>PDWI01003100.1_pt1 | contig 23955 bp, 14 predicted proteins | sample 1430891 | NCBI WGS metagenome assembly PDWI01 (sample SAMN01162508, study PRJNA174530) | Oral metagenome, whole genome shotgun sequencing project. | biome: Marine environment; feature: Marine mammal; material: Swab sample of the gingival sulcus; isolation source: swab sample of gingival sulcus... | reverse complement strand
TTTTTTAAAATAAAAAAAACATCTATTTTTAGATATTTGTATTGCTTTTTATTTTATTTAAATCAAAAATTTTCTAGTGCTAACTCTTAAATACGGGAATAATTATTAATTCTTCTAGATAAAATAGAAGAATTTTTTATTAAGATTTTTTTTATTGTATAATATTAATATAACAGTTATTGTAATTGTATATAAATTAGTATATAATATTAAATTGTATTGGGAGCGAAGTAAATTGGAAAAATTAATCGTATATAAAACTGAAAAATTAGAAGGTGAAGTTGTAATTAGTGGAGCTAAAAATTCTGTTTTAAAGATATTAGCTGCAACAATATTAGCAGAGGAGGAGTGCGTTATTGAGAATGTTCCTTCTTTGTCTGATGTTCATGCAATGGTAGAAATATTGAGGTCTATTGGTCATAAGGTAAAATGGAGTAAAGAAAATGAATTAACTATTACACCAGCGGATAATATAAATTCGAAACCACCTGAGGAATTAGTGAGAAAATTAAGAGCTTCAATAGTTGCTATGGGACCACTTTTAGCAAGAGTTGGAAAGTCTGTATTAGCTCAACCAGGTGGATGTGCAATTGGAGAAAGAAAAGTTGACCTTCACATCAAAGGGATGGAAGCATTAGGCGCAAATATTACCCAAGGAGGTGGATATATTGATGCTGAGTGCGATAGACTAATTGGTTCGAGTATTTATCTTGATTTTCCAAGTGTAGGAGCAACTGAAAATATTATGATGGCAGCAACGCTAGCGGAAGGCGTAACTGTTATTGAAAATGCTGCTAAAGAGCCTGAAATGATAGATTTAGCAAATTTTTTAAATAAACTTGGTGCTAATGTAAAAGGAGCAGGAACTGATACAATTAAAATAAAAGGTGTTAAATCATTAAAAGGAGCAAATCACATAGTTTTACCAGACAGAATTGAAGCAGGGACATTTATGGTAGCTGCTGCAGTGGTAGGCGGTGATGTGCTAGTAAAAAATATAGTGCCAGACCATTTAAAGCCTGTTAGTGCAAAGTTAGTAGAAGCTGGAGCGGATTTAGAAATATATGATGAAGCAATAAGAGTAAAAAGTGATTCTAAACTCAAGGCTGTAAATATAAAAACACTACCTTACCCAGGTATGCCGACTGATATGCAAGCACAATTTATGATATTAGATGCTGTTGCTGATGGTAATTCAACTATAACAGAAACTATATTTGAAGATAGATTTAATCACGTAGCAGAAATGAAATTACTTGGTGCGGATATAAGCGTTCAAGGACATAGTGCTAATCTAAGAGGTGTAGATACATTAAAAGGAGCTTTTGTAAAAGCAACGGATTTAAGAGCAGGAGCGGCTTTAGTTATAGCGGGATTGATAGCAGATGGTTTTACAACAATAGATAAAGTCTATCATATATATCGAGGGTACGATAAAATTATTGAAAAATTCGGGAAATTAGGCGTAAAAATAGAGAAAAAAGAAACAAAAGATATAGAGATATAAGAGAAGGAGAAAAAATGTTAGGATTTGGTGCAGAGATAGGTATTGACTTAGGAACAGCCAGTGTACTGGTTTATATAAAAGGAAAAGGAATTGTACTTCAAGAGCCTTCAGTTGTTGCTATAGACAAAAATACGGATAAAGTGTTAGCGGTAGGTTCAGAAGCTAGAAAAATGCTTGGTAGAACTCCTGGGAATATAGTTGCAATTAGACCATTAAAAGATGGTGTTATTTCAGATTATAAAGTAACTGAATTGATGTTAAGATATTTTATTAATAAAACTTGTGGAAGAAGAAGATTTTTCAGACCAAAAACAATAGTATGTGTTCCTTCTGGAGTAACAGGAGTTGAAAAAAGAGCAGTACTTGAAGCTACTATTGATGCAGGAGGAGGTAAAACTTTTTTAATTGAAGAACCTATAGCTGCAGCGATTGGCGCAGGTCTTGATATAACAAAACCAGATGGAAATATGATAATTGATATAGGTGGAGGAACAACTGATGTAGCAGTAATATCTCTAGGTGGTATTGTTGTAAGTCAGTCTATAAAAGTTGCAGGTGATAAATTTGATGAAGCTATTATAAAATATATGAGGAAAGCACATAATCTTTTAATAGGTGAAAGAACTGCAGAGGAGATGAAAATAACAATTGGAACTGCTTCTCCAAGGGCTAAATCAGTGAAAATGGATTGTAGAGGTAGAGATTTATTGACTGGGCTTCCAAAAAATGTTTCTGTAAGCAGTGAAGAAATGCTAGAAGCATTGTCTGAAGCTGTTAATGCTGTGTGCGATGCTGTACATTCTGTACTTGAAAAAACACCGCCAGAGTTAGCTTCTGATATTAGTTCTAGAGGAATTGTTATGACAGGTGGAGGGGCTTTACTTAATGGCTTAAACAAACTTATTGAATTAAGAATGGGAATACCAACATATATTGCAGAAGATGCAGTTAGTTGTGTTGCTAAAGGAACAGGAATGTCATTAGAGCATTTAGATGTAATTGAGAGTGCAAGTTCTCAACAATATTCAAAGAAAAGTTCGAGTAAAAATAGATATTAAAGTGTAGCGATACACTTTTTTTATTATTTATTATAAAAAAGCTAAATAAAAAATAAAATTTACCGATAGATAGATTGAGGAGGGTCTATGTTTAGAGGACTATATACTTCTGCTACTTCTTTAGTAGCTAATAACAGAAGGATTGATATAGTGAGTAATAACCTTGCAAACATTAATACCACCGCATTTAAAAAAGATGAAGCTATACTAGAATCTTTTGAAGAAGTGTTATTAATGAAACGGCATGGCGTATATAAAAACTACGATTACTCAAAAAAAGGATTTAGTTTTACAGAACAGGGAGATAGATTTTATGTAAAAATTCCTGATGGATATGTAAGAACTAAAGGAAAAACTGCTGATAATTATAGTAAAGAAGCAGTATTACATGTGGATGATGAAGGTTATCTGAGTACATTTTATAAAGATAATAGAAATGATATTTATGAAAATATGGGAAATAGAGTGTACGGAAGAAATGGTTTTATAAGAATAAACGGTGAACTTTCATTCGATGAAGCAGGAAATGTAATGGATGACGGAAATATTATCGATAATTTGATATTTGTACCATCAAGTGATGTTATAGGAACTATGAGTGGTGGTGTAAGAGTCGAAAGATCGGAAACAAACTTTAACCAAGGTCAACTTTTATCAAGTAAAAATCCTTTGGACTTTGCAATTGACGGGGAGGGATTTTTCCAGGTTAGAGATGGAGAAGATGTGCTTTATACTAGAAACGGAAGTTTTAAGTTAAATAAAGATCATCAACTTGTAACTTCAGATGGATTAACTGTATTAGGACAATTCGGAGAAATTGTTATTAATTCTAAAAATTTTGAGATCAATGAATTCGGTGAGGTCATAATCGATAATAAAACAGTTGATAAGTTAAAACTTATCAAAATGAGTAACACAAATAATTTAATGAAGGTCGGTCAGAATAATTATAAGATGACCGATGGTTTTGATGTGCAAGAAGAGGAGTTTGATAGCTATGTCAGACAAGGTTTCTTGGAGAGATCAAATACTAATAATTTAGACGAAATGATTAAATTAATACAACTTCATAGAAATTATGAATCAAGTCAAAAAGTTATTGCAGCTTATGATAATATAATGGATAAAGCTGTAAATGTAATAGGAAGGGTGTAAGATTATGAGAGCATTATATTCAGCGGCACAAGGCATGAAAGCACAACAGTTTAATATTGATACAATTTCTAATAATATGTCAAATGTAAATACAATCGGTTATAAAAAAATGAGAACTGAATTTAAGGACTTATTGTATGAGCAGATAAAAAGACCTTTTAATGATAAAGAGAAATTAAGACCTACTTCACTTGAATTAGGGAATGGAGTTTCTATTGGAGCAACTCTAAGAACATTTACTACTGGTAGTTTTAAGGTTACAGAGTTGCCTTATGATTTGGCAATTGATGGAGATGGTTTTTTTAAGATAAAAGACGACAATGGAAGAATTTTATACACAAGAGATGGAAGTTTTAAGTTATCATCAGGTGAAGATAGTTTGAAAATTGTGACAAAAGACGGATATTTCCTTCAAGGTAGAGATGGAGATATAGAACTTGGAACAGAGGTAAAAAATACCTATATATCCGATTCAGGTGAAGTTGTTGTTGAGAGAAAGACAGGAGAAAAAGAAGTTGTAGGTGATATCGATATTTCTTATTTTACAAATCCTTCAGGTCTAAAAGCTTTAGGAGGAAATTATTATGAAGAAACGTCTGCTTCTGGAGAGGTTATTGAAGATGAAGAGGTTCAAACTTCAATGATAAAGCAAGGAACTCTTGAATTTTCAAACATTTCAGTTGTTGAAGAAATGGTAAATTTGATAACTGCACAAAGGGCATATGAGATAAATTCAAAAGTAATTCAAACAGCTGACCAAATGATTGACTTAGCAAATAATTTGAAAAGATAATGGTGATAGATAAATGAAGATCAGTGGAAATTATAGCTTAAATAATAGCATTAATCATATAAAGGATATTTCAAATAAAAAAACTGATTTTGAAAGTCTTTTAGAAAGTGCAAAAATAAATAATAATAAAGAAGATTTAAGAAAAGCTGCAAATGAAATGGAATCGGTTTTTATAAAAATGATTTTATCAGAGATGAGAAAGACAATTCCAAAGTCAGACATTTTTAATAAATCGTTTTCTGAAGAAGTATATAGAGATATGTTAGATGATGAATATGCAAAAAGACTTTCAGAATCAAGTGCATTAGGAATAAGCGATATAATATATAATGAATTTGTGAAGTTTGTTAAAGATAAATAGAATTTATCCTAAATTCTCATAAAAATATATCCCTACAAAATTAGCATTTTATAAAACAATCAAAAAATAAGAAAAAATAAAGGCTAGAAGTAAAAAAAACTTCTAGTTTTTTCTTGTAATTTCATTTTGTATGTAGTATAATATAAACATACATTAAGGAGGTTATATATGTCATTAAAACACGAATTAAGAGTTGATATTCCAAACAAAGTAATCATAAAAAAACAAAATGATAATAGTTATGTTTATTACACAGTTAGAGCATTTAGGAATTCTAAAGGAAGACCAGATAACGAAAGAAAGTCTATAGGAAAGATAGATAAAAGTAATGGTAAACTAATACCTAATGATAATTATTTTAAGTATATAAAAAACTCTAAAGAATCAGAGAATATAGTATTTAATAATGCTACTATAAGCAGTATAAAAAGTTTCGGAGCTACTTATTTACTCGGAAAAATCTTTAAGGAATTAGGGTTAAACAACTATCTTGAAAATTCATTTGGCAAAAAAGTAGCAGGTAAAATAAAAACAACGGCTATGTATATGTGTATAGAAGGTATGGCTATGATGTATATTAAAGATTTTTGTAATAATTATTATTTAGATACTCCTTTGAATTTAACATCTCCAAGACTAAGTGAATTATTCTCGGCTATAAATCACGATAAAAGAATGGTATTTTTCAAACAGTGGACTAAATGTATCTCTGAGCAAGAATATATCGCTTACGATGTAACTAGCATATCAAGTTATAGCAAAGGTCAAATAGATGTAGAAATGGGATATAATAGAGATAAAGAAAAGTTACCTCAAATAAACTTAGGAATGCATTTTGGTGAAAAAAGCTGTTTACCAGTATTTTATACCAAGTATTCAGGTAGTATTGTGGACAAAAGTTATTTAACATACATGATGGAATATAACAAAGAATTAGATATAAAAAATGTAAGTTTTGTAATGGATAAAGGATTTTATAGTAAAAACAATTTAAGGTATATGGTTAGTAATAATTATCCTCTAATAATGTGTGTTTCAGATAAGCTAATAACATCAAAAAAACTTTTATCTAAATATAAAGACAAAATAACAGCGTATGATAATTATAATAAAGATTTAGATGTATATTGTATAAAAGACCAAACTATAACATATGGTTATAAAGTCGATACATACATATATTACAATCCACAAAAAGCAATTTTAGAACATAAAGATTTGTATTCAAAGGTAGAAAAATATACATCAGAATTAAAACAGTTAAAAACACTAACTAATAAACAAATTAAATTTTATAGTAAATTTTTTAACATCCATATAAATGATGACGATAGTTTCGAATTTGAAGTTAGCGGAGAAAAAATAGATATTATAAAGGATCTACTCGGGTATTTCGTATTAATAAGCACTGCTAAAAATGTAGATAGATTTGAGCTGTTAGAAATTTACAGAAGAAAAGACAAGGTAGAAAAAGCTTTTTGTAACTTAAAAAATTATCTTGATTTTAAGAGATTAAATACCCATAATTTAAAAACTACAGAAGGTAAAATTTTTATAGGATTTATATCTTTGATTTTAAAATCTTATATAGAAAATAAACTTAAAAAATACCTTTACGAAAGAAACACTTCTGTAAAGATGATATTAAAAGAATTATCTAATATAAGAATTGTAGAATTAAATGGTAGAGATACTTTACATACACCACTTACATCAAAACAAAAAAATATACTAAGCTATTTTAATGTTAATGAAGATGAAATTAAAAACTACTTACGATTATTATAAGTAGCTTTTATGTATGTGTTATAAATATTAGTGAATTTAGGTTTAAAAATTATTAATAATATAGGTTTACAATAACATTATGTAATCTAGAATTATTATAAAAATGTTACAAAATTTTAAATTTAATTGCATATAAGTTGGCTTAATAGTAAAATTTTTATACCGTTAGATTTAATTAACGATTATTTTATATTTTTATGTAAGAATAAAAAAATAAAAAAAATGTTTATAAAAATATTATGTGGGTATAATAAAATTATATTAATAAAATTATATTTTACATAGTCTTATTGGCAAAGCTAGTGAAAGCTAGTGGCGCAAAGCTACGATTCTAAGCCTTTTGGTATGAAAGTCGGGTTGCTCATGAAAATGCGCAACTTTTTTGCTTTTAGGGTAAGAATAAATTGATTATAAACGAATATATAAAAATATAAATGGGAGGTTTTATGAAAAAATTAGGAACTATTTTTGGTTTGATGGTCATTATATTTTCGGTTATCTATACTCAGATATTTTCAGGTTTTGTGTTTTCTTTAGAAAATACTGAAAATGAATTAACTAATAATGATGAAGGAAAAAGATATTTAGAACTTGAAAATTCTGAAGAAGAAATTATTTTAGTTAATGATTATAATGATGATGCATTGAGTTATGATTTAAGTGATGAATCGGAAGATTTTTTAGCTAATAGCAGTGATGCAGTAAGTGCACCTATAGAAATTGATTTTTCAAGTAAAAAAATTAATAGATTTGCGTTTTCAAAAGAGCAACTACCAATGAAATATGACCTTAGGAAAATGTATAGAACAACTGATGTTAAAGACCAAGGCGAAAATGGTTCTTGCTGGGCTTTTGCAACTTACGCTGCACTAGAGTCTGTACTTTCAAAATATGATGCTTTTGATTTTAGCGAAAAGCATATGAGAAATAAACATGGTTTTGATTGGGATATTTATAAAGGTGGAAATAGAGATATTGCTACTGCATATCTTGCTAGATGGGAAGGACCTATCGATGAGAAAGATGACCCATATAGCGTTGCTATTACAACTTCTCCTGATGATTTAGAAAGAATGTTCGATATAGATGAAGTTCTTTATCTTCCTAATGTTTCTAATAGCCTTGATAGAATTGATATAAAAGAAGCTATTATGAATTATGGTGGCGTTTATACTACTATAAAAATGGAAAAATACTATGAAAATGAAGAACATAATTCTTATTATAATAGTGGAACTGCTGGCGTGAATCATGCTGTAACAATCGTGGGATGGAATGATTATTTTTCAAGAAAAAAATTTAATGCGATGCCAGACACTCCGGGAGCATGGATTTGCAAAAATAGTTGGGGAAATGATTATATGGATGATGGATATTTTTATGTGTCATATGCAGATGTAAATATCGGTAAAAATAATACAGTATTTATTCCAAAAAAGAAAGACCCAAATGGACATATATATCAATATGACCCACTCGGAGTAACGAAGTCATTAGGATACAATAATGATGGATATATGGCTAATGCATTCACATCTGAAAGAGATGAGGTACTTCACGAAATTGGTATTTACAATCTTGGATTATTTACTGAATATGAGATTTATGTGGCAAATGATATTAGTTCTACATCTGAATTGAGCTCTAAAAGAGTTAAAGTAGCTGAAGGAGTAATGAAATTCCCAGGATATCATACAATTGATTTAGAGATGCCTATAAATATTTCAAAGGGAGAAACTTTTGGTGTGATTGCTTATATGAAATCTGAAACTAATAGACATCCGATTCCTTTAGAGATGCCGTTAGAAGGTTATTCTTCACAAGCAACTGCAAATAAAGGTGTATCATTTGTTTCTAAAGATGGGAAGAAATGGAGAGATATTGCAAAAAGTGAACCTAATACAAATGTTTGTATTAAAGCTATAACAACAACAGGTGATATTTTAGCAGATAATGAAGGCTTTGAAAGCGGTTTTTCAGGATTGCCTATTGATGCAGAAGCTGAACATTTCTTCTTCTTAGAGGGATATGAAGGTTTCTTGAAATATAATCATACCGGGAAATTGACACCAATAATTACACCTGAAGGACTTCCTGAGCAAATTATAAAATATTCATCTAGTGATGAAAATATAGCAACAATAGATGTGGATGGCATTATAACACCTCACGCTGTTGGCTCAACAACAATTAAAGCAGAAATTTCGTTGTCTAACGGTTTTTTAAGAGAAGAATTTAAACTTAAAATTAAAGCAGTTGATTATGAGTCTTTAGTAACAAAAGAAATACCAAAGATAGGATATGCAAATGGTTATGATGAAAGTAGTGATGAACCATATGAAGGACCAGTAGCAATTGAATCAATAATAATTGATTCTCCTCATATTAAGATAACTAATGGACAATCTTATGATTTAAGTAAAAATGTTTCGGTTTATCCGTTAAATGCAGAAGGAGAACTTACATATGAATCATTAGATACGAGTATTTTAACCATTGATGAAAACGGAATTATAACAACATATAAAGGTGGATTAACAAAAGTTTTCGTAAAAGCAGGAGATGGCATTTTAGAAGAAGTAAGTGTAAGTGTAATTCCAAGTATAGATGATTATAATGTTGAATTTAAGAAGTTAAAAGTAACAAAAAGACAATCTGGAGTTTTCGCAGTTTTATTTGAAATATATGTTAATGGGAAAAAATATACAGGACCGGTTAATATTTTAACGGTTGCAGATAAAGATTCCGAAGATGAAAGAAATCTTGAAAAAACAGTTTATTGTAAAAATGGGATAGGACATATAAAATACACGGGATTTGATTTTGGAGTATGGAGGACTGATTTTAATACAAAATTGGGTGTAAAAGGTCATGATACCGAAATTAAATACCATTTCTCAAAAGATTCTTTATCACCTTCTTATGTGGAAAGTGTGGGAGAACATAATAATGTGGGTAGTTATGGTGAAACTAATATTGATAGAATTGATATAAGTAAGCGATCAGGAGCTAAGTTTACTTTAACAGCAAGTGTATCAATAAACGGTAAGCCTTATACAGGATTAGGAATCATCGAGGCAAAAGCGGACGAAAAAATAAATTCACAGACTGTATCTTTTTACGAAGGACAGGCAGAGGTAAAATATGGTTTAAGCCAATTTAATAAATCTGTGAAGGATTTTGAATTCGTGGTGATGGTTCAAAATGTGAAGCATGAAATAAGACATCATTTTGAAGATTAAAATGAAAAAATTTAGGCTTTACAAATTAATTGTTTGTGATACATCATATACAATTAAAAATTAATGAAAAAACATTAGCTTTCATATTATGAAGCTAAAAGAAAGGAGAAAATGATGACATTTTTTAAGAAGTTTACAATTTTATTATTAGCATTAGTGCTAGTTTGTGGACAAATAGGGATGACAGTAGGAACTTATGCAGAAATCAATAATGATGAAGACGAGGACGAAGTTGATTATACATTAAGTGGAGAGGAATACTTAAAAGAAATTAGAGGATATAGAGCGGAAGTTGAGTCTTTTGTTCCTCAAAATGAATCTGAACAACAAATGTTAGATGAATTTAACGAAAAATCAGCTGAATTAGAAGAGGCTATGGTAGTTTTAAGCACACCTGAAGCACAAGGTGGCCCTGAAGCTGCAATGATAATAGCTCAAATTTTAGAATTGTATCCATTACACACAATTCCTAAGAGGATTGAATTGTTAGCTCAAACTGTTGATATTATTAGATTTGCTAGCACAGAGTTAAGAGATAAACCAGTTGAAATTCAAAGACAAGTGGCTGAATTTGCAATTAGAGGTCTTGTAATCGCTGTTATGCCAGGAGAAATAAATGATCAAGCTGATGAACATTTAATGGCATACCAAGAAATGAAAGATTATTGGTTAGATGCTGATGATGCTGAAAATGATGATTTAGCAAACATATATCACAAAGCTGACCTTGATAAAAAACTTGCAGAAGCAAGATCAATGAAATTCAACAGATTAAAGAATGCTCCTAGTTATATATATAAAGAATTGCGTGCTGAAGTAAAAAGAATCACAAAAGCTAGATTAAAATCAGGAGTAACAAAAGGCGAAATATTAAAATTAGGTTCTGAGCTTCAAGCTGCTGTAACAAAAGCTCTTGAAAATACTGATCAAATAGCTACAAAAGCAGAAATAAAAACTCTTAAAAAGCTTACAAGAGAATGTAAAAGAGCTGCAAGAGTTGCAAAAAACAATGGAAATGATGACCATTACATAGTTCTTAGTAATTTAGTAGAAGAAGCTAATGAAGAATTAAGTATTTTGAATCCAAAGAAATCACATATTAAAATTGAAGCATTAATTGATTGTATGGAATTTGAATTAGGATACTAAGATTAAAAAAGTATATCCCCGCCCACAAAAAGGGGTGGGGATTTTTTGAATAGGAGGAATTATGAGACAAAAATTAATGTCTGTGCTTCTATCGATTCTATTAATACTTCAGTTAATGATACCGGTTTCATCTTTTGCGATTGAAAATGATTCAGAAGAAATAAATGATATATTTGAAATTGGAGAAGGTTATTTAGTAGATGATTTAGAGGTGAATGAATCACCAATATGTGATGAATTTTATGATAAATTAGAAGATGAAATAAATGGTGTAAAAGTAGCTCCACTTAAAATTAACACTAACTATGATTTAATTGATAGTAAAAAAATAAGAGCGAATGTTCCGAGTTATTATGATTTAAGACAACAACAAAGAGTAACACCTGTAAAGGATCAAGGACCTAACGGCTCATGTTGGGCTTTTGCTACATATGGAACAGCTGAATCTATTCTTTTACCAGCACAAAATAAAGACTTTTCAGAAAAGCATATGAGAAACACTCATGGTTTTGATTGGGGTCCTGACGATGGAGGAAATAGGGATGTAGCAGCTGCTTATTTAGCTAGATGGGGTGGACCTATCAAAGAATCTGACGATCCATATAGTCCATATGATTTTAGTTCTCCATCTTACTTAAAGCCATCAATGGAACTTGATAAAATATATTTCGTTCCTGATGTAAGAGGAGCGTACGATACAGAGGAATTAAAACAAGCTATAATGACATATGGTGCTTGTTATACAACTGTTTACGGAAACAGAGATTACACAAATATGCAAACTATGGGTCATTATGACGGTGGACAAGGTCGTGCAAATCATGCTGTAACAATTGTAGGATGGGATGACAGTTTTAGTAGGAATTTATTTAACTATAGCCCACCAGGAGATGGTGCTTGGATAGTTAAAAATAGCTGGGGCTCTAATTGGGGGTCAAAACAAGGTTATTATTATGTATCTTATTATGATAGTGTAATTGCAAGAAATAATTCATTTGTTTTCTTAAAGCCTAAAAATGAAAATAAAAGTATTTGGAGTTATGACCCATTAGGAATGACATCAACTATGGGTGGAAGCAGTAATACTGCTTATTTTGCTAATGTATTTGGCCCATCTGAGACTAATATCGAGGTTACAGAAGTAGGTTTTTTTGTTCCTTCAAATGGAGCAAGTTATGAAATTTATATTGATAAGAATGCAGGTAGTAGCGGCGGGTTTAACGGCAAAGTTCATGTTAAATCTGGAACAACACAATATGCTGGATATGTTACAGTTGACATACCGCCTCAATTAATAACTTCTGGGAGTTATTTTGCTCCTATTGTTAAGCTTACAACACCTGGGTATTCAAAACCTATACCTGTTGAAAAACCAGTTAGTGGATATTCATCTAGAGCTAGAGCAAGCAGAGGACAGTCATTTATATCATACAATGGAAGTCAGTGGATGGATTTAACCTCAAGAATAAGTAATGGAAATGTTTGCTTAAAGGCTTTTACAGTGCCTGCAGGGTCAAATCCTAATCCTGGTGATGTATTAGTTGAATCCATTAATATTATGGCAAGTAACACTAATTTAAAAGTCGGAGAAAGTCAAAAGTATAGTGTTGTAGTTAACCCAATTAATGCGAGTAATAAAGTAATATCTTGGAATTCAAGTGATAGCAATGTATGCGTTGTTAATGATGGATTGGTTCAAGCTGTTGGAGAGGGAACTTGTCAAATTATTGCATCAGCAACAGATGGTAGTAATGTAAGTGGACAAATTACTGTAACAGTTTCAGATTCAATAGGACCAGGACCAGATGACCCTACAATATATGTATCATCTGTTAAAATTGATGCTTCGCAAACTGCGCTAAAACCTGGTGAAACAGTAATTTATAGTGTTGAAGTTAGCCCGAAAAACGCAACAAATAAATCTATATCTTGGAGTTCAAGCAATTCCTCAGTATGTAGAGTTTCAAACGGGAAAGTTGAGGCTATAAGTCAAGGAGAATGCGTTATTACAGCACAGGCTATTGACGGACATGGAGCAAAAGACAGTGTTAATGTTATAGTAAAAAATGATGTAATACCATCTACATTTACTGTAAGTGTTAAACCTCAAATTAAAGAAATAGGTGCAGCTGAAAACCAAATTGTATATATATATTGTACTGCAAACGGTAGCGCTGTAGAAAATGCTGACTTGACAATTACTGTAACCGATCCTAACGGAGCTACAAAAGTGAGTAATAAAAGGACAAATAAAGACGGAATATCGTTTTTTCAATATAGTCCAGGTAAAAAAGCACCTTTAGGAACTTATAGAGTTAGTGTTAATGCTTCTTTAGCGGGAGCATCTGGAATTGGAGAAGGAAGATTTCTTGTTATAAAGAAGCCTGATAGATATAAATTAAATGTTGAATCAAACTTTGATAAAGAGGAATATAAAGTTGGAGAAACTGCTAAGGCTAAAATTTATGTAACAAATAAATATGGAATTAAAGTAAGAAGAGCAAATATTAAAGCAAAAATAAGCGGTGGAGGAAACGAAAAAATTATTAAAAGTAAAACTGATAAACAAGGTATTGCTACCCTAGAGTTTACTGTTGATGAAAATTCTGCCGCAGATACATATAGCATTAGTATTGAGGCGAAAAAATATTCATTATTCCATATGTATAGAGGTTCAAGTGTCCATGAATTAAAATTCATAGAAGTAGTTGAACCAGATGACCCAGATCCAAATGAGGTAATATTTAGAATGATTGAAACAGATGAAGGGCAAAAAATGATAGAAGAAAACATTTCTAGTAGAGATTTTGTACTTCTTGATGTAAGAACAAAAGCTGAATATTTGGAATCTCATATTGAGGGTAGTGAATTTAAGAATTATTATGACTCTGACTTTGAAGAATATATTGATTCACTAGATAGAAAAAAAGTGTATTTAGTATATTGCAGAACACAATCTCGTTCTGGAAAGACTGCTAATTTGATGAAAGAAAAAGGATTTTATAATATATACTGGATGAATGGTGGGATGACTAAGTGGCTAAAAGAAAATAGACCTTCTATTTTCCCAGAATATGATAAAGTTCTAGATGCAGAGATAGTTCCAGAAAAACCTAGTTGTCAAGCTGGCGAAACAATAAACATAAAGATTTCTATAACTGACATTCAAGGAAATGAAATTAGAAAAGGAAAGGCTGATTTAAAAGTATTAAATGAGTCTAGCGAAATTATTTTTAGCCAAGAATTGAAGATGGGTAATGACGGGACAAAAGATTGTGAAATTAAGATTCCTCTAAGTGAAAGAGGGAAATTAAGATTAATTGCAAATGCAACACATAAAGATTTTGAACCTGCAGAAGCTCTAGCGGTAATTAGAATTGATGATGATGAAGAATTTGAATCTTTTGCAAGCAGAAAAGAAAAAGGTCAATTTAGCCATTTAGATGAAAATAGTGCAGAATATAAATCTTTAGAAAAATATTATGGCAAAAATATTTATAAATATAATGTTATAGATTCTATGCAAGTAAACAATAAAATAGAAGATATCATAGATTATAATAAAAATACTATTTTAGTATTTGGATATCCAATGTGTGGACCTTGTGTAGATATGTGGGTTAAAATGTCAAAACTACCTCACGATAAATATACATTTATTGAAGTTGTAACGAGCGTTGGAGACAATCCTCAAGAAATAATAGATTTAACAAATGAAAAGCTTGAAGAAAATAATATAGTAGAATTTGGCAAACATATATATTACGATGCTGTTGATAAAATTTGGAATACAAGAATGGGCTTCATTACAACACCAAATACATTATTTATAGATAAAAATGGTAGAGTAGTAAATATTGCCGGTGCTTTGAGTAAAGAAGAACTTTATAGATTATATTATAAGACATTCGGTGAAAGTATTGATGGAAATATACCAGATCCCGATGAACCAGAACTTGAAAACCTTAATATATATTTTGATGTTAATAAGACTGAAATAAGAACTAATGAAAGCATAACATTTACAACAAAGGTAAGAAAAGAAAATGGGAAAATTTTAGGGTATGCACCTATTAGATATACATTATCATCTCCTGATGGTAAAACAATAACTTATGATGAAAGACTATCAAGATATGGAATAGATGTATTCACAACATCGTTAGGAAGTTCAGAAGCACAAGGAAAATGGACGGTAAGCGTTGAATATAGAGGTGATAAGTATAATTCAGAAGTACAAAGTAAAGAATTTGAATTTATAAATGACGCACCACCAGAACCTGATAATGTGCTTGTATCTTCTGTTGAAATTATTGCTAATAATAAAACATTAAAAGTAGGAGAGAATGTTATATATTCTACTGTTATAGCACCAGTTAATGCGACTAATAAAAATTTATCATGGTCATCTAGTGATGAAAAAGTATGTACAGTAGTTGATGGAAATGTTAGAGCATTATCTGAGGGGGTATGTACAATTAAAGCGACTGCGACAGATGGAAGTGGAGTTTTTGGAAGTGTAGAAGTGTCTGTTTCAAATACAGAACCAGATGACCCTGATCCAAATGAAATATTAGTTACTTCAGTAACAATTAATGCAAGTCAGACAGAGTTCAAGGTTGGAGAAAGTGCAGTGTTCACTGCTACTGTTAAACCAACGAATGCAACAAATAGTAATTTGACTTGGAGCAGTAGTGATGAAAATATTTGTGCTGTAGATGACGGAAGAGTAAAAGCTTTATCAGAAGGTGAATGTTATATATATGCACAAGCTACGGACGGAAGCGGAAAATGGGGTTCTAAGAAAGTGATTGTTAAGTCGACAGATCCAGGACCAGGACCGGATGAAAAAATTATGTCATATCAAGATAGATATAATAATGGAGAATTCAATCACAACTCCGGAAAAGATTTAGCAAATAAACTTCAAAGTGCATATGGGAAAAATATTATGGATTATACTATTTATACGCTAAATGGAGGAAGAAAAACCATTAGAGATGTTGTAGATGGTGAAAGACCAACTCTTATAGTGTTAGGACAACCTGGCTGAGGGGGCTGTCAAGATTGCTGGAGGCAATTATCGACATTAGATACAACAGAGTGTAATTTTGTAGAGGTTGTTCTTGGAACGAACTCAAGTGAAGTAATAAGCACGCTTAATCAGCTTGGATTATCACATATGCAAAGTCATTTTTACACAAACGGAAGACCAATTTTTAGTTTAATAAATGCTAGTTATATACCTATGATGATGTATTTGGATAAAGATGGGAATGTCTCAAATATTAGTTATCAACTATCAAATAGTCAAATTTTAGGGATTATATCAAAAATAAAAGGAACCGTTTCTAAGTAAGACTTATAAAAAGTTGTCACGAATGAATAAATATTTTGTGGCAATTTTTTTTATTAAAATAATATTAAAAAGTGTATATTAATTAATTTTAATAACATAATATAAAGTTCATTTGAATATCAATTATATTTATGGGTAGAATGTTAATATAATAAGGAAAAAATAATTGTTAAAAATATATAAGGTTAACCTAATATTACGTCCGTTAGGTTTGACAAATTCAACGATTTGTAGTATATTAAATGTTATCTGGAGAGAATATGAAGAAAAAAATATCGATTATTTTTTTGGCTCTTTTTATTTTATTTTTGTTTTGTGATATTAATTTTAGTGAAGATGATGATAATAATAAAAGAGTTGTAAGAGTAGGCTGGTTTGAAAGTGAAGGAATTCATAAAAAAGATAGTGAAGGCAATTATTTTGGATATGATTATGAATTTTTAACAGCAATAGCACAACATGCTAATTGGGAATATGAATATTATGAAGGTTCATGGACTGAGTGCTATGAAGCGTTGATAAATGGTGAAATAGATTTATTAGGTATTGTAAACAAGAATCCTGAAAGAGAAGAATTATTTGATTTTGCATATACTTCTTCTGGTATGGAATTTTGTTGCTTATACACTAGAGAAAATAACGATAAATATACTTATACTGATTTTAAGGAATTTGATGGAATGAGAATAGGTGTAGAAGCAAATACATATCAAGCGGAGGTTTTGAAGGAGTATGCAAGAACAAATGATTTTGAATATACTCAAATTTCATACCCTACTTTATTTGATGCTACTAAATCAATTGATAGCGGAGAAATAGATGCTTTTTTGGCAAGTAGTACAGATTTGATAGAAGGCTATAAAAGAATAGCGCAGTTTAATCCTGTCGAGTTTTATTATGCTGTAAAAAAAGGTAATAATGATTTACTTGTTGAACTTAATAATGCACTAAATAGTTTATTATCCTTTGATCCGAGTTTTGCTTCTGATTTATATGACAATTATTTTGTTGATAAATTAACTGAAAATATAGTATTTTCTGAAGAAGAGCAAAAGTTTATTGATTCTAATCCAGAAATCTATATCTTATATGACCCTGCATGGTTTCCAATCGAGTATTATAATAAAAAAAATAAAAAATATGAAGGAATTGTACCAGAAATAATAGAATTAATTGAAAAAAATTCTGGTATTGAAGTTCAGGAAGTTTTAAGAGAAAATTCAGTAGAGGTCTTAAAAGAACTAAGAGAAAATAAAAAAAATAATTACATAACCTCTATAAGTTATGATTATGGATGGGCTAATAAAAATCATGTAAGCATAACTCAACCTTTTTCGAAGTGTAACATACTTCAAGTTTCAATGACTGATAAAAAAGATAAAAAAACAGTTGCACTTGTTGAACTTGATTATATTACCGAGAAAGTAAAAGAAAATTTTAAGGACTATGACCCTTTATATTATAAAAATGTTTATGAATGTCTTGAAGCTGTAAAATCTGGAGAAGCTGACACAACATATATTAATAATTATCAGGCTGAATATTATCTTAGACTTCCAGATTATAAAGCATTAAGTTTCTATAATGTAGATAGTTTTAATCAAAAATTGTGTTTCGGAGTTTCTGACGGCTCAAATCCTTTGGTTTTGTCTATAATTTCGAAGTCGCTTAAAAGACTTTCTGTAAATGAATTAAGTAACATAGTTTATAAAAATACAAATATAGAAAGAGATTTGTCGCTAATTGATTATGTTAAAGAGAATCCAGTTGAGTTTTTAAGACTTTTTCTTATTGTATTTGCTTTCGTTTTGGTTATTATAGCTATTTTTATGATATCAAAACTAAAAATCTCAAAGCAAATAGAAGTTGAAAATGAGAGATATAATCTGCTTTCGGAGATAAGTAATGAACAGCTTTTTGAGTATTCTTTTAATGAAAATATACTTTATGTTAAAAATGAGTTAGATGACTTTTTTGAAGGATTTAAAAGTGAAGAAAGTGGATTTGATGATTGTGAGGATGCGATATTAAATACAAGTCCTAAATGTAAATTATATAAATTGATTAGAAAATGTGAAGATGTAGATGAAGATATTTCTGTAGTGAAAAGCGGAAAAGTCACTTGGTATAATGTAAAAATAAAAATAATAAAAAATAAAAATAAAGTGCTTTACGCAATAGGAAAAGTCTATAATATTGATGAAGAAATTAAAGAAAAGGAAATTTTAATTGATAAGTCTAAAAGAGACTTAATGACTGGATTATACAATAAAGACAGCTTTAATAAAATTATAGGAGAATTATTAAAATTAGGAGGAACTCTTTTAATTGTTGATATTGATAATTTTAAATCCATAAATGATACGCATGGTCATATGGTTGGGGATGAGGTCATTGTAAGCATTGGAGATATTTTGCATAAATTTTCTAGAAATACTGACATTGCAGGAAGAATTGGTGGCGATGAGCTTTCGCTATTTTTGCCTGAACTTGTAAGAGTTGATTTAGTTAACGAGTTATGTAAAAAAATAAATAAAGAGGTGAAAAATATTGATATACATAATTTGAAAGGTGAAATTTCTGTATCGATAGGAGCGGCGGTATCACAGGGTGATTTAGAATATAAGAAAATTTTTGAAATGGCTGATAAGGCATTATATAAAGTTAAAAATGATAATAAAGATGGATTTTATATTTCTGAAAATATTGACAAAATTTAATAATAAGATTTTAAATTTACTTGTATTTAGTGATAAATATGATTATAATTAAATTATAGGAATATGGATGATGAATCAGGGAGAAAGCGAAAGCTACCGAAGGTATAAGTTCTGCTTGCCAGAGCAGAATGATTTTCTCAGGTAAAGGGGACCGGATTCGGACAAACTCTGGAAAGCATAACGCACCGAAGGGGCAAAACTCTCAGGTTAATTACAGGGGAAGGGGCATTGTTATTAATGTTGCTTCTTTTTTTGTGTAAAGGTAAATATGTATATTTTAACAAATAATAAAAAAGTATATAACGAGTATAAATTAGATAAAGAAATAAAAGTTGATTTTATTGATACAGATTTTTTGGGTGTTTTGATTCAAGTAAGAGATAGGGTACATAAAGGTCATATGATTCTTACACATCCATTGAATAGTAGCATAAAACCTAATGAAACACCATATAAATCGATTATGATGAAGTTTGGCGATAAATTGGATTTTAAATCATTAAGTTTGATAGAAAATGCGATTGAAGTTACTAATAAATTTTTAAAAAATAAAATTGACATAGATATAGAAAAAAATAGAAGCGATTATGAGTTGATTGATTATACAAATATTTTGTCAGCTATAGATAAAACAGGAGGAAGATATGGAAATGTATGATGTAATTATTATAGGATCAGGACCTGCAGGATTAGCAGCTGGACTTTATGGTGCTAGAGCTAACTTAAAGACTCTTATAATAGAAAAGGAAAGAGCAGGAGGACAAATTGCAACAACAGAGGAAGTTGCAAATTATCCGGGCGCAGTAAAAGATGAAACAGGACCATCTTTAATTGCAAAGATGGTAGCTCAAACAGAGGCATTCGGAGCAGAAAAGGTTAAAGACACTGTTATTGATGTAAAATTAGATGATGATATTAAGGTTGTAAAATGTTCTAAAAATGAATATCAATCTAAAGCTGTAATTCTTGCAACAGGAGCAAAACCTAGAAAGATAGGATGCAAAGGCGAAGAAGAACTTACAGGAAAAGGCGTATCTTATTGTGCAACTTGCGATGGAGCATTTTTTACTGATTTAGAAATTTTTGCAATAGGTGGAGGAGATACAGCAGTTGAAGAAGCTATGTTTTTAACTAAGTTTGCAAAAAAAGTAAATCTTGTTCATAGAAGAGATGAATTAAGAGCTGCAAAGTCAATTCAAGAAAAAGTATTTAAAAATGAAAAAGTAAATATTATATGGGATAGCGAAGTAGCTGAAATAAAAGGAGATGGAATAGTTGAATCAGTAGTTCTTAAAAATTCTAAAACAGGCGAACTCAAAGAATATAAAGCTGATGAAGAAGATGGAACAATGGGAGTGTTTGTATTTATAGGATATCTTCCTCAAACAGAATTATTTGATGGGAAAATTGAATTAGAAAGAGGATATATTGTAACTGATGAAAATATGAAAACGAATGTAGATGGAGTTTTTGCTTGTGGAGATGTTAGAAAAAAATCGTTAAGACAAGTTGTAACAGCAGTTTCAGATGGTGCAATTGCAGCTGTACAAGCAGAAAAATATATAGAAGAAAAATTTCATGAATAGGAGGAAATATGATTGTATTAGATAAGGACAATTTTCAAAAAGAGGTACTAGATAGACAGGGTTTTATTTTAGTTGATTATTGGTCAGATGGTTGTGAACCTTGTAAAGCATTAATGCCTGATGTTGAGGCTTTAGCAGAGGAATACAAAGAAAAACTTGAATTTGGTAAGTTAAATACAATGAAGGCAAGAAGGTTAGCAATTTCTCAAAGAGTTTTAGGATTGCCTACTATAATATTATATAAAGATGGTCAAAAGGTTGCAGAAGTAACAAAACAAGATGCTAATAAAGAAAACATCAAGAAGATGATTGATAGCAATTTATAGGAGGTATTATGCGTTTAGAATTAGGAAATATTGATATTAAAGATATATGTTTTTCTGATAATAGTAAAATTGAAAATAATACTCTATTTGTTAATAAAGATGAATTGAAAAAAATATTAATGGAAGATGAACATATTAAAGATATAGATATCGATATTGCAAAACCTGGTGAATCAGTTAGAATTACACCTGTAAAAGATGTAATTGAACCAAGATTTAAGGTTGAAGGAGAAGGACAAATATTTCCTGGAGTGAAATCCAAAGTTAAAACAGTAGGAGAAGGAAGAACAAATGTTTTGAGACATATGGGAGTTGTAACTGCTGGTAAAATTGTTGGATTCCAGGAAGGAATTATTGATATGACTGGTGAAGGAGCAAAATATACTCCATTTTCTAAACTTAATAATCTTGTAATTGTAGTAACACCAGTAGATGGTTTATTACAATACGATTATGAAGCAGCTGTTAGAAATGCAGGATTAACTGCAGCTATGTATTTAGGTGAATTATCAAAAGATGTTACACCAGATGAAGTCGTGTCTTATGAAACTAAACCATTATTTGAACAAGCAGCTGAATATCCAAACTTACCGAAAGTGGGATATGTATATATGATTCAAACACAAGGATTACTTCATGATACTTATGTTTATGGTGTTGATGGTAAGAAAATAATACCTACATTCTTATATCCGACTGAGATAATGGATGGAGCAGTAATTAGCGGGAACTGTGTTTCTGCTTGTGATAAAAACACTACTTATCATCACTTAAATAACCCAATTATTAAAAGTTTATATGAACAACATGGAAAAGAAATTAACTTTATGGGAGTTATAGTAACTAATGAAAATGTTTATTTAATGGATAAAGAAAGGTCTTCTGATTTTACAGCAAAACTTTGTAAAGCATATGGATTTGATGGTGTAATAGTTTCGCAAGAAGGTTTTGGAAATCCAGATACTGATTTAATTATGAACTGTAAGAAAATAGAAAAACAAGGTGTAAAAACTGTAATAGTAACAGATGAATATGCAGGTCAAGATGGAGCTAGTCAATCACTTGCAGATGCTGATAAACTTGCAGATGCTGTTATTACAGGCGGAAATGCAAATCAATTAATAAAACTTCCAAAAATGGATAAAGTGATTGGAATGTTAGACTATACAGATAAGATTGCTGGTGGATTTGAAGGTTCATTGAAAGCTGATGGAACTATTGTAGCTGAACTTCAAGTTATTACTGGAGCAACAAATGAATTAGGATTTAATAAATTAACTGCAAAGACTTATTAGGAGGGAATATGAGTATTTTAACAAATAAAAAAGTTATCATTATAGGAGATAGAGATGGAGTACCTGGACAAGCTATAGAAGAATGTGTAAAAACAGTTGAAGGAGCAGAAATAGTATATTCTTCTACTGAATGTTTTGTCTGAACTGCTGCTGGAGCAATGGATTTGGAAAATCAAAAAAGGGTGAAGGCGTTAGCGGAAGAACATGGAGCGGAAAATATAGTAGTATTATTTGGAGCAGCTGAAGGTGAAGCTGCAGGACTTGCAGGTGAAACTGTAACAGCGGGTGATCCTACTTATGCAGGTAGTCTGTCGAATGTAGCATTAGGACTTACAGTATATCATGCTGTAGAACCACAATTTAAGGAAGCTGTGAATGCAGATGTATATGAAGAACAAGTTTCAATGATGGAAATGGTATTAAATGTAGATGAGATTATCAAAGAGATGGAGAGTATCAGAAGTCAATTCTGTAAGTACTTATAGGAGAAAAATATGAGTAAAATTAAAGTAATACATTATATTAATCAATTTTATGCAGGAATCGGAGGAGAGGAGAAAGCTGATATTCCACCAGAGATAAGAGATGGAGAGGTAGGACCTGGAACAGCTTTAGCAGGATTTTTCGGTGAGGAAGCAGAAATTGTAAAAACAGTAATATGTGGAGATTCATATTATAATGAAAACTTAGAAGAAACAAAAGCAAAAATAATTGTTATGATAAAAGATGTTGATGCTGATTTATTTGTAGCTGGACCAGCTTTTAATGCAGGAAGATATGGAATGGCGTGTGGAAGCATCTGTAAAGAAGTTATGGAAGTTTTAAATATTCCAGCTGTAACTGCAATGTATGAGGAGAATCCAGGTGTTGATAGTTTCAGAAAAAATGTATATATTGTTGAAACAGGTAATTCAGCTGCATCGATGAGAAAAGTAATTCCTGTACTTGGTAAATTATCTCTTAAATTAGCAAAAGGTGAAGAAATATTATCACCAAAAGAAGAGGGATATTTAGAAAGAGGAATTAGAAAAAATTATTTTGCAGAAGAAATTGGAGCAAAAAGAGCAGTAAATATGCTTGTAAAAAAATTAAAAGGCGAGGAATTTAAAACAGAATATCCAATGCCTGTGTTTGACAATGTAGAGCCTGGTAAAGCTATTGTTGATTTATCAAAAGCAAAAATTGCATTAGTAACATCAGGTGGTGTTGTTCCTAAAGGAAATCCAGATAGAATAGCATCATCATCAGCGCAAAATTTTGGTAAATATGATATAAGTGGAGTTAATGATTTGACTGAAGCTACTTATGAAACTGCACATGGTGGATATGACCCAGTATATTGTAATTTAGATTCAGATAGAGTTCTACCTGTAGATGTTTTAAGAGATTTAGAAAAAGAAGGTAAAATTGGTGAGTTATATAAGTATTTCTATGCAACTGTTGGTAATGGTACTGCAGTTAAATCAGCACTTGGTTTTGCTAGAGAAATAGCAAAAGATTTGGTTGCTGATAAAGTAGATGCAGTAATTTTAACATCGACATGAGGTACTTGTACTCGTTGCGGAGCAACGATGGTCAAAGGAATAGAAGAAACAGGAATACCTGTGGTGCATATT
>PDWI01003098.1_pt1 | contig 23968 bp, 25 predicted proteins | sample 1430891 | NCBI WGS metagenome assembly PDWI01 (sample SAMN01162508, study PRJNA174530) | Oral metagenome, whole genome shotgun sequencing project. | biome: Marine environment; feature: Marine mammal; material: Swab sample of the gingival sulcus; isolation source: swab sample of gingival sulcus... | reverse complement strand
ACCAGATATCAATCAGTTTCCGACCAAGAATATTTGGCGATAAATCCGGACTGCGCCCGGGTTCGCCAATAGTGATCAATATCTCAACGGAACTTGCGGATGGATCAAAACCGTTAGCCGAACCCCACTGCCCAAGTTCATATAAAAAGGTTGGTACACCGACCAGAACTCTCGGTTCAAGCCGGGTTATCAGCTGCCATTGCCTGGAAAACTGCCCCGGCCCGCCACGAATGGCGCTGGCTCCCAGTCGCACCACGCCATGATAATAGGCAAGCCCGGCGATAAAGCAACGATCAAGGGTCGCTGTCAGCAGCACCCGGTCACCTGCACCAACTCCGGCGCTATGATACGCAACCATTTCATTGAAAAAGACTCTCTCCAGATCCGCTTCGGTATATGGAACTTCGACAACTCTGCCTGTGGTGCCGGAGGTAAGAGCGATATCACGAACGGTACGTCTGTCCCTGATGCCGAACTGTTCAGGAAAACGGTCAAGATCTTCCCTGCAGGTAGGAGTAATGCCAGCAAGATCACGCAAATTTCGTATGCCGGCAATATCAAGGCCGCACTGCTGAAACCGCTCGCTGTAGTAGGGAATGGTTGCCGCATGGCGCAGATGTCTCTGCAACAGCGGCAATTGCCTTTTTTCAATTTCTCCGGCAGAAAGACGCCGCAATTTCTCGGCAGCTTCAATTGTATATAAAGTACTATTTCCCATCCGTAAAATGACCATACTCATTGAGGGCACTATCTATTGCCGCATAGGTACTCTTGCGTAACGCGAGAACTTTTTCGCCATGCTCCTGCTCTTCTTCCCTAACATTGATCTGCGGCAGAACCAGCAATTTCACTCTGCCGCACCGCAGAAAACGCCCGCCCGGAGGGAGAATATCTCCAGAACCAAGAATACAAACAGGCACGATCGGGACACCACTCTCCACCGCAAGAGAGAAAGCACCATTACGAAAACGCCCCAGAGAGCCGTCACGGGATCTATGGCCTTCCGGCCAGATAATAACCGAACACTTCCCGGCAAGCATCCGCAGACAGCTCTTTCGCACCTCTTCCCAACCTTCCTCGGTATTGGCATATCCGGCCAGACGCATTATCGTTCCATAGACCGGGATGCGAAACGGCCAGGAGGTAACAAAACCGCCTTCCTTAAGCAGGCAGCCAAAAAGATACGGATCAATGGCCGAATTATGGTTTGATACCAGAATCGCAACCTCAGGCAGGGTGCCATAGAATTCCACCTCCACCGGAGCGAAAAACGGCACAACACGAGTCAGAAAGCAGCCATAATTGCTTATAAGGCGGCGCAGGGCAGAGCTAACGGAACATCTGTATATAGCCAGAGGAAAAAGCAGCAACAGCGGCATAAACAATACGCTTATCACCGTAATAAAGAAAAAAACAGGCCAGAAGTAAATATTCCAGAGAATTCTCCATACCACGGCTCTGTTACTCCTGTCTAATCGTCTCCAGAAAATCAAGCAGATCTCCGACTGTCCGCAGAGAACGCATCGCATTTTCGTCTGCAAGCCTTATAGCAAACTTTTTTTCGAGCACAACGACCATATCCACGGCATCAAGGCTGTCCAGGCCGAGATCCCCATAGAGAGTCGCCTCAGGAACAATCAGGCTCTCTTCCAGCTCAAATTCTTCAACCAATATCTCTGCCACCTTGCGATGGAGTTCTTCCCGTGTCTTCATTAAATCTTTTTAATTACAAGAGATGTATTGACGCCACCTAAGGCAAAATTATTCTTTATAACAGTATCTATCTGCAAATCCCGCCGCTCTTTCTCAATGCCGGCACAACTGCAGCGCGGATCCAGTTCAACAATATTTCTGGTGGGCAGAAACTGCCGCTGCCGCATCATCTGCAGTACAGCAATAAGCTCCAGCGCTCCGGCAGCACCAAGGGTATGGCCCAGATGCCCCTTAAAAGAACTCACCGGTACATCCCCTCCCAGCACCCTGGCAATGGCCTGGGCTTCAGCGACATCCCCCAGCTCCGTTGCGGTGGCATGGGCATTAACATAGTCTACCGCAGATGAAGGCAGCTGCGCTTCCCGCAAGGCCATCTCCATCGCCCTTGCCATTGATGTGGTATCAGGATTTGCGATATGACCACTGTCACAGACATTGCCAAATCCCGCAATCTCGCCATAAATATGGGCACCACGAGCCCTGGCAGAATCATACCCTTCCAATACCATAACGCCGCCGCCACCGCCACAAACAACACCATCGCGCCGCGTATCAAATGGCCGGCAGGCATCTTCCGGCCGCTCACGAAAGAGACTGGCCGCCCGCAGCAGATCAAAAATACCGGTAACGGACGGATGCACCTCCTCCCCGCCGCCACAGAGAACAAAACGCTGACGGCCGCTGCAAACAAGCATATAGCCGAGCCCCAAAGCCTGGGAGGAAGAGGTGCAGGCACTGACCGTAGCCCATTGCTCGCCGGTAATACCCAGGGCCAGGCTGACATTAGCCGCACAACTATGGCTCATAAGCTTGAAAAATTCACCGGATTTTACCGTTGCCAGGCCACGTTCCGACAGAAAGTTCCGGTAATACTCCTGATACGCTCCCGGACTGCCGGTGGTAGAGCCCAGAACAACACCAGTCTCTCCCGACTCTATTTCATCTTTCGTCAACCCGGCATCCGCAACCGCTTCCATACTCGCCAGGGTGGCATAAAGCGCCATTTTTCCCATGGTTCTGCGCAGGGTCCTGGCAAGCAGCGGTTTTGCGTCAAAGGCGGGGACAGGCGCGGCAAGACAACTTCGCAGCCCGTTAATACCTTGCCATTCCGGCATAAGCCTGATGGCCGAACTACCGGCGCAGAGCCCTTCCATCAGTTTTTCCACCCCGAGACCAAACGGAGAGACCGCACCGCAACCGGTAATGACCACCCGCTGTAAAGACTGCTTCTTCATACCTTTCTGATTTTATTCCAAAGTTCTTCCAGACCAATAATTTCACCGGCACTGGCAACAGCGGCAACAGAAGCACCGACCAGCCCAGTCATAAGTATCGACTGCCCTGCGAGATAAAAGCCACGGAGACGCGTTCTGATATCGGGGGTATATTGATCAAGGCTGTGCATTACGCCATAACTGCACCCTTCCGGAGCCGACAGAAAATCCCGGAAAGTGAGCGGAGAGCCGCTGGCTAACGGAGTGATGGCACCGACAACAGACGACCAGTTTTTCTCCGCCTCTGCAACAAGAGCCGCTGTCACCCTTTTTTTATACGCCAAATACCCTTCACCTTTTCTGTCATCTGCAAAACATCGTACTTCATCCCAGTAGGCGGGACAGAGGAGGGTTATACCATAAGCATCCCTTTTCGCACAACCTTCACGCGCACTCGTCCCTGTCATCATCAGTGACCGCTGGGAGAGAGGCTGCGAACTGTCTGCACAAATCACTTCAACCCCACGCGCCATACGCAGATAGTTCAAAGGCCCGCTGCGCCAATCCATCTTTTTTTGCGAACGGGCAAAAACGACAAAAAAGGAAGGGGTATTTTGTAAAGCACGCAGACGTGTTGTATATGCCGGTCGAAAGATACCCTGCGGAACCATATCCGCCACCGCCGATGGATGACCGGTATAAACAAGGCGCTGACAGCCAATCTCCTCACCATCGGCCAGCCGCACGCCACTTACGACCCCATCGACACACAACAGATGCTTCACCTCACTGTTACAGCGAACAGTACCTCCCAATTGCTGAAAACGGTGTAACAGGCTGTCGGCAACAGCTTGTCCACCGCCAATAACTGTCCACGCTCCGGTATAATAGCCATGACTCACCATCGCATGGGTCTCCAGCGGCGTCATTGCGGCGGGGATACCATAGAGAAACCCGCAAGCACCAAGAGCCTTGCGCAAACGGCTGCTGCTGATTTCACGGGCAAGAAACTTACCGAGGCTGCGTCTGTCGCGGCGGTAGGTTGTAAAAAATGTGGACAGAGAGAGATCCATATTGTAGTACGGCACCCTGTCGCATATATTTCGGACTGTCTGCAGATACGTCTCTATACCACGTGATTCACCGGGAAAGGCTGAACATAATTCATCCTGCAAGCGCTGATAATCAAACCACGATTTCAGGGAGTTATCTGCACCAGCGAAATCAAGTCGATCATAGTTATCACTGCAACAGCACACCCTGATCCTGTCTCCGACACCGCAATACCTCCATAACTGCTGCAGAAACTGTCCTTCTCCCAGACAGCCGGTATAATGGCATCCCACATCAAAAGAGATTCCCCCTCTGCGAAATTGACGAATCGCACCTCCAGGGAGAGGATTTTGCTCCAGCAATAGGACATTCCTGCCATTCTTGGCCAGTAATGTCGCAACGGTAAGACCACTTATGCCACTGCCAACAACAATATCGGTAAACATTTCCTGCTCAACCAGCATGGCTGAAACAGATAGCCTTCAGCCATAACAAACAATGAAACCCGGAACTTCGGGACACCCCCTTTGTTTTCGAACCAGGTTTCGAATAAATCTATTGCTTATTAAATCTACAAAGAAATTCAACTCGCCGAGCACTGTAGTACATTTATCAGTAATTGGCTGTAATTTTTTCCAAGCCTGATTTGCGGATTCAAATAGTTATGGAGGACTGAGTACTATTACCCCCTCAAACATTTTCTGGAGATAAGGATTTTCTTACTATAAACAGTCCGCAAGGAATAAATTAACAAACTGATATCGCTATAATAATAAAAAAACATTTCTCCTCGCTTGACTAACGGTCTCAAGTCCCTATATTCTCCGATGCAGTACTGATACTAACTTTCAGAACAAAAAAGGAGAACACTATGAAGAAATGGGAATGTCCTTGCGGCTATATTTATGATCCGGCTGTTGGTGACGAGGATGGCGGTATCGCACCTGGCACTGCTTTTGAAGACCTGCCGGATGACTGGGCCTGCCCTCTCTGTGGTGCGGAGAAAGACTCTTTCTGGGAAGTGGAAGACTAACTCTCCAGGCTCTGCCTCCATACAGGTAGAGCCTCTTTTTTGCCTTTTTTATATAGGCGCCAATAATTTTATTTAAGGTGACGAATATGAGTTTACTTGTAACCAACCCTGCTCCGGATTTTACTGCTACTGCTGTTATGCCTGATAACAGTTTTAAAGAGGACTTCACCCTTTCTGACTATAAGGGAAAATATGTAATTCTCTTCTTTTACCCTCTTGACTTCACGTTTGTCTGCCCCTCCGAGATTCTTGCCTTTAACAAGGCCCTTGACAAATTCAAGGCGGCAAATTGTGAACTGATAGGCTGCTCGATTGATTCACACTTCTCTCATCTTGCCTGGAAAAACACTCCGGTTAACGAGGGAGGAATCGGCAATATCCAGTTTCCGCTGGTTGCGGATCTGGACAAGTCTGTCTCTGAAAAATACGGGGTGCTTCTTGGTGCAGGTATCGCTCTGCGCGGACTCTTTTTAATTGATAAGGAGGGGGTGGTTCGTCACTCAACAATCAACGACCTGCCTCTGGGCAGAAATGTTGACGAGGCACTGCGGGTTCTTGACGCGCTGCAGTTTACCGAGGAACACGGCGAGGTCTGCCCGGCAAACTGGAACAAAGGCGATGAGGCGATGAAGCCCACCGCTGAAGGCGTCGCCAGCTATCTGGCAGCACATGCCAAATAATTTTCTCAGGGAAAACGTATTGTAAAAAAGCGGAGAGAGCTTCAGGGCACTCTCCGCTTTCTGGTACTCTCTGGTGAGTCTATTCCTGAAAACAGGAGATATCGCCAACCAGCAGGACAAGTCCTCGCAACGCGGTAAGCAGATTAAGCCTGTTGCGGCGGACAGCCGGATCTTCCGCCATAACCATAACTGCATCAAAGAAGTCATCTACCGGCTTTTTAAGTTTCAGCATAACTTTCAGTGCTGAAGCATACTCTTTTGCCGCTACCATCGCCCGCATCTCTGCTGCCACCTCACCGTAGAGGGTATACAGGGCCTGCTCTTCACCTTCAACAAGGAGGGCGGTATCCACTGTGGTCTCGCTGTTTTCTCCACAGATATTCTTGATCCGTTTATAGGAGGTGGAAAGCACGGTAAAGGCCTCCTGCTGCTGGATGGCGGCAAGGGCTGCCATTCGTTGCCGACAGTCCACCACATCGTCAAATCCTGCCGCTACCGCAGCTTCCACCGCTTGCGGATTCCCATCCCTCTTTACCGCGTCATTGATAAAACGCTCGCGGATAAAGCTGAGAACCTTTTCCACTGTGGCGGCAGAGCCGTCAACCTTGTCACCGTAGAGCAAAAGTGCCTTGGCGACAATCTCAGTGAGGGAAAGCTGGTAGCCGCGCCCTTCAATAATATGCAGGATAGCAAGAGATATCCGGCGCAACGCGAACGGGTCGGCAGAGCCGCTGGGAATCTGCCCTATGCCGAAGCAACCGGCAAGGGTATCAATCCGGTCGGCAAGACCGACAATTGCCCCCACATCGGATGCCGGGATCCCGGCGCCTGCCCGTTTTGGCATATAGTGCTCGCGAATGCCCTGAACAACGGCGGCCTTTTCACCATCACCCTCGGCGTAAGCCGCACCCATAACCCCCTGCAGGGAGGGGAACTCTCCGACCATATCAGAGAGAAGATCCGCCTTGCACAGCTCTGCCGTACGGCAGCAGTCATCTATCAGCCCCGGGTCAATCTTCTCCGCCAGCAACCGTGCGAGCTTGACAAGACGCACCTGTTTCTCCAGCATGGTACCTAACCTGTCCTGAAAGATGATACCGGCAAGACCGCTGATTCGCTCCTTGAGCCGTATCTGGCGATCACTGTTAAAGAAGAAAAGCGCATCTTCAAGACGGGCACGCAACACACGCTCATGCCCCTTTCTGGTAATCTCGCTGGTATGGACCCTGGTATTATTAACGGCAACAAAGCCCGCCATCAGCGCGCCACTACTATCCACCACCGGAAAATATTTCTGATGCTCCCGCATTGAAGTTACCAGTACATCGGGGACAAGCTGCAGAAACCTGGTATCGAAGGTACCACAAACCCCCACCGGGATCTCAACAAGGTTGGTAACCGTATCGACCAGCGCCTCATCAACAGCAACGGCGCCGCCAACAAGACTGCCGTTTTCAGCGACCGCCGCAGTAATCTCGTCAATAACCATCTGTCGCCGTCGCACCGGATCGACGATAACATCCTTTGCCGCCAATTGTGCTTCATAGCTGGCGGCGTTAGCGATAATCACTGGTTCATCTGCCATAAACCTGTGACCAAAACTCCTGTTACCGCTGTCGATACCCTCATGATTCAACGCGATAACCTCGTCACCAAAGAGGGCGACAAGCCACTGAATGGGACGGGCAAAGGCCTGTCGTTTATCTGCCCATCGCATTGACTTCGGAAAGGAGAGCTGACCGATAAGGGCCTGCAGAATCTCTGGCAAAAGAGCGGCCGAAGATTTACCGGCAACCTGCCGCAACAGCATCATATACGCACCTTTTGGCGTATCAACCACCTGCAGCTCCGAAACGTCTGCCCCCTTTGACCGGGCAAAGCCGATCGCCGCCCTGGTCAGCTTACCATTCTCATCGTATGCCGCCTTTTTCGATGGACCAATCAGCTCTTCGCGTATATCTTTTTGTTTCTCCGCCAGATTCTCGACAATAAGCGCCAATCTGCGCGGGGTGCCAACAACGCGTACTTCACCATGCTCAAGGGCGTACTCCGCCGCTTTTGCCAGAAATGCAGCCTTAAGTTGATTCCAGGCAGGCGGCAGATACCCCGCCGGAATCTCTTCCGTTCCTATTTCAAAAAGTAAATCACGCATGGTTCTCTCTCTTTTCCCTGACAGGGTGTTATACGCACAAATTGCGGGTCTTAATGTTCTACCCGTCCTTCAAGACAGGCAAAGGTGGAACAGGAGCTGCGAAAGTGCCGGGCGGTTACGCAAAAGGATTTCAGCGCATCAATTTTCTCCAGATGCTGGCCGATAACGCGGCAGAGTTCCTCCGTACAGAGCCCACCGCCCTTTTCTGCAGCCGCCGCGGCGGCTGCCCAGTAAGCGACCGCCTGCTCCGCTGTCGCGACAAGATCCTCAATCCAGAAAAAACGCTGAAAACGGACAGTAATTTCCGCCCTGCCCCAACTGCCGGAGATTCTCTCTCCGTCAATACCGGAACCCGGCTGCGGCAAACTTACCGGGATATCGACGGTAAAGCGCACATCCGCCTGGTCAGCGAGTGAACCGTACAGCCGGCACTGATAACACCGCCGCAAGCCACCATCCCCACCCGTGGAGAAAAAGGGGAATACCAGCTCCAGATGGGAGGCCTGTGCATCCAGCCGCTGTTTCATCTTCTCCAGCACCAGCGAGAAATCACTGATAGCGAAATCCCCATGAAAATCATTGAGAATCTCAACAAAACGGCTCATATGGGTGCCCTTAAAACGCTGAGGCAGGTTGACATACATATTGGCAACGGCAACGGTATGCTGCCAGCCATGCACCTTATCCCGCAACGCAACCGGGTAACTTACCGTTTTTACCCCTACTTTTTTTATATCAATCCTGCGGTTATCGGCCAGACTCTGAATATCTTTCATCTTTTCTGCCACGCCCAGACAGACAGCAGCGGCACTACTGCCCGTGGGACTTTTCCCTGCTCTCCTCGGCGGTCTTGCAATCAATACAGAAGGTCGTTACCGGGCGGGCTTCCAGCCGTTTTATCCCGATACGCCGCCCGCACCCATCACAAGTACCAAAGGAACCGTCCTCAATACGGAGAAGAGCCTCATCAATCTTATGTACCAGTTTACGCTCCCGGTCGCGAATTCTCAGCTCAAAATTTCTGCCCGACTCCAGGCTTGCCCGGTCGTTAGGGTCGGGAACATTGCTTGTATGTCCCATCTCTTCAAGCGTTTTTCCCTCTTCCCTGATGATCTCCTCTTTCTTCCGCAGCAACTCTGCCTTGAAATAATCAAGTTTTGCCTGATCCATTTCCCTTCCCCCTCAAAAGACATCAAAACGCCGCCGGGCGTCTGTTATTGACATGACCAACGATACTACTTGCGAAGATATACACCACTTTTTCCACCACGCTTCTCCTGTAAACAGATCTCGCCGATGACCATTGTCTTGTCAACCGCCTTGCACATATCGTATATAGTCAGCGCTGCTACAGAAACTGCTGTCAACGCCTCCATCTCAACCCCGGTCCGGCCGGTTACACCAACGGTGGCACAGATCTGAACACGGTGGAGTTCATCGGCAAAAGTAAAGTCGATATTGATGCAGTTCAGGGCGAGAGGATGGCATAACGGAACAAGATCGGAGGTTTTTTTGGCAGCCATAATTCCAGCGATACGGGCGATACCAAGCACATCCCCCTTACCCATGGTTCCGGCCCTGACCTTTTCATAGGCAGTATCGGACATCGCAATCCAGCCGGCAGCAACCGCCTGACGCGCGCTCTCATCCTTACCACCCACATCAACCATATGGGCGCTGCCTTCCTTATCAAAATGGGTCAGCTCTGCCACTTGTCACCTCTATTTCCTGCCCAGGACTTCATTAAACACTTTTTTAAAAAAACCTTCCTTCTCCCGCTCTTCGCTGTCTTCATGGCGGAGTTCGGCAAACTCCTGCAGCAGCAGTTTCTGATCTTCAGTGAGGTTGGTTGGCGTCATCACCTGCAGGGAGACGATCATATCCCCCCTGCCACCGCCCCGTAAACCGGGTACCCCCTCCTGCCGCAGGGTGAACATCTCACCAGACTGGCTGCCCGCCGGAATAACCAGCTCCCGCTTGCCATGAATTGTCGGCACAGCAACGGTTACCCCCAGCGCCGCGCTCACCATCGGCACCGGAAAGGCACAGTAGATGGTACTGCCGTCGCGTTTGAAAAACTCATGCTCTGCCACATGGATAATGACGTAGAGATCCCCGGACGGCCCTCCCCGGCGTCCCCCTTCACCCTCGCCACGCAGACGCATACGGGCACCGGTATCAACACCCGCCGGGATCTTCAGCGATACGGTCTTGCTTTTTTCCCGCAATCCCTTGCCGTGACAGTCGTTACAGGGATCAGTGATAATAAGCCCTTCACCCCGGCACTGCGGACAGGTAGTGCTCATCTGAAAAAAGCCCTGGGAACGGATAACCTGACCGCGGCCATTACAACCCGGACAGGTCTCCGGCTTGCTGCCGGGACGACCGCCGCTCCCTTCACAGGTCCAGCAGGTCTCATTCTTGTTCAGACTGATCTCCTTGTCGACACCGTGCACCGCTTCCATAAAGGAGATCTCCACGTCATAGCGCAAATCGTTGCCCTGCACCGGCCCGTTACGGCGGGCCTGGGCACGGCCGCCGCCAAAACCGAAGAGATCGCCAAAGATATCACCAAAACTGGAGAAGATATCCTCAGCGCTACCAGGACCGCTATAACCGCTGTTTTTCAATCCGGCATGGCCGTAGTTATCATAGATCTGCCGTTTTCGCTCATCACTGAGCACCTCATAGGCCTCGGTACATGCCTTGAACTGCTCTTCCGCCTTTTTATCGCCCGGATTCTTGTCAGGGTGATATTTCATCGCCAGCTTGCGGTACGCCTTCTTTATCTCTGTTCCGCTGGCGTTTTTGCCAACGGCAAGTGTTTCATAATAATCAGCCGTCATTTTTTGCCACAACTACATCTCTTCTTTACCATCAAACAACTGCCAGCGATCACACCGCCGCAGCAGCCTCTTCCTGGGTATCTTCTTTCACCACGCCACCAGCGGCATCCCCGGTAAGGGTATCCACGTTTTCAAAACCAACAGCACCATCGGCAATCTCCCGCAGGGTCATAACCACCTCCTTGTTTTTTCCTTCAACCAGAAAGGGGGCGCCCTGACGGTGCTGGCGAATACGTTGTACCGTAAGGTGGATAAGATTAAAACGATTATCGTCACCGATAGCGTCCAGACAGTCTTCACATGTAATTCGAGCCATTATCACTCCTCATTTATAGTTAATTTCCAGTCTATTCTGCCGCGGCAAAAGGGTTGTCAAGCAGCAGGGTCTGTCGCCGGTCCGGCCCCACAGAGACAATATTGGCCGGAGTTCCGGTTACCTCCTCAACCCTTTTGATATACTCCTTTGCCGCCGCCGGCAGAGCGTCATATTCAGTAACCGCCTCCAGATCTTCTTGCCAGCCCTCCAGACTTTCATATACCGGGGTCAATGCCGCGACCTGGCGAATATTGGCCGGCATCGCTGTCAATTTTTGCGCACCCAGTTTATAGGAGGTGGCAATTTCAAGTTTCTCCAGGCCGCTTAACACATCCAGTTTGGTGACAGCAAGCCCGGTAAGACCGTTAAGGCGCACGGCATCGGAGACAACAACGCCATCCAGCCAGCCACAGCGGCGGGGCCGGCCGGTAGTCGCTCCAAACTCATGGCCTTTTTCCTGCAGCCGCTCTCCAACAGTATCGTTTAGTTCTGTCGGAAACGGCCCCGCCCCAACCCTGGTGGTATACGCCTTCATAATGCCAACAACGGCATCAATATGGCATGGACCAAACCCGCTGCCGATGCAGGCATTGGCCGCCACCGTATTGGACGAGGTCACAAAGGGATAGGTACCGTGATCGACATCAAGATGCGTCCCCTGCGCCCCCTCAAAGAGGATATTCTTTCCTGATTTTCTGGCGTTATCAAGAGTTACCGAAACATTACCCAGATAGGGCTGCAGCTTCTCACCGCAATCCATCGCCAGCGAGAGGACGGCGTCATAATCGACAGGTGCCTCTCCATATTTCTTTACCAGCAGAAAATTCTTCTCCGCGACTGCCGTCTTCAACTTGTCCCGCAACAGGGTTTCATCGGCGAGATCACCCGCCTTTACGCCAATACGCCCGACCTTATCCACATAACATGGCCCGATCCCCCGACCGGTGGTTCCTATCTTTTTCCCGGCAGCAAGAGCGGCTTCCCCGGCCTGATCAATACGGGCATGGTAGGGCATCAACAGATGGGCGCCCTCACTGATCATAAAACGCTCAGGGGTGACAGCAAGACCTTCCTTGTCGAGTTTTGCCATCTCCTGCAACAGCTCGGTCGGATCAAGCACCACGCCATTGCCGATCATACACACCTTGTTATCATAAAGGATTCCGGACGGGATAAGATGAAAGACGAACACCTTGCCATCAATAACCAGGGTATGACCAGCGTTGTTTCCCCCCTGGAAACGCACAACATAATCGGCATATCTGGTAAGCAGATCGACAATCTTTCCTTTGCCTTCATCACCCCACTGGGTTCCCACCACTATGACGCTCGACATTCATAATCTCCGTTGAAGATAATATCCCTGTCCCACCCAAAAGACGCAACAATCACCAAGACAAAACAGAAGAAAAATACCGAATATAGTCAACCATGGCGTTGATGTCAATCAATGTAATTGACATCAACGCAGGTTCAGGCTCTTTTTCAGTAGTACCCTGACGCCAGCACGAAAAAGGACAGATCAGAACAATAAACAATACACCTGTTTCAACCAACCTTTCCCTTGCCTGATTGAAAAGTTTGCAGTAAAAAAATATATTCAGCAAGTGGAATCACGCCATTGGACGACCTTGCCCGAGAATATTATGATATACCGACAATCTTTGCCCTCGCTTTTCTCTCTGTTACTCCTGCTTGTTGCCGCGCTGTTTCCTTCGACAGCAATATGCAGCAGGATATCTACCACACAGCTCCCATATCGTATTGATAACACAGAATATTATCCAATATTCTCGGCAAAAGGTTTCCGCCAGCGGGGGAAAGCCTCCTGGTACGGCCCCGGCTTTCATGGCCACAGAACCTCCAGCGGAGAAATATACAATATGCACGCCATGACTGCGGCACATAAGATTTTGCCAATGGATACAATGCTGCGGGTAAAAAATCTGGATAATGGTCGCGAAACTGTTGTGCGCGTCAACGACCGGGGGCCTTTTGTCGGCGGCAGAATCCTTGATGTCAGTTATGCTGCGGCAAAGGCTCTGGGATTGTTGAGGCCTGGTACAGCAAGGGTCGCAATATATGCCCTCACCACCAATACACCGGGAGAATCGACATCAAAACCAATAGCCGCACAACCATCAAGACAGCAGAAGAAAGGCTATTATGTTCAGGTGGGTGCGTTTTCCCGGCAGAGCAACGCGCTCCGGCTGCAACAACATTTTCGCAACGCCGGCCATAAGGCCATTATTGAACCCGCCACTGACCCGAAAAAAAAGAGAAGATATCTGGTGCAGGTCTATGTTGGCAAGATATATCCGCGCGCGCAAAGGGCGGAAAAAATCCTGTTGAAAAAGGGATATACCGGCGCTTTCCTGCTTATGCGCCAGTGAGAAAACCTCTCTGTAAAGGAGGCGCTACCAGACAATCTCCTCTTTACCCTGCGTACGCAAATAATCATTGCACCGCACAAAAACACCTGAGCCCAGAAATCCGCGATGGGCAGAGAGCGGTGAGGGATGGCTGGTGGCAAGAATCAGATGCCTGCTATTGTCGATAAGAGCGGCCTTTTTCTGGGCAAAGGCGCCCCAGAGCATAAACACCACCCCATCTTTTTTTTCGGAAATCGTTTCAATAACATTATCTGTCAACTGGTGCCAGCCCAGTGCCGCATGGGAATTCGGCCTCTTTTTCTCAACAGTCAAACTGGCATTGAGCAGTAACACGCCCTGCTTCGCCCAGCGTGTCAGATCACTATCACAGCTTACCGGCTTGCCGCTATAGAGTGAGGTATTGATCTCCTGAAATATATTGCGCAACGATGGCGGCACAGGAATACCACGGCGCACCGAAAAAGATAAACCATGAGCTTCCGGGCCAAGACCCTGATGCTCATTAAAATATGGGTCCTGGCCGATAATTACCACCTTGGTGGCGGCAAGAGAGGTAAGACGCATAGCAGCAAAGATATCCTCCCGCCGAGGGAAAACCGGGCGACCGGGGGTGGCCGCGGCATAGGCGCGATCACGTAATTTTTTATGCAGACCCTCTTTCATCAGCGGGACACTTTCTTCCCACAGGGCTGACTGGTTTTCCGGTGCCATACTCCCTCCTTTTCTATATCCGCAGATTACGCGGATTTTATGGATTATTTTTTCTTATCCGCGCAATCTGCATAATCTAAGATTGTTTATAGTTATATCCCACCGCATTTAGATTCTTTTCTGTTTTTCCATCCGCTCAATCCAGCAGATATTTATCGTTGTTTACTGCCATAAAGATTATGCAACATAATATAGGAGACAACTGCCCTGGGAAGCAGTTGCAGCTTTTCTCCATTATCGCGATCATTTTGCAATGAGGCCTTTATCTCGCTGGAACTTATCGCCGGCGGAACCTCCTGCAAAAGAAAAATATCTTTCATTGGCAAATCCTTGCCGCGATAACGGAAAACATCACCAGCGGGGCTATAGCCCAACCGTACCAGCAGTTGACAGAGCTGCTCCTTCGCATACCCTTTTCTTGGCGAGATAACGATATTAACAAGCGAAAGGATCTCCCGCCATCCCTGCCAGCTCTCTATATAGAGGAAGGCATCAACACCAAGGATAAAAAAATATTCGCCTTCACTTTGCCGCAATGCCGTCAAGGTATTGATGGTATATGATGGAACAGGCAGCTCTTCTTCTATGGTGGAGATGGTAAAACACCCACCCGTCAGCTCCGCCACCGCCAGCCGCAGCATCGCCAGGCGGTGATTATAGGCGGTTCTCTCTGTTTTATGGGGCGGCATAACCGTCGGCACAAAGAGCAGACGATCAAGCGACATCGCAGCAAATGCCGTCCGGGCAACAGCCAGATGCCCGTAATGGACAGGGTCAAAGGCACCGCCATAGATACCTGTACGCGGCAGGCGGCGCTGTTTTTCTCTGGCTGTCTGTTCCATATCCACTGTTAGAGAGAGGAGAGCTGCTTCTGTTATCTGCCTCCTTACTGCCGACTCTCCTGTTTGGCCAAGATTTTACGCCGCTCTTCCACAATCGCCATAATCCTCTGTCGCAGCATATCCAGACCTTCACCGGTCTCTGCCGAGACAAGCAGGATGTCGCCTGTAAACTGGCGAAAATAGTCAACCAGCTCCTGTTCAATCTCTTCAATCATCAAGTCCTTCTTGTTCAGAACCAGTATCTGGGTACGATCGGCAAGTTCCTTCTTATATAGAGCCAGTTCACAGGCGATAGTATCATAGTTCCGCTTAACATTATCATCGGCCATATCGACCACATGCAGCAGCACTGAGGTGCGCTCTACATGACGCAGAAACTTATGCCCCAGTCCGACACCCCTATGGGCACCTTCAATCAACCCCGGAATGTCGGCAATAATGCATGGCTCATAATATTTATAGTGGAGCACCCCAAGCTGCGGCTCCAGCGTGGTAAAAGGATAGGAGGCAACCTTCGGGTTTGCCGCGCTGAGCTGGGAGAGCAACGTCGATTTCCCGGCATTGGGCAGACCGACAAGCCCGACATCTGCCAGCAGCTTCAACTCAATTTTCAGCCAGAACTCCTCTCCAGGCACTCCATTTGTGGCAGTACGCGGGGCACGATTTGTGCCGCTGGCAAAATGGGGGTTACCCAAACCTCCCCGCCCGCCTCTGGCAACAGTATAGCGCTGACCATCCTCAGCCAGATCGACAAGCACTCTGCCGCTTGCCGCATCTTTTATCACCGAACCCGGCGGCACCTCAACGATACAGTCCCTGCCGCCGCGGCCATGCATATCACGTCCCTTGCCATGTTCCCCCTTCTCCGCCTTGAAATGGGAGCGGAACGAGAAATCTATCAGTGAATGCAGCGACGCCCTGGCCATAAGAATAACATCGCCGCCCTTACCACCGTCGCCACCATTTGGCCCGCCTTTGGGGACATACTTCTCACGGCGGAAACTGACACAGCCATTACCGCCATCTCCGGCCTTGACATAAAATTTTGCTTCATCGACAAACGACACCGGTAAACTCTCCCCGTCTATACACTATATATCCCAGCCTGTTAGAGTATTTCCATAACAGCAGCCGAACAAACGCCTGCATATCTTATTCCCTGGTCCGTAAATAGTCAATCCAATATGGTTATGCCGATAAAAGACGCCCGCAGAGGAACGTCCATGACAAGAAATGTCAATAGACAAAAATTGTCACGGCCCGCTCCCCGAAAAGATGACCAAAATTTGCACCATAACGAAAAACAGTTCCCTCGCCCGATTATATCCAAATTTTTTATCAAGCCCCTTCCAACTGTTTTTACGTGTTTTTACCATAAAAAAAGAAGTGTCAGAACAGAAAAGATATAAACTGGCATGCCCTGTGCTATATAAGCGGCAAGAAGTGGGAAGGCCACAAAACAAAAGTAGCCACCACAATAATAACCGGCAATAATGCCAAAATTCTAATTTCCTATGGAGGAAGAAAAATGAAGAATCAAAAAGGTTTCACCCTGGTCGAGTTGATGATTGTTGTTGCTATTATCGGTATCCTTGCAGCAATCGCTATTCCGCAGTATCTGAACTATATGGCGCAGGCAAAGCTGAATTCCTGCCAGTCCAACTTTGATACGGCTGTATCTTTTGTTAAATCCGAACTTGCCAAAAAGTCTGCTGGCGGTAACGCTTCATGGGATGCAACAGTAGCGCTGAACAGCGGCAATAAAAGAGATCCCTATGACAACACCAGAGCGGCTTTCGGTACTGCACCTGAAGCTGCTGCCGCGGGGGCATGTCAAACAGCTGTCGTTGATGCTTCTGGTGGTGCTAACATAAGCTCAGCAGCAGTCGGCTCTGTTATTACCATTACCCCCGGTGGTGCATGGACGAACGCCAACTCCACTACACATCTGCCTATCAATGTTACTGTAGAGTAATCCTGCTATACTGTATAGAGTAGAAGTTACAAAAAAACAGGCTGCCGGGATGTTTCCGGCTGCCTGTTTCCATTATTTGTGATCCTATGAAAAAGGCTCTTTCAATCCGCCTCCTGTTCCCACAGTCAGGTTTCACTCTCGTTGAGTTGATGACTGTTATCGCTCTGCTGAGTATTATTGCAGCTATTGCCATCCCGCAATATCTTGGTTATACTAGAAAGGCGAAACAGGAGGTTTGTGTCCATAATACCCAGATCGCCTTGAATATAGTCAAGGAGGAAATTGCCAAAACACGAAATATTGGTAATATCAGGCAGGACATTATCAAAATACTAAATGAAGGCGACAAAAGGAACCCCCTTACTGGTCAGGGTGCGGCATTTATCTCCAGTGGCACGCAGAAGAGTTGCCAGGTGCTGTTTTCCAATCTGGTCAGCAACAAGATTCCTCCTGTTGGCACTGTTGTTCTTATTGATGGTTATGAGAAAGATCCTGCAGATCTCACCAAACTGGTTCAATACCAAATTCCTGTTAAGGTTGAATGATATGAAAGAAAAAAAGAGTGCAAATTCCGGTTTTTCCCTTGTTGAAATGATAATTGTCATTGCTCTTCTCGGCATTATTTCAGCAATTGCCGTTCCCCAGTATCTGGGATATATCGAAAATTCCAAACGGCAGGCGGCTCAGGTTGGCCTTGAGCAGTTTCCGGCACTGCTGGAGGGGTATCGGGCAGACCATGGAACCATGTGTCCCGATTGCGGCACTGCAGGAACGCATACCTATAATATGGCCCAGATTAAAACCCTTTATCCCGATTTCCGTGACCAGATCAAGGCCGGAGAAGCAGCCCCCTACAGCTATTCGCTGTCCATTGTCGTAAACAGCAGCCTTGCCTGTACTGCAACCTTTAAAGCCAGTTTAACTACAGAGGGACAGAAGCAGGGATATCCAGCCACGATGCCGGACGGCTCAGCTATTCAGGGAACCTATTCCGAATAATCCTCTTTTTTTTTGCAAAAGCAACAGAGCCCGAAGACAGACTGTTCTGTCTTCGGGCTCTGTTGCTTTTGTTCGCGAATTCCTTATCAACAGGCTTCGCATCGTCTTGAAAACGATGTGTTCTCTTTTTTCATGACAATCAGCGGAGGAAACAATGATAGAACAGAAAGAGATTTTCTGTGCAAAAGATATTCTCTGGCAGCTGGGCGATCTCTATGCCGGCACCGACGATACGACAATCAGTGATGACAGCGAATGGTGCAGAAAAGAAGCGGCCGCAATAAACAGATCTGGCCATAACCGTGTTGCACAGCTGAATGCCACAGCAGTAAAAAAGCTTATTGTCCGCAATGAGCGACTTGACTGCCGCCTGGGGAAACTGGCGACTTATGCCTTTCTTAACCACTGTACTCAGCATGACAACGAGCAGGCGGCAGCGCTGGAGCAGAAGATACGCGAGCTGGAAGCGGAGTGCGCGGCAAAAACGGTCTTCTTCCGGCTGGAATGGAACGCATTACCGGAAGAGCATTGCGCAGCACTGCTTGCCGCTACGGAACTCGCCGATTACCGCTACTATCTAAGCACCCTGCGCCGCTACCGCCCTCATCAGCTTGCCGAAACAGAAGAGAAGATTCTTCTTGCCAGAGAACCGGTAGGCAGGGATGCATGGATCTCACTGTTTGACAAAATCCTCTCCAGCTACCGCTTTGGCGACAAGGGACGGCAGGAAGAGGAGTTGCTGGCTGATCTTTACAGCCCCAACCGCCAGATACGAAAAAATGCCGCCGCCGAAATGACCGAAGGATTGACCGCCAATGCTCATATCCTCACCCATATTTTTAATGTTCTTGCCGCAGAGAAGATGATCAGCGACCAGATGCGCAGCCATACCAGCTGGGTCAGCGCCATGAACCTGCATAACAATCTGCGTGACAGTACAGTGGAGACTCTGGTAACGGCCGTTACCGGCCGCTACGATATTGTTGCCCGCTACTATAGCGCCAAAAAAGAGATGCTTGGCCTTGACAGGCTGGAGGACTATGATCGCTACGCCCCGCTGCCCGCCCTGCCCGACCGCACTATCAACTGGGATGAGTGCAGAGAGATGGTGCTTGCCTCCTTTGCCGCATTCTCTCCACGTATGGCCGAGATCGCGCAGCTGTTCTTTTCAAATCAATGGATACACGCTCCTGTTCTGCCCGGCAAACAGGGCGGCGCCTTTTCACATCCGGCGGTGCCGGAGATACACCCATATATCATGGTGAACTATACCGGAACGATCAATGATGTCTCAACTGCTGCCCATGAACTGGGTCATGGCGTCCATCAGGTGCTTGCCGCGGAAAAAGGGCTGTATAACAGTGATACACCCCTGCCACTGGCCGAGACTGCCTCGGTATTTGCCGAGCTGCTGGTTTTTACCAGCCAGCTGGCACTACTGAAAGACAGGGCAGAGAGACGCGCCTTTATCTGCCAGAAGCTGGAGTCGATCTTTGCCACCGTTTTCCGGCAAACAGCGATGAACCGCTTTGAAGACGCGATGCATAGCGGCAGACGGAAATACGGCGAGCTCAGCCGCAAACAGCTCTGCGACTACTGGCTCTCCACCCAGCGGGCGATGTTTGGCAGCTCGGTTCATCTGCGTGACGAGTATGCCCTGTGGTGGAGCTATATTCCCCACTTTCTCTCCTCTCCCGGCTATGTTTATTCCTATGCCTTTGGTGAGCTGCTGGTACTGGCGCTCTACGGTATATACCAGCAGGAAAAAGAGCGGGGAAAAGAACAGGATTTTATTGACAAATATCTGAACCTGCTGGCTGCGGGAGGCTCTGATTCTCCATATAAACTGTTGCAGCCATTCGGTATTGACCTGGACAGCAGCTCCTTCTGGAACCAGGGGCTGGATGTTATTGAAGAAATGCTGATTGAGGCTGTCGGGTGAAAGAGCGCTCTCCATCTCAGCAGGACAGCTTCTATATGCGGCTGGCGCTTATAGAGGCGCAACGGGCCGCAGAGCGTGGCGAGGTACCGGTCGGCGCGATAATTGTCTGTCAGGGCAGGCAGCTTGCCAGCGCGGCAAACAGCCCCATCAGCAGCAATGACCCCTCCTGTCATGCGGAGATCAATGCCATCCGCGTTGCCTGCGGGAAACAGCACAACTACCGCCTGCCGGAAGCAACCATCTATGTCACCCTCGAGCCCTGTATCATGTGTATGGGGGCAATACTCCATGCCCGGATCAAACGCCTGGTCTATGGCGCGGACGACCCGAAAACAGGGGCAGCGATATCACTCTATCAGCTAGGCTCAGACCCCCGCCTGAACCACCAAATGGAAATCAGTGGCGGCGTCCTGGCTGATGAATGCGGCGATATACTACGCGAGTTTTTCCGACAGCGCAGAAAAACCAGCATAGCTGGACCAGATTGCCGCCAGCCATAACAAAGCATAAAACAAGAAACTTCAGGATATTAACGCCTGTTTTCAAACCGTGTTTCAGATAAAAAAAGGGGCATGCCAAAAGCATACCCCTTTTTTACAGCAGAAAAAATCGTAATTACATCTTATCACCGGAAGCAGCACCCTGCATCTTCACTTCCACCTTCTCTTTCAGGCCGCCATAGTACTTCTTGAGATGATCAAGAACTTCATTACGTCCAAAGTGATCAACAATCTCGGCACCTTCGGAAAGTGCCTTGCGCAGCTTGGTCCCCGACAAAATAACCCGGCTCTCTTTCTTATGCGGGCAGGTACGCAGGGAGGCCATACCATCACACTCATGGCAATAGAAGGTCCAGTCAATCTTCATCGGTTTACACTGCAGATCCTTATTGGGATCGCCGGTTACCGGAATGCGGTCGAAAATTTCCTGCGCTTCAAAAAGGCCATAGAAATCACCAACGCCGGCATGGTCACGGCCGATAAGCATATTGTTGACGCCATAGTTCTGACGGAAGGTGGCATGGAGCAAACCTTCGCGCGGGCCGGCATAGCGCATATCCAGCGGATAGCCGGCGTTGATTATATTCTCCTTGACGAAATGGTTGTCAATCAGGATATCAATCGCCTTGACGCGAACAGATGCCGGAATATCACCGGGTTTCAGGTTACCGATAAGGGAGTGGATAAGAACCCCGTCGCACACTTCAACTGCAATCTTGGCCAGATACTCATGGGAGCGATGCATCGGATTTCTCAGCTGCAGTGCGGCAACATTGGCCCAGCCGCGCTCATCGAACATCTTGCGGGTCTCCGCCGGAGTAAGATAAACCCCCGGATACTCTTTCGGGTATTCCCCCTCGGAGAGGACCTTTACCGGCCCGGCGATATTGAAATCTTTCTGGTTCATAACCATCTGCACGCCGGGATGGTCTTCCAGCGCCACCTGCCAGAACTTGCCGTCAACCGAATCTTCGCCATGCCCCATAAAGACCTTTTCGCATTCCCATTTTTTATCAGCTTCGGTCATCTCATACTTCTCTTCGACGAGCATGGTGGCATAGACCTCGCCATCCCTGACCAGTGCGATCTCATCACCTTCCCTGATCGCATCAGCATCTGCCTTATCCACATCAAGAGTGATGGGTACCGGCCAGAACGTCCCGTCAGCGAGTTGGAAATTCTCACATACGCCCTTCCAGTCAGCCTTCTTCATAAAACCGGTCAGCGGTGAGAAACCGCCGATTCCGAGCATAATCAGATCACCCTTCGCACGGGCGGAGATCTCAACCTGCCTCAAACCGGCAGCTTTTTTCTTTTCCGCTTCCAGCTCCGCGCCTTCAAGCAAAGCACAAACCAGACCTTTTCCACCATGAGGAGCAACTAACCTTGACATAGAACCCTCTCTCGTTAAAGTTTTTGAAAATCAGCAGCCATCGCAACCATTTGCCATAGCCACAAAAAATGAACCGCTATTCATTACAAATCTGTTGTATAATTTTGGCAGAAGAAAGTCAAGGGAAAACATATAGCGACAAGTTATCCGCAGATGACAAGGATGGCCGCGGATTATGGCTGGAGACAGTTTTTATATGCTGAAATTTCTGCAGGCAAGGTTCTATCTCTGTTCATTGGCAGGAGGAAATGATGAGGAGTCAGCAAAAAACTGTTTTGTAATCTGTGATAATTCACGTAATCTGCGGACCACCTACTGCCCCTCAATCTCCTTTATCTTCTGCAACAGCGAGGGATAACTCATCTCCAGCAGCTCCGCCGCCCGCTTCTTGTTGCCCCTTGTTGCCGCCAAAGCCCTGGTGATAAACTGCCGCTCCAGCATTTTTTTCCCCTCTTTCAACGAGTAGATGTCAGACCGGAAAGGATCTGATCCCTGCTTCCTGCCGCCAGACCGGTGCAGATGACGAGGAAGATCCACCGCCCGCAGCTCGCTCCCTTCGCAATAGACAAAGGCATGCTCCACCGCGTTCTCCAGTTCACGCACATTGCCCGGCCAGCGGTAGCGCAGCAGCAGATCAAGCGCATCCCGTTCCAGCCCCTTGACCGGCTGCTCCTGACGCTGAAAACGGCTGTTAAAGCGGGTAATAAAATGCTGCACCAGTAGCGGAATATCCTCTTTCCGTTCCCGCAACGACGGCAACCGCAACTCTATAACATTCAACCGATAGAGCAGATCCTGGCGAAACTCTCCCTCCTGTACCGCCAGGTTTAGATCTTTTGCGGTAGCAGCGATCACCCGCACATCAACGGCAACGGGAAGGTTGCTCCCCACCGGCCGCACCTCTCTCTCCTGCAGTACCCGCAGCAGCTTTACCTGTAACTCGGCAGAGAGCTCTGCTATCTCGTCAAGAAAAACCGTGCCGCCGCCAGCTGCGACAAAGATTCCATCCCGCCGCCGGTCCGCGCCGGTAAAGGCCCCTTTTTCATAACCGAAAAATTCAGACTCCAGCAGATCGGCAGGGATAGCCCCGCAGTTAACGGCAAGAAAAGGCTTTGTTCTCCGCCCTCCCAGATTATGGATACCCTGGGCAAACAGCTCCTTGCCGGTACCGGACTCACCGGTTATCAACACGGTGGAATCATAATCCGCCACCTTTTTGGCCTGCTCCTCAACCTCCAGCAGCACCTCACTTTCACCAATAATCTTGGCAAAACCATGCCCCTCCTGCAGGGTTTCCACCCTGTTACGCAGCTGCACATTCTCCTTACGGAGACGGGTAACCTCTGCCGCCTTGTCGATAGTCCGCAGCACCTCTTCTGTTCTGAACGGTTTGGTGATAAAGGTGAACGCCCCCAGCTTCATCGCCTCAACGGCAATCTCCACCGTGGCATAAGCAGACATCATAATAACACTACACTGAACCTCGTTTTCCTGCAGTCGCCGGATCACCTCCAGCCCGTCGATCCCCGGCATCTGCAGATCGCAGAGAACCACATCCACCGCCTCATGCAGACAAAAATCGATCCCCGCCGCGCCATCGGCACAGGCATGCACATCAAACCCCTGCCGCCGCAGCAGAGACAGCAGCATCTGGCGTAAATTCTGTTCATCATCAATAATAACTATCCTGATAGACATTACCTCTCCTCTATTGATCTGTTTCAGCCGACAGAATATTTCAATCTCCTGCATAATGGAATAAAAAAAGGCGCTATGGTAAAGATAGCAAGAAAAGAGCTGGCTGAAAAAGTTTTTCCGCTGCATTTTTTACTGGACAAAACGCCCCCGGTGGCATACACTGCGCTCCTCCTGAGATCAGGAGCAGATTTTCCTTTTCAGTGTTCGACATTATGCCGGGCCCTGCGCAACATAAAATCGTGAACCCCGCCAGGTCCGGGAGGAAGCAACGGTAGCGAATCTTTGTGTGTGCGCAGGTTACCCGGCTTTTTTTACGGCTGATTATAATTTTTCTCCCCCGTATTACAAAAGAAATGTCCTATCTCGTTCTTGCCAGAAAGTCCCGGCCTCAATCCTTCGCCGAAGTTGTCGGCCAGCAGGCGGTGGTCAAGACCCTGCAGAACAGTATCGCCCGCGGGCGTATCGCCCATGCCATCCTCTTTTCCGGAGTGAGGGGAGTGGGCAAGAC
>PDWI01005531.1_pt1 | contig 23970 bp, 11 predicted proteins | sample 1430891 | NCBI WGS metagenome assembly PDWI01 (sample SAMN01162508, study PRJNA174530) | Oral metagenome, whole genome shotgun sequencing project. | biome: Marine environment; feature: Marine mammal; material: Swab sample of the gingival sulcus; isolation source: swab sample of gingival sulcus... | reverse complement strand
TAAGTAAAAGTATATTGAAGGATTATTAATATTCATAGATACAAGAAGATTAAATATATTTCCTGCTTTTTCTAATTCTTTATTATTTAATAAAAACTCACCATAGTTTAATAAAAATTCTTTATCGTTTTTGTAGTCTTCATATATTTCGGTGTAAAAGTGATTTTTAAATTCGTTATCAGCGCAATACTTAAATATTTCAAATATTAAGTTTAATTTAATGTCGTTTAACAAATTTTTAACTTTAGAAATATTTTCTAAATCAATTTTACTGTTTTGTAAAAGATTATTGATCAGCTGATAATCATTTTGACAAACTTTTTTTAATTCTTTCAAAAATGTATTAACTTCAATTAAGTTTTGTAGTTTTAATGATATAAGCAAGCCGTGTAAAATTATATCTCTGTCATTTAAGATTATATCTAAGGAATTTTTCTTGATTTTGATTTTTTTCAGATTATTATTCTCATTAAAAGCAATTTTACAAAACTCTAATGCTTTTTCATTCTCGTTTAATCTTTCATATATTTGTGAGGCAATAATATTCACGATTGGATTTTTTTTGTTTTCCTTTAATGCCTTTAAACAAATTTTTTCGGCTTCTTTAAAATTACCTCTGTTCATATTATATTCCATAATATTCATATAACAAGTTGAACGTAACTCAATACTTAAACCGGGCATTTCCAAAGTCTTGGTTGCATATTCAAAAGATCTGTGATAATCTTCAAGTACATGGTAAGAATTTGTAATTTGGTAAGCAAGATAAGCACTTGGCTTTACGGAAAATTCATCTAATAATAAATCTAAGTTTCTTTTTGCTTTTTGTTTTAATATGTTTTTTTCGGCGGCATAACCAAGGTGCGTAATGATTATTTTGGAAGTTAAAAACCGATAATTATTTTCTTTTAATGAATCTCCTATTTGTTCGTGTGCTTTACCTCTAAATTGAATCTTAGGAGAATTGGAAAAAAATCTTGTATATTGCATATAAGTTGGCTGCTCTTTGCCATTTAAGATATTTTCGATACTGCAATAAACAGCAAATTTGTTTTTTTTCTTTGCAATGTTTCTTACAAGATGTTTGGATTGTTTGTGTAACCTTTCATCCGCATCAAGATATAAAATCCAATCACCGGTTGATTTGGAAAGAGCAAAATTTCTGGCAGCCGAAAAATTATTTATCCATTCAAAGTTGTAAATTTTTGCATTAAACTCTTTAGCAATTTCTAATGTAGAATCTGTTGAGCCGGTATCGACTATTACAATTTCATCTACAACTCCCTGCACGGATTCCAAACATCCTCTTAAATATTTTTCTTCGTTTTTTACAATCATACTTAGTGTTATACTGCTCATTTTTCTCTCTTGTTATTGACTGCCCACTTTGAGCTTGGTTCAATAATTAAATTACTTATCTATTTTATCAACTTTTTAAGTTAAAATTTTGAATTATCCTTGTTTTTCTTCTAAAACCGAATTATGCTCACCGGGAAGATTTAATTTTAGATTTACTTCTTGCAATCTTTGTTTTGCATTTTTATTATTTTCATCATTTATAACCGCCCATTCCAACATTGTTTTCGATTCTTGATATAATTCTGCTTTGCTAAATACTTCGCCAAGTCCGAAACAAGCCTGCGATGATAAAGGATTAGCATTCAACTGTTGCTCAAAATAAACCTTGGCAACTTCCAAATCATTTTTAGCAAGAGCAATAGAACCAGCAAGATTTAATAACTCTTCCTTGGTTAGAGTTTCGCAGCCTTTTCTTTCGGAATTATCAAAATTATCAAGTACAATTTTTAAGTTTTCTAAAGCAAGATCATGTTCATTATCATCTACGCTAATAAATGTGCGCTTAAGACTTTGAATAAATATATCTTGGTCAATTGGAAATTCTAACTTTCTTTGATTTACTTTTGCTCCTTTTATCCAAATATCTTCGATTGTTGCACCCCATTTATTAACAAACTTTTGCTCGTTAATTTTTAATCTTTCAAGATATTTATCTTTTCCGTTTGCAGTAAAACTAACCGACCCAAAATGATGAATAAATACATCTTCGGCAATGTAAGCTTTATAACCTGATAGTTGTACCCGCAAGCAAAAATCATCGTCTTCAAAATTTCCGGGTGTAAATCTTTCATCAAGTCCGCCGAGTTTTTCAATTACTTCTTTTTTAATTAATGTGCATAAAAAAGCAATACGTGGAAATTCTGTAATTTGATTTTTATTTTCTCTCTTAACTTTTTCAGCGTATTTGTGCATCTCGGGAATGGTTTTGTAATTTGCTTTTTTATCAATCTGTACACCGCTTACCGCATTACTTATTGGTCCTACCAGAGCAGCTTGAGGATTTTCTTCCGCTATTTGCACCATTCTTGACAGCCAATCTTTTGTAACAATAATATCGTTATTAGCAATTAAAATATAATCACCTTCGGCAGCAAGTATTCCTTGATTAACAGCTTTAGGGAAACCAAGATTTTCTTTATTATAGATTATTTTTACATTTTCTTTTTGCTCTAATTCTCTTAAATAATCAACTGTATCTTTTTTACTTGCGTTATCAACAACAATCAATTCAAACGGATATTTAGTATTCGCAAAAACCGAATTAACAAATTCCTTTGTGTATTTTAATTGATTGTAGGTTAATGTAATTATTGAGACAAGTTTTGGATTATCTTTTCTTGGTTGCTCGAATATTGAAGACTTTGAATATTCAGCTATTTCATCTTTATTAATTTTTGCTTTAACAAGATATTGATAATGAAGTCCTTCTTCGGCAAGGGTACTTGTATCTAATCCGATATTTTGAGTATTACTTTTAAAGATTTCCCAAATTTTGTTAACTTCAGCATTATTAGGAGACAAACTTACTGCACTTAAATCTAAATTTTCTATTCCAAGATTATTAAACATCTTAACAATACTTCTTCTTGTAAAAAATCTAAAATGAGTACGATCTAAAAGTCCGGCATCTTTATATTCCCAATTACCTTGAATTAAATCCAATAATACACTCCAATGCCTGATATTTGGAATACTTGCTACAATCTCGCCATTTACTTTAAGTTTCTTTTTAATTTCAGCAAGAACCGATTCAGGGTCAGTTAAATGTTCAAGAACATCAGCAAAAATTATAGTATCAAAATAATTGTTCGGTAATTTATCTAAAGCATCTTCCACTTTGCCTGATAAAACTCTATCCAATTTACTTGAAGCTTTATCTGCAGCAGCTTGTACATACTCAATTCCCCAAACTTCTGCATTTAGTTTTTGTTTTAATTGCGATGCCATTTCGCCATTGCCGCATCCTACATCAAGAATGGTTCTAGACGATTTTTCTACAAGAGCCTGAACTTCGGGACGAGAAAATGAATAATATCTTTCTCTTTCTTTATTACCTTGAGATTTTGAGCTATTATTTATTTTTTGCATAATTTCGGTAATCCTATTTTCCCAAGTGTGGGATTTTATTGTTTTTTGAACTTTTTTAGAATTTTTATTCTTTTTGTTTATGATTGCCAACTTAATTTTTTTTACAAAATCAGATTTATCTTTAGCAATTTTTATTGTTTTCTGAAATTCCGCTACTCCATTAATATCTGTTGTTACAACAGGTTTATTTAATGCAAGATATTCATATATTTTCAACGGATTCATTGATTTAGTATATTCATTATTTTCATGAGGAATTATACACACATCAAAGGAACTAATAAATTCTTTTACTTTTTCGTGCTTTACCGGAGGTAAAATATGTACATTCTCTTTATTAGCAATTTCTTTTAGTTTGGAACTAGGACTTGTACCGAGAAAAACAAAGTTATAATCTTTTAATTGAGATGTAACAAAATCAATTAACTCTAAATCCAATCTAAATGATAATGCCCCTGTGTACCCGATAATTGGTTTTTTAATATTGTTTATTTCAGTCGGTTTTTTATGATTTTTATAACTCAATAAACTTTTTTCTACAGCATTTGGCAGATAATAGATTTTATTATTAAAATTTTGAAAATCATCGCATAATTTTTCCGAAACAGCAAAACAAATATTTGAGTTGGAAATAATGTTTTGATAAGATTTTTCAACATCTTTCTTCTGCTCTTCATTTTGAGCATATAATCTGTGGTCATCAACTATATCGGAAACTACATATTTGGCTTTATTTCCAAGATTAGTTAAAGCATAGTTAGACATAAAATGCGGTGGATACAACCAAAGATAGTAATTATCTATATTTTCTTTTTGTAACAATTCTTCTATTTCATAAAAAATTACATCTAATTTTTCCTTAGTCAGTTTACCTCTGTAAGTCGGTGTAAATGTAATAACATTATTATCATTCCATTTTTCGAAACGTTTTTTATTTATTTCAATATTTGCATCGAGGGAATCATCAGATAATTTTTCAAAGTTATCAAGATTAATTGGTGGTTCAATATGAATTACTTTATTAAACTCACTATTTTCCGAGAAAGTTCTTGCAAGCATTTCATTTCTTCTTCCGTATAATCCCCAGTCGTTTTGGTACCAAAACATAATTATGTTTTTTAATTTACTTCCATTATTTTTTATGGAAACTTTTTTAACAAGCAAATCCTCTCTGTTGTTATACTTTCTCCAAGATAACTGATATTTTGTCCAGTTAGGATGCTTTTTAGCTAACCTGGCAAATGATAGTTCTTGTTTTTCTTTCTTATTAGTTAAATGGTTTTCATCTTTAACATAATCATGGTAAATAATTGGTTTTGGGGTATAAATTTGTTTGTGAATCTCCGGATATTTTTCAAATAAACGAATAGATAAATCTATTCCTCCGCCACCAAATTGAATTTCATCATCCCAACCACCAACTTTAAAAAAGGCTTCAGAACTATAAGAACTATTTCCCTCTAATTCAGAATAACGCGGGAATGATAAATCTCCAAGATAATAATGATGTGCTATATTATTCAACACATTTTCTGTTTTAGGCATGTAAACACCACGAGCAGCAATAACTTCATATTTTTTATAAACATCAAGATGTGCTTCTACAATATTTTTTTCGGGTATTCCGTCATCTTCCAAGAAAAATAATATTGGTGATTCGGCAAATATTGAACCTATATTTCTTGCAAGATATGCTCCGGTATTATTATTTAGCTTAATATATTTATCAATATATGGTTCTAACCCTTCAAATTCTTTTTCATCAGCACCATTATTTACAAATATTAACTCAAAGTTCTGGGCTCTTTGCTGTTCTAATATTTGAAAATTTTTAATATTATCTTTATGTAATCTCCAAGAAATTACAATAATGGATATACTTGGATTCTCAACTTTTCTAAATTCTCTGTAGTACTCAAAATTACTTGCATATAATTCTTTTTTATGTTCCCAGCCAACCTTTTGAAGAGCATTTATAAGAATGTCATGATTGTTATTTGGGGTAATAACTGTTTCATTGGTTTCTTCTAAACCATAATTCTCTTCAATATATTTAAGATTTCCTATTGCTATTTCATTTTGGGGATCAATTTCTATAATTTGATTTATATAATTTAATCCATTCGCAATATCTTCTTTCATTACTGATAAAACAGCTAAATCATTTAATACATCAATATTTCGGGAATCATCATTATAAAGTTTTAATAATATTTTTTCTGCTTCTTCTAATTTGTTTTCTGCAATGAATTGTTCCGCTTGTTTTAACTTTTGATTATCATCTTCTTCTCTTAAAATATTCTTATCAGAATAATCAACATCAAACTTAGGAATATATAAATCAGCTGTACAACCACATCTTTCAAAAGGACAAATTACCGGCTTATCCATTCCTTTAAGAGCATTTTCATCGGTGTAAATATTTTTACTATCATTACTACTATGCCTAAAACAAACAGCTCTATCAACTTTTCCTTTTTCATTTATAGAAAAATTATTAACTCCTGCGTGGCAAATCATTCCTTTGTATTTATTTAATCCTTCTGTATTTAATTCAGGAGCTGAATATTTTTCTTCAATAATATTTTTTTCTTCATCTACTCTTACCATCAAAATATTTTTTTCTTCATTTTGCTCATTATAAAATTGTTTTAACCATTGCAAATCTTCTTCGGAATATCTCTTATCGGGAACAGAACCATAATTTTCTCTTATTACCATTACCTGATATTTGAGATTAAGAACTTTAATTTTATTCAACTCTTTTTCTAAGTACTTAACTTTTTCCATTTTTTCTGGGTGAGCCATTATTTGAACTTTAACAAAATAACCGTTTGAGGTTAAGTTTTTTACATTTTGTAAAAATTCATTTTCCTTAGCAAAATCAAAATGGTAGGAGGCTACAAAATTTATTTTATTTTCATAACCTTTTAATTTTTCAATTAGATCATTAAAAAATCGATTTGTTCTACCAAGATTAGATATTGTTGTTATTGATACTTTATCTTTTAATTTACTGAAAATATATTTGAGTAACTCAAGATACTTAGGATATATTGTTGGTTCTCCGCCGGTTAAAACAATATGGATTTTATCTCTGTTTAACTTATAAATTTCATCAACAGCTTTTTTTAATTCGTCAATCGGCTTGAATTTATCTTTATTGTTGTAAACTGTACAATAGGAACAAGTATAATTACATTTTCTTGTAAGTACCCAATTGATATTTAATACATCTTTACCATTAAAATTTTCTACGGCACCGACTTTGAGTATTTTACTTTCCTCTAATTTGCTCTTTTTTTCTTTAGGAATTAACATTTCCTGATAATTTTCTTGAATAAACTGAAAGTTTCCTATAGCTATTTCATTTTGAGAGTCAATTGTGAGTACTTGATTTATATAATTTAATCCTCTCGCAATATCTTGTTTAATTATTGAAACTACAGCCAAATCATTTAGCACGTCAATATTTTTAGAATTATCACTATAAAGTTTTATCAATATCTTTTCTGCTTCTTCTAATTTATTTTCTGCAATTAATTGTTCCGCTTGTTTAATTGTATATTTATTTTTCTTCTCTTTAACTGGTGCTTCTTTAGGTAAACTAACACATATAGGAATACCACAGTTCTCAAAAGGACATATAAGAGGACCATTTATTTCATTTAACGCATCGGGATTCTTATATATATTTGGTTTTTTAATGTTTATCTTTCTGAAACAAACAGCAGGGTCTAAGCTTCCATCGGCATTTATAGAAATCATATTTTTACCGGCATTACACTTAAATCCTTTAAAATTGTTCATCCCTTTTAATGTTATTTCATCTGGGACATAATATTCGGAACTTATTTCTTTCTTTTCTTCATCAAAATAATCGATTTTTATATTAGGAGCTTCTACGTCACTGTAATTTTGTTTCAGCCATAATAAATCATTTTGAGTATATCTTTTATCCGGTAACTGTCCGTAATTGTGTCTTACCGTAACTAAATTTAATTTCAGATTATCACTTTCTATACTCTTGATATATTTATATAAGGCTTTAATTTCTACCATATGGTTCGGATGAGCCAATAAGTTTATTACTACATTAAAGTTATTTTCCACTAGTAATTTAATTTTTTGGAAGTATTTTTCTGAATTTGCATATTCGAAATGGTATGAAGATATAATTTCTATAGCTTTGTTTTTTGTTTTAAGTCTTTCAACAAATTTTTGAAAAAACGAAATGGGTTTTCCTAAATTTGTTTGAATTCTAAGAGAAACTCTTTCTTTTAGTACCTTAAATATATATTCTGTAAACTCAAAAAATTGGGGATAAATTGTAGGCTCCCCACCTGCTAAAAGTATAGATATATTCTGAGATTTTAGTTTACTTAATCCATCTACAGCCTGCATAAATGATTCCAGAGGATTAAAAAAACCATTTTTATTATCATGGACAGTACAATAACTGCAAGCATAATTACATTTTCTTGTAACAATCCAATCAACATGAAGTATATCAGAATCTACAAATGAAGGTTGCCCAACTTTTACAATATTTTCTTTTTTAATATTTTTTTTATTTTTGTTACTATTTAATAACGACAACATTTCATTTAATTCATTACTTTTTATTAAGTCATTATATTCATTTTTTATTTTTTCAATTAAAAAGTTATTAGAGCTTTCAATTTCATTTATTACTCTTACAAAATGTTTCTTCAATTCATCCTTAAAATACTCTGCATATTTTACATTTCCATATCTATTGTAATATCTGCTTAACCAAGCTCTGGTATCTCCATTAAAAAATATTTGTTTAGCTGTATCAAAACTTGACCAAATTCCATTTATATGTTTACGATAAACAGCATTTTTAACTTCAGCTAAGTATTTCCCCTTACCAAAGTTACCAAGCAAAGATGTTAAAAATTTATCACCGTTTTTTACATTAGACATTTCATACGGAAACTCTTTAATAACATTCCTAAAGCACATGGTCAAAGTTAAAACCCAAGCCCCTTTAATTAATTCATCGGTAGAAAAATCTCTTTGTAAATCTTTGGATAACTTTGAATTGGTTATTAAATCTCCATTTTCAGCTATAATATCCGCATTATGATAAGTAATTACGTATTCAGGATTTGCTTCCAGAAAATCTACTTGTTTTTGAAGTTTGTACGGATCTGTCCAATAGTCATCTCCTTCGCACATTGCTATATATTTTCCTTCAGATGCTTCTAATAATCTTAGTCCATTTTCAAAAGTTCCAACATTATGATTAGCAGTAATTACCTTAATTAAATGAGGATGTTTTTCTTCATATTTCCTAACTATTTTGAGCGTATTATCTGTAGAACAGTCTTCTCCTATCAATACTTCAAAATCGAAGGAGGTTTTTTGCATTAAAAATCCTTCAATAGCTTTGGAAATATATTTCTCATGATTATAAGTGATACAATTGATACTAACCAAGGGTTTAATATTCTCTTTATTGACCATTACTTTTTGCATTTTTATCCGATAATTTTTTTTATTAAGTTAAATTTTATATTGCATATAAAACAGTTTCAATAGCGGTTACACATGAATGATGTTTAACATACAGTTTATAAGGATTAGTCATATTCAACCGACTAATCATAAGTGGAATTTCGATAAAATCTTCGAGTTTATGATATAAGCAAATTCCTAATTTAGGTCTATCTTCTAAAATAGTTTTTTTTGCACCTTCCAAAGCTTTCAGCTCCGAGCCTTCCACATCTAAGGCAATTAAATCAATCTTACCTCTGTTGATTAAATCAATTTTCGTACTTGAAATTTTAAAATCATAGCTTTCGGATGAGTCCTCTAAAACATGTGCATCTAAACCGCTATTAATTTCATTACCATCAAACTTGAGTTCGGTTTCTTCATTCCATAATATTTTATTAATAATTTCAATATTCTTGTTTTCTGCAAATTTCTTTTTAGAATAATTATACCATTCTAAGTTTGGTTCAAACCCGGTAACTTTAATATTTTTATTATTTTTTAATGCTCTATCAATATGTTTTCCATTAAAAGCACCGGCTAAAATAAAGTGATTATCATCTTGAAATTTTGGAAAAAGATTATTCCCAAAGTATGGATTAGGTTCGTATAATGATTGGTCCCAAAGTGTTCCGTTTAGAATATTATTAAATATCTTTTGATATACATTTCTCGAATAATCATCAGCAAAGAGTTTTAATACTTGTTCATATCTCTGTTTTTCTTCTTTTAAAAACTGGTATGCTTCAAAAGCTCTAAAATGATAAACAGGGAAGTAGTAAAACTCGTTTGGAATTACAGAAGCTTGCAGTTCCATAAGACCAGCCGTTATAACAATTGATGTTTCGTTGTAATTAAATTTTTTGAGTTTTTCAAAATCAATTACAGGTACCCCTAAAATTTCTTTTTCATTTAGTTTTCTTGTGCTATCGCAAATAAAATCGGGCATAGGTAATATTTTTTTTTCAATGCAAAATGTTTGAATAAAGCCTCTTACTTTTCTTCCAACACCCCAAAAAACCAATTTTTTAGTTTTTATATTTTTGATTGCTTCTTCTAAATATTCAAAATTTTTCTCAAACATCTTATTTATCTCCCTTTAATAATTTTCTTCAATAAGTTTATCAAGTTTTTCGATTAAAAGATCAATATCTTTTTTTTCGATTATATAGTTTGGTAATAATCTTATGGTTTTGCCATTATTGCAATGTTGTAACATTAGTCCATATTCTAATGCCAACTCGCAAAATTTATCTCCGTACGGATTATAATCATCTACATTTTTAAAGTAGAGATTAAATCCGGCTATTAATCCTTTTCCTCTTGGATTTTCTATCATTTCATATTTATCAGATAATTGGTTTAATTTCTCTAACAAATAGTCCCCTTTTGTAATATTTTCTTGCAGAATATTATTTTCCTCAATAAAATCAACTAACCTTATCAATAATCTTGCTGCAAAAGGTTCATTTTGATGTGAACTGTAATGTTTCATCAAAAATAAATCGTTAGTTACTGTATTTCCATTTGCAACAACACACGAAACCGGAAATCCAACTCCCATAGATTTTGCAGTAACAATAAAATCCGGAATAGTTTCAAGTTCTTGATAATAAAACCAATTACCTGTTCTTCCCATACCGGTTTGGCATTCATCAAAAATCAAGAAAATTCCGTATTTGTTACATATTTCTCTAATCCGTTTAAAGTAATATTTAGGCGGAAAGTACAAACCACCTCCTGAAATAATAGGTTCAAAAATAGCAGCAGCAATGTTCTCAATATTTTCCGATAGAACTTTTTCAAACTCTTTAACATATTCTTCTAACTGAGTTTCTGTAAAATCATCTTCGTAAAAAGAACGAGGAGCAGGTACAACGTAAGAATTAGGTATAACAGGACGAATACGATTTCTAGACATTGAATATGCTGCGGTTCCATGTGTTAAACCATGGTATCCTAAATCAAATGAAATAATTCCGTTCTTTTCTTTTAGATGTTTAGCATATCTTAAACAACATTCGTTAGCCTCGGCTCCTGTAGATAAAAATAAAGCTCTTCCATTCATTCCTTCACATATATCATGCATTTTTTTTGCAGCATATAAAACATCATCGGATAGCGTAGAAGTATCTGTATCTTGAAGTTTATTTGCAATAATATTTAACTCTTCGGAAACAGCCGGATGCGAATGCCCCATAACTGCACAGAACTGTCCGCTGTTTACATCTAGTATCTTATTTCCATCTGCATCCCAAAGATAGGAGCCTTTACCTTTTGTAATAACTAAATTCTTAAATTTTAAGACCGGTAAAATATATTTTGAGTATTCTTTAAGTAATTTATTATTACTGTCTTGTTTTTCCATTGGTATTTTCTTCATCTTTTGTTAAAATTTTTAATTGATACTATATATTTTTTTTCTTTTAAATTTCTCAAATAATATATCTGCTTCTTTTTTATTTTTTGCTTTTGTAAAAACAATACCTACTCTACTTAAAGGACTTTTTTGCAGTTTATCTCCTGTCTTGGCAAGTATTACTAACTCAAAATTATCTATTGGTTTATTTAGTTTAATCGAATTAAATATTTGCTCTTTACTTAATGTGATTGTATGCCTTATTACATTATTTTTTTTCAATTTAAGATTTTTCATTTTATTTTTTTTATTTAGAAAAGGTCTCGCATAAAACTCGGCATAAGGAAAACCCGTACTTTCTTCAATTAATCTACTGTATAAATCTCCCGGGCATCTGCGTGTTACTTCAATTATCCAAAAATCTTTGTCATTCGAAATAAATTGTGTATGTATTAATCCATCTGAAATATTAAGAGCTTTAGCTAATTTTGTTATATTTTTTCTTATTTGTTTTAATAAGTCTTCTTTGAAATTAAATATAACACGACTTGTATCAACAACAAACGGATTTACTGTACAATGTTCTTCAACAATAAAATCCTGTATAATTTTTCCATTAGAAAGAAAAGCTGAATGGCTATGTAACTGCCCTTCAACAAATTTCTCAATTAAATATTGATTTGAGTTTGAAAATTTAAGTGCTTTATTTATTGCCTTATTTATTAACCTCGAATCATTTTTACGGATAACTGTTACGCCATGCCCGCTATAAGCATCAACAGGTTTTATTATAACAGGTAAGTTATCTTTAATCTTAACTTTTGGAATAATTAAAGGAACATTTAAGCTATTTTCTAATGCAAATTTTCTGAATTTTTCTTTATTGTTAATATTTTCATATACATTTTTAGAATCGATATTAAAATAATTTAATTTTTGGTTTAAAATAGAACATACCTTATAGGAAAAATCATTTCCTCCGGGTACCAAATAATCTATTTTATTTTTCTTAATAAATAATTCTACTTCAGATATTTTTGCATAATTAATGTTAAAATAATTATTCGCCAATTTGGCAAGTGCGTCATCAGGTTTATTACCTAATACAAAAACTTGGTTTCCTGTTTTTAATAAAAAATCATATATCGGTTTAGCCGAAAAACTTGTATCTAATAACAAAATGTTTTTATTCATTATCTTTACTTTTTTTTATTTCAACCCATTCTTTTTTCATAGATGATTTTTGCACGGCTTCAAATAATTCAAGACCTTCCAGAGCATCTTCAATTCCAAAACACTCAACATAATTACATGTTTTGTTTTCTTTAAATTCCGTTAAGGCTTTTGCTATATCTTGATAGTAATTTGCAAGAGCTTCAAGATAACCGGCAGGATGCCCGACTTTAAATCTATTATATCTGCTTTCTTTTGCTATTTCAATTTCTTCATTTCCTCGGTCAATTTTCCATCTGTTTGCTTTGTTATCGGCTAAATGTAGTTCTTCAGGAAACTCTTGTATCCATTCAGCAGAACCTTTATCCCCATAAATTCTTAACTTAAGACCATTTCTGTAGCCAAGTGCAATTTTACTAAACCACATATTACATGTTAAATTATTGTCATATTCAATTAAACAATTAACATTATCGGTTACATTATTAAAATTACCCTTAGAACTACTTTGTGCAACTACTTTTAATGGAGATGAATCCGTTAAGTATTTTATAAACATGTGAAGATGAACACCTAAATCTAAGGAGATTGTGGGGATATTATTATCTTCTAGTCTCCACTTTTGTGGAATAATAGGTTTATTATTTAGGTCAACTCTGGCAAAGCCTTCTTGTGGCATTTCAATTTGTATATGATTTATTTTGCCTAGTTTACCATTATTAATAATTTTTTTTAATTCGCGAATCATTGGATAGCCAAGGTAATTATATATTACCACAAGAAAAGAATCATTTTTTCCGACAATACTTTTAATTTTTTTTGCATCTTCACTACTACCGGCAACAGATTTCTCACAAATAACAGGAACGTTACTTTTAATTATTTTGTTTACTTGATCTGCATGTTGGTCTGTAGGTGTTAAAACAATTATTGCATCTACAATTTCTTTTTCATGTTCAATTAATTCATCAATATCAAAATATAATCTTTTTCTATTAACTCTATATAATTCTGCACTCTCTTTGTTTATATTGTTATCTCTACTGAAATATCCTGCAACTAACTCAAAATTGTTATCCAGATTTAGAGCAGAGTAATGTGCATAACCAACTGCAGAGTTAATTCCACCACCAATAAAGGCAACTTTAATTTTATTTTGTTTAATTTCACTCATATTTTTATTCATCTTTTAATAATTTACCAATAATAAAGGCAATTTCTAATGCTTGAAGTGCATTTAGCCTAGGATCAACTTTAGTAGAATAATTCTTACTTATATCGGAAGGAGCTAAACCGCATATACCGCCAATACACTCGGTTACATATTCATCTGTAATTTCCAAATGTATTCCTCCGGGTACTATATTTTCATTTTTACATATAGCAAAAAATAATTTTATTTCTTCTACTATGTGATCAAAATATCTAACTTTATATTTATTATGTAAGAGAGTATTACCATGCATGGGATCACAAATCCAATTAACATTTATACCTTCTTCAACAATTTTAGATATTAATTGAGGAAATTTTTTCGTAATAGCTTTATGCCCAAATCTTATTATAAGAGAAAGTTTACCGGGGATATTATTAGGATTTATTTTATTTATCATTTTCAAAATATCTGAGATTTTGAAGTTAGGTCCTATTTTTACTCCCACAGGGTTACCAATTCCCCTAATAAATTCAATATGTGCTTCATCAGGATGCCTTGTACGCTCTCCTACCCAAATAAAATGAGCACTTGTATCATAAAAGCCTCCATGTGTAGTATCATATCTGGTAAAAGCTTCTTCAAAATCTAAGAGTAGTCCTTCATGCGAAATATATATTTGTTCATCAATACTGCTAAATAAGTTCTTACTCTTTTTCTGTATAGCTTTTTTTATGCTGGCAGCCAAATTTCCGTAGTATTTTAAATGAGATACTTCCTCAGAAAAATAATGTTCTCCCCAATCGTTAATATTACTAATTTCGTTATAACCTCCTTGAATAAAAGCCCTAATTAAATTCAAAGTGGCTGTTGAATGAAAATATCCTTCAATAAGTTTTTCGGACTTTGGTGTTCTTGCTTCCAAAGTTTGTGAAAAACTATTTATATTATCACCACGATATATTGGTAATTTGCACCCGTTCACCTCTTCATAATTTAAAGACCTTGGTTTTGCATACTGTCCGGCAATTCTTCCAATTTTAATAACATTTCTATCGGTATTAAATTCAATAATCATTGCCATCTGAAGAAATATTCTCAAAAAATTATGAATTTTAGGTCCGTTACAATCACTGAAACTTTCTGCACAATTTCCTACTTGAAGAAGAAAATTCTTTCTGTTGTTTATATTTCCAAGTGCTTGCAAAAGTTTTCTAGTTTCTCCCGAAAAAACTAGAGAAGGCAATTTTTCTAACTTTGCTAAAACAGCAGAATGTTTATCCTCATCTTCCCATTCGGGCTGCTGTTTTACAGGATAATTCCTCCAGCTACCTTTTGACCAAACCGATGTTTTATCAATACTATTTATATTCTTTTTTATCATAAATTATTTGCTAGTTCCCAATGTCCGGTTTAGCTTGAGCTTTTTTGCTTTATTATTCCTAGTTTCATAATATCTTCTCCGCTAAAACATTTAATATTTTTCTTAAATTATCTTCTTCCAACTCACTATAAATTGGCAGACAAATAACTTCTTTTGTTTTTTGTTCGGCAACTTTAAGTTTTTCGGGATTTGCTGAATCCAAATTTCTGTAAGTTCTAAAATGACTTATTAACGGATAAAAATATCTACGGGCAAATATTTTATTCTCTTTTAATTTAAAATAGAGTTCGTCTCTTGTAATTCCATATTTTTCTTCATCAACAAATATCGGAAAGTAAGCATAGTTATAATTTACATTTGGTAAATTTTCTATAAAGTTAATTCCGTTTATTTTACTTAGTTCACTTTTATAAATATTTGCTATTTCTTTTCTTTTTAATCTGTTTTTCTCAAAATCTTTGAGTTGCAGTAATCCTATAGCTGATTGTAACTCACTCATTTTAGCATTAATTCCCGGTGCAACAACAGTTGTTTCGTTAGCAAAACCAAAATTCTTTAAATAATCTAATCTCTTCTTAGTTTTTGCATCATGGCAAATAACCGCTCCGCCTTCAAAAGTATTATAAACCTTTGTTGCATGAAAACTTAAAACAGATAAATCACCAAAGTTGAGTACGGATTCATTATTTATTTTTACTCCAAAAGCGTGTGCGGCGTCGTAAATAACACTAAGTCCATACATGTCGGCTATATCTTGAATTTTTTCCACATCACAAGGATTACCATAAACATGTACAGGCATTATTGCAGATGTTTTTTCCGTCAATAATTTTTCTATATTATTTGGATTAAGATTACACGTAATCGGATCAATGTCGCAAAATACAGGAGTTATTCCGTTCCATTTTATGGAGTGAGTGGTGGCTACAAAACTGTAAGGAGTAGTAATAACTTCGCCTTTTATATCCATCACTTGAAGTGCAGCAATTAAAGCAAGAGTTCCATTAGCAAACAAAGATACATACTGAACACCAAGAAAGTGGAATAAATTCATCCAGTTTAGGTAATGTCGGTTGATTGACAAAAATTCCTTTTTCTGAAAATTTATTTTTCTCAATATCAGTTGTTTTAGTTAAAGTTGTAGTATTCAATTATCGCTATTATTCAAATTAAATAGAATAGTTAAATCCAAAATCATACCATAAAAAGTGATGTTTTTGGCACATTTTGAGGATAAGTGTGTAGTTATGAGACACTGTGGCTAATATTGGACAATTATTTGATATGTGATGTAAACTATGAGACGATAAAGACAGAATTAAAAAATAAGAAGTGAATAAGTAAAATACCAATCATTTTTAGCATTTAGAAGAGATAAAACATTTTGTGTTTATTTTTCTTCCTCGTTTTCAAGTAGTTCATTTAACGGTGTAATATAAGTATCAATTTCTTTTCTTGCAGCGGAAAATTGATATTCATAATGCTGTTTTCGTTCTTTTTTGAAATTAGCTATTATTTTTTCTTGAGCTTTTATTCTATCTTGATATTTTTGGGCATAAGCTTTTGCTCTTTTTTCTGAATCTTCTTTGATAATTTCTCTTTCGGACTCTTCCGATTCACCTACGGAACTTAACTTATCGGTCAATTCTTTTTTTACTTTTGCTTTTTCCCAAAATGTAGAAAGAGCTGTAAAAACACTTATAAAAACACCGATAACAAATGTAATTCCTCCCCAGGCTAAACTTGTCTTTAGTGCTATTTTAGTGGACCCGCTTGCATCGGGACTTCCAAAAAATGATGTAATTAAGCCGGTTATCAAAATAACAGCTAGGGCAAGACCAATAGAAAATACTATTGAATTAAATAAAACTTGTGAAGGATTATATTTAGGATTGTTTTCTAAATTTTCTATATGTTGTTTTATTTGCTCTTTTTTTTCTTCAATAATTTTATCTAAGTATTCGTTTGCATCATTTAAGCCCGATTTAATTTTAGAACCGGCACTTTCCATTTCTTCCTTTATCAGCTTCAATTGATTATTATTTTGTTCTATTTGCGTATCAAAAACCTCAACACTTTCTTTTATTTGTTCGTAATAATGCGTTTCAATTAAATGCCTGATATATTCTATTAATGAAGTAAATTTATCTCTGAAAATCTGCTCAACAATGCGTATTAAACCCGTTTTTTTATTTTTATATTGATTTAATGCCTGCTTTAGAAATGAAATTTCTCTTTCTATTGCTTCATTAAAAAAGTTTTTTATTCTTAAACTATCCAAATCAATTATTTTGCTGTAAGTTACAACCATACTATTTTGATCTCCGGAATGGAGAGATTTTATCATAAAATCAATATCCGGCAGTAACTCGGCAAAACTTTCTTCCACAAAAATGTTGTATGTTATTGCATTTTCGTAAAAGAAATTAAAAAGTCCTAAATGACTGTAATTAATAGCATATTGAAATTTTGCTCTGTCAAATTCAATTACTTCATTCAGGTAATCAAAAGATAAATCTAAATCGTTTAAAAGCTTTGCGGATAAGGATGAATAAAAAATTGCCGTTGCCCCAAATTTATTGTAATCCAAAGATTTTTCAAATGTTTTAAGTGCTTTAGAAAATTCATTTTCTTTTAAGAATAAAAATCCAGTTAAAAGACTGATTAAATATAAAATTTTATTTTTCAGTTCACTCTCAATGTCACAATTATTTAAGATATCTTTTGCTCGTTCATAAAGCTCTAGCCCTTTAATCGGGTCATATAATTTTTCTTCGTAAGTTACAATTATTCCATAGAGCAAAACGCTGTAAAAACTTTGATGTTGAAAATTTCTTTCTATCAAATTTGCAATTGTTTTGGCAAGGTGATATTTCTCATTTTCATATTTTTGAAATATCCATCTTTTGTATAATTTATTTATTTCTCTATGATTAGCTATAAAATTATTTTCAGGACCATGTGTAGTTAAAAAATCGATAATTTCATTTTTAAGTGGAGCTTCCGATATAAAATAATAGTGAGCACAATCTTTCCTCAAAAAAAACTCTGAAATTTCTTGTGGAAGTTTTATTGAAAAAAACATGGAAGAATTTTCTAAAAAACGCTCTAAGTTTACTTCATACGGAATTAATCCGGAGAAATTCTCTCTTCCGTAATTTCTAAACTTAGCAATTTCTAATTCTTTGCTAAGATGATTCTCATCAATATTTTGTAATATTTGATTTTGAGTTGTGAGCATTCTTCTTCCATGAAGATTTTCTAATTTTAAAATCCATTTCAAATAATAATCGTATCTATAAATTATTAGTTTAATCCGCCTTAACATTCTGTTTTGGTGGATAAGAAGCAGGGAATTTTGCGGACTCAAATACACTTAAAGCTATTTGTCGGAAGAGTCTGCGGCTCTATGATGTAAAATTTCTTTGCAGCAAAAAGATTATAGTATTATGGAACTATTCTTCTGAAATTATTTTAACGCTTTTAATGTAATCCAAATTAGGGAAATTTTTAATAAGATATCTATTTCCATACGCTTTAATAGAATCTTGATTAGGCTGCTGTTCGTACTCCGAAGTAATGGATTCAATAATATCCATTCCTTTTGTAACTTTACCAAAAGCCGGAAATCCATTTACTCCATTCCAACTTGAAGTATCCAGCCTGACATTATCGGCAAGATTAATATACAATTGGTTCGATCTCGTTTTTGGTCCGCTGCGTGCAAATGCAAGTGTTCCTTTTGTATTACTTAATTTTACAGGCTCATCTAATACGCCGAGATTTTCCCAAATCGTATCAATTGCGGGTACACCTTTCATTCCCCATTGAACTACAAAATTTGGCACAACTCTAAAAAAACGATTAAAACTGTAATAATTATTTTTAACAAGATAATAAAATCTATCGGCAGCAAGAGGTGCATATTCTCTATCTACTTCAACTGTAAAGTTTCCTTTTGTTGTAATAAATTGAACGGAAAATTTTTCAGGGGATTTTTGCGTATAATCGTCTTTATCAGGTTCTAAAAGCGGAGATGAAACCGAGCATTTTACAAATAAAACAGTTATTGCAATTACTGAAAATAAAAGAGAAAGTTCGGATATTATTTTTTTTAGATTTTTCATAAACTTTTTAACGTTTAATTTAATAAGAGAAAATATGACTTTTATACGGACCTAACTCAATAAACAAACCATCTTTTTTAACGTCATCGGTTTTTCTATAATACTTCTTGAAGTTCAACAAATCTTTAAGTTTAAATTTTTCAGGATAATTGGAAAGGTTTAATTTAATTTTACATTGCGATACTTCTTTTGAATAATTAACCGCTACTAATCTGTTTTTGCCTTCGTAATTAAAAACCCATGCTAAAATATTATTATACTTTAAATTGTTATCCGAAGCAGGTAATGATTCCAACATCTGCCAATCTCCTTTTTTGAAAATATCCGAATTTGTTATTGTAAGCAGATGATGATAAAAATCCACCATTAACTGATTTACTTTTTCTTTAGGTTCTCTGCCGAGTTGAACGGGCATTTTAATTTTTTTGCCTTCAAACTGCCCATCGTGGTAGAAAGTAAGTCCGGTGATTGTACTTATTATTACTGCAGCGGCTTTGGCTTTTTCAATTTCAAATAATTTTATAACTCTTTGCTCATCATGGTTTTCAATAAATCGTACTGATTTATTTTGGTAATCATTTTCTGCTGTTAAATGACCTTTTATTTCGTAAACATTTCCTGCATTTAATCTATCGAATAATTTTTTATCGTAAGTAAAATCGAACCCGAGTTTTTGTAACTCCCATTCCAAATCCCAATAAGTTTCGGCAATAAAAATAAAATCTTCATTTATTTTTCTGATTTCGGGAATTGCCTGCTGCCAAAATTCTTCTTGAGGTTTCGAATAATTCCAATTTGTTAAAACACCACTCCAAGTATTATCAAAAACATTGTTCAATACAAGCATTGCCATATCGCATCTAACTCCATCGCAGAACTTAGATATTTTAACGAGATTATTTATCATAAATTTTCTTGTTTCATCACTAAAATGATTTAATTGAACCGTATCTTGCCATGCAGGAAAAAACGGATCTCTTCCGTGAGCCAAGAAAATTTTATTGTCAAAAACCGAGCGGAAGTATGTATGCGAATCCCGATTGTAAAAATCTTCATTTACCGTTAAAAAGAATCCGGGATTTTCTTTTACATATTTACTGTAAACGCTAAAATGATTTGGAATAAAATCCAATATCAGCTTAATGTTTAATGAATTAAGATATTCTTTAAGCTCTAACAAATCTTGCTCGGTTCCGAGTTGTGGATTTATTTCATAAGAATCAATTGAGTATGGCGAACCTATTACATCTTCGCGTTTAAAATCCTTTAAAGTTTTACTATATTCGTTTACAAGATTTTCATCAAAACAATATACTTCAATAGATTCTTCGTTAGTTTTCCAGATGCCCATAAGCCAAACTAAATCAATACCTAATTCTTTTAGCTTTAACCAATAATCTTTAGGAACATCTTTTAATCGGGCTCTTCCGTTTCCGTTCGAAAATCTTTTTAACCAAACTCTTGTATTTATTTCATAAATATTTTGTTTCATAAATGCCATCCTCCAAAACAGCGAAAGTACAAAAGATTTAAATGTTCAGTTGTTTTTTTTCCTTTTGTAACTCTTCATTTAATTTCATCAACTCAATTAAATCTTCATCATTATCAATATTTTCAATTTTTTTGTTATTAATATAAATTTGTTCATCAATTTTTATGATTTGATATTTTTTAATTGTATCATCTGCATATTTAACCGGATTTTTTTCAACTCTGCCGCTGCTGTCTCTTTCGTGCCAAGAATCACTTATTTGATATTCTCCCGCAATTATTTTCAGCACATAATTTTTTACGCTTTCGTCTTCAATTTTTTCAATAAGATGAGCCGGCGAAAAATTTCCTTTTAAGTATTCATCGTAAACTAATTGAGCTAATTTTTTAAATGAATTATTGGAAAAATCTTCGGGGAGAATTGTATCGAAAATATTACCGATTATTTCTTCATCGCCTTCAAAAAGTAAAAAAATAAGTTCTTTCTCTAAAGATATTACTTTTCTATCATTTTCGGAAAGAATTTTGCTATTTGGTTTTCCGGTTTTCGGAGTTTGTTTGGCTTTAGAATCATTTGTTCTTTTTGTTTGAGTTAAAAATTTATTCAATTCGGTTTCTAAAAGTTTTTCTCGCAAATTGAATTTTTGGGAAATTGACTTTATTAACAAACTTCTTTTCAGCTCGTCATTTACGAAAGATGCTGATCTAACTAATTCTCTAATTGCCTCGGTTTCGGTTGTCGGATTTTCAAACATTCCTTTCTTTTGGAATTGCTCCGTTTGATATTCCAAAAAGTTTTTTGCCCGCTTTACTTTTTCATTAAATTCATCTTTGCCGAATTTATTTACAAAAGAATCGGGATCTTCGCCTTCAGGCAAGGTAAGCATTTTAACTTCAAAATCTTGTTTAAGCAGAATTTCTATACTTCGCATCGATGCTTTTGCTCCGGCTTCATCAGCATCAAAAATTACAACAATATTTTTCGTATAACGCGAAAGTAAACGGACTTGCTCATCGGTAAGTGCCGTTCCCGAAGAAGCAACAACATTTTTAATATTATGCTGATAAAGAGCAATTAAATCCATATATCCTTCAACAAGAATAGCTTTGTTCAATTTTCTAATTTCATCAGTGGAATGATAAAGTCCGTAAAGTGATTTTCCCTTTACATAAATTGATGATTCAGGCGAATTAAGATATTTCGCAATATTTTCTTCACCTTGAAAAACCCTTCCGCCAAAAGCAATTACTCTTCCATTCGGTGAAAAAATAGGATAAATAATTCTGCCTCTAAACTTGTCGTAAAATTTTCCTCCGTTCTTGGAATCGATTAGTCCGAGCATTTGAGCAATTTCTAAATTTTCTTGTTTGCTCTTTAAGTGATTAAGTAAACTATCCCAACTATTTAAGGCAAACCCAAGTCCGAATATTTTTTGAGTCTTAGGTTTTATGCCTCTTTTTTTAAGATAATCTCTTGCAATTATGCCCTCGTCGCTTTTCAACAAATTTTCCGAGAAAAACTTTGCGGCTACAATATTTAATTCATAATATTTTTCTAATTCGGATTGAGCAGCGGAAACATCTTCATTTGTAAAATCGAGTTTAACTCCTACAAAATCAGCGACTTCCTGAACTGCTTCCACAAATGAAATATTTTTGTAATCCATTAAAAATTTGTATGCATTACCACCCGCATGGCACCCGAAACAATGGAAAATCTGCTTTTCTTCGCTTACGGTAAAAGACGGAGTTTTTTCATTGTGGAAAGGACACAATCCAATAAAATTTTTCCCTCTCTTGCGAAGTTGAATATAATTAGAAATAAGATCAACAATATTTGCCGCGCTTCTTACTTCTTCTATTGTATTTTCGGGAATACGCATAAATTTGTAGAAAAATGATTTGTTACAGATGTTTTACTATTTAAAAATAACAGAAAATATTTTAATATTTTGAATTGATTTCGAAAAAACCAGCTTTTTAGGATAAAAAACTTGATATTTATTACTCACTATATAAATAGTATAAACCCAGATTTTTTAATTAAAAATAAAATTATCTTCCGGCACTTACAGAGCCATTTAGGATGGGAAAGATGAACTTGGAAATATTTGCAGCAACGGAACATACTTCTTCGCTAAAAATCTGTAATTTTTACGATGTTAGAAAAATGATTTTTATGGAATAAAAATTTTAAAGATTACTACTCTTTCATCGAATAATTATATGATTTTTCTTCTTTTATCTTAAATCTCTTAACTAAAGCCTGTAAATTATTTGTGATAATATTTAACTCATCAGCTGCATTTGCGGTATTGCGTATTCCGTTAAGCGAATCGGAAATTACATTATTTACATTTTCAATATTATCTGCTATTGCATCTGAAGTTGCCGATTGTTGCTCGCCGGCTGCTGCAACCTGACTTATTTCATCTACAACATCATTAGTCGTACAAAGAATATCATCTATTGCTTTGCCTGCTCTTTCGGCTAATACAATACCGGATTCCACCTTATTTTTGCCTTGATTTATAGAATTAACAACAGACTCAGTTTCATTATGAATTTGTTTTATCATTTTAGAAATTTCTAAAGTTGAGTTTGTTGTTCTATCCGATAATTTTTTAACTTCATCAGCAACAACGGCAAAACCTCTTCCGTGTTCACCTGCTCTCGAAGCTTCAATAGCTGCATTTATTGCAAGCAAATTAGTCTGTTCGGAAATATCCCTTATAACTTTTATTATTTCATTTATCTTGTTACCATTTTTATCCAATTCCAAAACATTCTCTGAAGCTTGACTTACGATTTCTGCAATTTCTGCCATTGAACTAACGGTATGTTTTACAACCTTGCTTCCTTCTAAGGCTAAACTTTCCGCATCTTTTGCTGAGTTAGCCGCCGAAGAAGTATTTTTTGCCGTTTCCGAAACTGTCTTAATCATCTCATTAACAGATTCGGTTATATTTTTTGTTTGAAAACTTTGTTGTTCAGAGGCATTTATCATTTGTTCAATTGCGGTTCCAATTTGTTCGCCGGAAATAATTGTAGAATTTACCGCTTCATTTAATTCTAATATCATAAAATTAATATTTTGAACGGAACTATTGAATCCTTCAAATAATCTGTGCATTAATTCGTTTGCATTATCCGGTTTTAATTGTGCCGTTAAATCACCGTTTGAAAATTTTTCCATAGCATTTAGCAACTCGGAAGCTTTGTTTTCAAGTAATTCTTTTTCGGAAATTAATGTTTTACTGTAATTTTTCAGATTTTCATCTGCATATTTTAATTTTGCTTTGTATTCACCTCT
>PDWI01003096.1_pt1 | contig 23971 bp, 21 predicted proteins | sample 1430891 | NCBI WGS metagenome assembly PDWI01 (sample SAMN01162508, study PRJNA174530) | Oral metagenome, whole genome shotgun sequencing project. | biome: Marine environment; feature: Marine mammal; material: Swab sample of the gingival sulcus; isolation source: swab sample of gingival sulcus... | reverse complement strand
AAAGTGCAGTAAAATATCAGAGCGAAAATTTCGAGAAATTCTCAAGTATTTTGCTCAGGATCTCACTGCTTCTGACACTGCATCTTTAACAGGGATCAGCGTCAGAAGTATTAATACAATTTTCCTGAAACTGCGTAAGCGTATTGTTCAGGAATGTGAAAAACAGGCTCCTTTTAAAGGAGTTATCGAACTCGACGAATCATACTTCGGTCCTCAACAGATCAGAGGAAAGAGAGGCCGAGGAACTGGAAGTAAAACTATTGTTTTTGGCATTTTCAAACGAGACGATAAAGTATATACCGAAATTGTCCCGAATGCCTCAAAAGCTTCTCTTATCAAGGTGATAAGGGGTCATATATCAATCGACAGCGTAGTTTATACTGACGGTTGGCGTGGCTATAATGGACTTGTTGATGTCGGCTATGCAAAACATTTCAGAGTCCATCATGGCAACAACGAATTTGCAAATGGCAATCATCATATTAACGGCATAGAGTCTTTCTGGAGCTATGCCAAACGAAGACTGGTGAAGTTTAATGGTATCCTAAGGAGACCTTTCTTCTCCATTTAAAAGAAACTGAATTCCGCTTTAATCTTCGCAATGAAAACTTGTATAAAGTACTTGTTAAATTTACTTAGGAAGAAACCTTTATGAGGTCGTTTGCTTCCTACCCCCTAATTTAATTAGTTGAAAATAAATAAAGATGGGTTTTATCGACAAAACATACCACATTAGTGTCATGTCAGGTCTTAAATGTTGGAAAAGAGTGTAGAAATTTTGGTTTCCTGCAAGGCACATATAAGGAAGCATAGCAACGCTATGTAACCGAACGTGCAACGAAGTCAAGAGGCCAAAAGAACACGCTATTACCAACAGTAGAGAGTTGACAGGGGCACTAGTACTATGTAATTCTTATAAGTTCGGATAAAGTTTCTTAAAGCTGTGAATCTTACGACTTCGGTTGACAGGTCTGTTTTATCGGATAAAATCCGAGCGTGATTATATTACACGATTTTGGTTAAAATATCAAGTCATATGACCGGTGCTATAAAACGTTTCTTGTGCATAAATCCTCCTTCATTGATGGAGGGAAAGTATGAAACATTTCTCTAATTTTTGCTGCTACTATTTTAAAGGATAAGGACAAAGCGATTGAATTCCAATTATAAAAAAGTCAAAAACACTTTATATATAAAAATAGATAACACATCAAAACAAAATCACCTGCGGATCATCCTCTTCAAGAAAGAACCAATCTTCTCCCTGATGGTCAAAATCGGCAATCTTATCAATAGGAAGTTTCAGATATTTTCCACTGGCTTCAACGGCAACAGTGCCATCTGGAAGCAGAATTTCACCGGTTCCGGTAAATCCCCTTTTGGTTTCACTTTCAACCCTGCCAATAACACGCAATTCCTCTTCCAGAGGAACCGGTTTACGCAGCTTCATGGAAAAATCAATGGTTACACCCCATAGCGGTTTTTCCGGGGTCATTACCGCCCGGCCAATGACCTCATCAAGAATTGTTGCGGCAATGCCGCCATGCATCCGCCCCGGATAACTTTGATGCTCCTGCCGGGGAGAAAAGAGTGCCACCAATTCACCTGAATCAACACCATAAAAGCGCGCCTGCAAACCAAGCGTATTTTTAATCCCGCAGACCATACACATCCGGGAATTATTTTGTTTAAAAAGAATTTTATGTTCAACAGCATCAGCCATAATGTCCTCCTTCCAAAGTATTTTCCGGCGAATAGAGAATCATCTCTGCAATAGTTTTATCTATTTTTATATTTTTGATGTATAAAATATTTTTTTCCAGATTTGCCAAACGCATAAGCATCGGTGTACGATTCACCCTTGGCGCAAGATCTGCGCTGGATAAAGCATATTTCTCCCCAACAACTTCCTGACAACGAAAACAGCCGGGAAAAGTAAATACCCTGCCATCTGGCCGTTTAAATTTTGCAGGAACCCCATGAGTGCGGCACACCAGAAAACGGTGTTTATAGAGAATACACAATCCATTTTCATTGAGCGGGCACATAATCTGCGGCCGCTCGCCCTTTTGCAGCGCTTGCTCCGCCTGTTGCAGATAGTCCTCTGCCCGCAGTTTCAGCTCTTGCTGCCGATTTGTGGAAAGAGCCTCAAAGCCTTCACGAAAATAGAGCCATTCAACCAACGTATGGTGCTTAAACCAGGAATCACAACAGTTATCCGGGCAACCTTCGCAGGTAAAGTCCAGCTCATCCGCCACCTTTTCATAACCTTGTTGCAAGACGCTGTAGATAGTTTCAAGCTCTGCTCTTTGCTCTTCTGTTAACTTCACCACTCGATACCCAACATCATACAGTTAATGCCACTACCAATTCCCAGCATCGCCCCTTTTTGCCCTGGGCGGAAAAAACCTTTTTCCATCGCCATAGCCATTGTTATTGGGGCAGAGACAGAGCCGATATTGCCCAGTTTATGCAACGTTTGAAAATTTTTCCCAGAATCAAGCCCCAAAGAATCAAAAAGCAGACGGGCATGGGCTGAACCAACCTGATGGCAAAAAAAGCAGTCGATATTCTCTTTTTGCCAGCCTTTTTCTTTTGAAAACTTTTCCCATGTTTTTTTTGCCGTAGCAACCCCCTGATGAAGCAGCTCTTCCGAATTGGTATCCATCAGGGTAGTTTCATCGCCATTGTTATTCCCTTGGCAAAGGTTACTATAATTACTCTGCACCTTCCATGCGCCATGCCGCAGGCGGGGTTTATCATCACCTTCTTTTGCCCGGGTAAGCAGCAAGGCCACTGCGCCAGAGCCAATAGTAAGGGAGGCAAAGGCTGGCTTTATGCTTTTACGGGTAAGATTTTTATCGTTACAAAGAGCGGTTATCGTTGATTCAACCAGCTCTTCTGCTGTTTCGCCGGAAACAATAAGGCCGTTTTCCACCTGCCCCAGCTCAATCATATTGGCAAGCATCACAATGCCGTCAAGAAAGCCCAGACAGGCATTGGAAATATCCATAACCAGAGCATCTGCTGAAAGATGCAAGGCATTATGTACAAAAGAGGCGGTAGCAGGCTCCATCATATCTCTTGATACAGAGGTGAAAAACAGCGCTTGTATCTGCTGCGGATCAAAACCAGACTGCGCCAGCGCCTTTTGCCCGGCAAGAGCTGCTGCCTGGCTGGGCGTGGTGCCTTTGAGCCAGAAACGACGCTCGGCAATGCCGCTCATTAACTCCAGACGTCCTTCCGGCAGGCGCAACCGCTTGTACACCGATTGCAAACGACGCTCAATCTCTTCTGAATGAAGAATATTTGGCGGAAGCTCATAACCAAAACCATAAAAACTTACCCTGGTAAAATCCATCTTCTCTATCCTGCCTGTTTCACATTATTGGAGCCGGCGCAGCTCCCAGCACTGATGTATCTTATCGTTCCGTTGAAAATCATAAGGGATTGATTCTGTGGAAATATCACGGACATCATATTGCAAAAAGAGAGATTCGTCCATGCTAAACCTTCGGTAATTTGTTGAAAAGACAAGAATTCCATCAGGTGCAAGTCTGCTTGCGGCAAGTTGAATCAACTCAGGATGATCTTTTTGTATATCGAAAACCCTTTTCGCCTTTTTAGTATTAGAAAATGTGGGCGGATCAAGAAAAATCAGGTCAAAAAACTCTTGCGCCTGCCGCAACCATTCAAGAGAATCGGCCTTTATAAAGCTGTGTTTATGCTCCGAGAAGCCATTTAGGGCCATATTTTTTCTTGCCCAATGTAAATAGTTTGCAGACAAGTCTACCGTTGTTGTCGATGCGGCACCTCCAAGTGCTGCCTGTACCGTTGCCGTGCCGGTATAAGCAAAAAGATTAAGAAAACGTTTTCCCCTGGCTTGTGCAAAAATGCGACTACGAACAGGTCTGTGATCAAGAAAAAGCCCGGTATCGAGATAATCGGTAAAATTTACCAGAAAGGAGGCTCTGTTTTCCTTTACGGTAAACATTTTGCCCAGATTTTTCTTTTTTTCATACTGCTTCTTGCCTCGCTGCCGCTCCCTGCGCTTAATAAAAATACGATTTGAACGGACGCCAAAAAGTGCCTGTATTGCCAGAGAAGCCTGCTTTATCCGTCTTGATGCTATTTCTGGATCAATACTTTTCGGCGGTGCATACTCCTGTAGATGAAACCATTTTTCATAGAGATCAATGGCAAAATTATACTCTGGCAGATCACGGTCATAGAGGCGAAAGCAGGAAATTCCCTCTCTTATTGCTCTTTTTTGATTCTTGAGAAAATTCTTGCGCAAGCGATTGGCAAAATCGACAATTTCCTGTGAAATTTCAGGCTGTTCTGCAAGCTCCAGAACAAAATTTTTCTGCCTCTTATCTTCCACAAGCCCACAGAGCAGGCGGCACTGTAGCCCTCCATGAAAAAGCGGCTCTTTGCGCTGCCACTGCATAAAAAAGCTGTCTGTCAGTTCAGGATTAGATATAAAAAAGGCCAGTTTCCAACCAAAAAATCGCTCCTGAGCAATGCGTCCCATTGCCCGATAAAGTAATCCTGCCATCTCTTTTTCCAAAAGACGTTCACCAAAAGGAAGGTTGGAAACGAGAACACCCTCTTTACACGGCGGCGTCAACGTGGCCAATTCTCCCTGCTTTACCTGAATAACCCCATCAAGCCCCGCCCGCACAATATTTTTTCTGGCAGCGCTCACTGCCACAGGATCTGCATCATAACCCAAAAATACAGGCCATTTTTTATCAAGACCCGCTTCCTCTCTGCTTGTCGCCTCATCAACAAGGTTCTGCCAGAGAAGGTTGTCATGCTGCCGCCAACCAAAAAAACCGAAATAGGGGCGGGATATTCCGGGTGCAACATCTCCAAACATCATGGCCGCTTCAATAAGAAGCGTGCCGCTGCCACACATCGGGTCAACAAGGGCTTCTCCGAGCTGCCAACCGCTCAAGGCAATAATTGCTGCCGCCAGATTCTCTTTTAGCGGTGCAAGGGTTGTTGCAACACGATAACCACGCCGATGCAGCGGCTCGCCACTGAAATCAATATAAAGTGTTGCCTTATCAACCTCCCCCTTTGCTTCCAGAAAAAGGTGAAACTGGATAGCCGGGCGCCTGGCCTGTACCGAAGGACGATCATTACAAAGATTACGAAAATAATCGACCAGAGCATCTTTCACCCGCAATGCAGCAAAGCGGTTGTTGGTTATTTTTGTTTTGCCACGAAGTGTACAGTTTATGGCAAAGGTGGTTGTTTGTTGTAAATGCTCCTGCCAGCAGAATAGAAGAAACTGGCGATACAGTTCGTCTTCATCCTTTACTGAAAAAGAGGCCACCTTTACAAAAATTCTTGAAGCAAAACGGGACCAGAGACAAAGACGATATGCCGTTTCAAGGCCGGATTGACAGGAAACAGCACCCTTTTCCACTTGTATATTTTGCCCGCCATTATCATGCAATTCTCCTGCTACCAGCGGTTCAAGACCCACGGCACAACTTGCCACCAATTTATAGATTTTCTTTTGTTTTTCCATCGATACTATTCTCTATCATTTTTTTGCTGCTCTTATTACTGCGCTTTTTCATGCCGATAGAACAAAATATTCTTGACCTCTTTCAGATTACGGATAAACTGCCCGTATGTGACAGGTTAACTCTTTATTACTACTATCAGTAACTTCTTCAAGAAATAAACCTCAATCAGGAATTAACAATGAAAAAACTTTCTAAAAGCACTGTTGTTCTTTTTTCTCTTGCGGTTCTGTCTCTGGCAGGATGCAGCCCCAAAAGTCTCCCGCCCCCGGTAAATACGGCAGAAGGAACAAGTATGAGTAGTGATGGCTCGACAACTCTTGACTATGGAAATGCATCCGGTGGTTTTTCTGAAGAGAATCTGCCTCTGGAAGGTCGTCTTGATGATGACTTTTCCAACTCCAATGCAAACAGCCCTTACGGCTTTCCTGAAGGGTTCGACCCCAATGTTCAATCCGACTCCTATAAAAAAATGCATGGCCGAACAACGCCTGGAATGGAGCCAATCTACTTTCAGTTCGATCAGGCAAGAATAAGCAGCGAGATGCTTCTGGTTGCTGAAAAGAACGCCACATTCTTACGGGAAAACCCCGCCGCCAATGTTACCCTTGAAGGAAATTCCGACCAACGAGGCACTAATGAGTATAACATGGCTCTTGCAGAAAGAAGAGCTATAAACGTTCGGGATTATCTGGTGAATATGGGGATAAGCCCGGATAGAATCCGCACACTCTCCTATGGGGAAGAACGTCCTCTTTTTCCTGAGCATAGTGAAGAGGCGTATAAATATAACCGCCGGGTTGATTTTGTAGCGGAATAGAAAAGCCTGTAGAACTCCATTTGAGAACGGTTTTTGTCTGTTTAGACAAAAACCGTTTTTTATTGCTGTACCGTGGCAATAATTTTTGCCACAACATCCTCCTTGCTCAAATGGGTAGTATCAATAAGTATCGCATCTTCTGCTTGCTGTAATGGTGCTATTTTACGACTTTTATCATTTTTATCCCGCTGTAAAATAGAGTTTAGCATCTTCGTAAAATCAACCTTTTCCCCATTTTCTTCAAGCTGCTGACAACGGCGGCGGGCACGAACCTCAGGCTCGGCATCAAGATAGAATTTCCAGGCAGCATCAGGAAAAACAACGCTGCCCATATCCCGTCCTTCTGCGACAATTTTCCCCTTTTCTCCATATTCACGCTGTTGTCTGGTCAAAAAGCTGCGTACAACACCAAAAGCCGAAACCTTTGATGCCATCATAGACATCTCTGGAGAACGAATCTCTATTGTTATATCCTCGCCATTCAGTATAACGGTGGTATAGCTTTGAGCGTCTTGTGCCGGAACAAGCTCCAGCCGTATATCCTCAAGAGAATTACCTATAGCAGTCTCATCATCAAGAGCAATATTGTTTTTACCAAGATAAAACCCAACCGCCCTGTACATTGCCCCTGTATCAAGAAGGGAAAAGCCCGTTCTTTTGGCAATCAATAAGGAAACTGTTGATTTTCCAACTCCCGCTGGCCCATCAATAGTTATAATTTGCTGTTTTTTTCTAGTTATTGCCATATCCCAACTCTCCAAGAGATTTTTCAAGATTATTAATAAAACTTGAATTTTCCGCTTCCGTTCCCACTGTTACCCGAATACAGGAAGGAAAACCATAAGCTCGCATGGAACGGATAATAAAACCTTTACGCAGTAACGTTTTATAGAGTTTGTCTGCATCTCCCTTTATATCAACAAGAATAAAATTTCCCTGAGTTGGATAGGCTGTACAGCCCAGTTTTTGTAATTCCTTGTACAAATAGCGTATACCGTCACGATTTTTCTGCAAAATGGAGAGATAGTGTTCCTCATCTTCCAGCGCAACTTTGGCACCGATTTGCGCAAAGGTATTCACAGTAAAAGGTTGTCTTACCTTATGCAGACAGGCTGCCAGCTCATAATTCATCAAACCATAACCAACCCTTAATCCGGCAAGACCATAGGCCTTTGAAAAAGTGCGCAGAAAAACAACAGGGCAACGTTTATTGGTATTATTTATCAATGAAGCAGCATCAGGGCGCAACTCTTCATCCATAAAATCGGCATAGGCCTCATCAATAACCACAATAACATGTTCGGGAATAGTACTTAGAAAAACATATAAATCTCTGGGGGATATGGTTGTTCCTGTCGGGTTGTTAGGGTTATCAATAAAAATCAGCCGGGTTTTGTCGTTGATATTATTAACAATACTTGTCAGATCATGCCGCATATCCTTTAACGGGATAATATGATTTATTCCGCCACGCACCTGAACAAATTTTTGATACATAAGAAAAGATGGGTGGCTTGTTATTACCTCATCGCCTTTTTCAATAAAAGTTTTTACCAAAAAATCAATAAGATCGTTAGAACCATTGCCAACAACAACAGATTCTTTTTGTACCCCGTATTTAAGGGCTATAGTCTCTACAAGATCATGACAGGCTGCATCAGGATAACGGTTTAGCCCTGTTACAGCATCAGTTATAGCCTTTACAATCCTTGCCGACGGTGCATAAGGGCTTTCATTTGATGCAATTTTAACTGAACGGCTTATGCCATATTCCCTCTCCAGCTCTGCCTGGGTTTTCCCTGGCTTATATGGCTCTATTTTTTGTATGTTTTCAGGTATTATCAGCTTCAAAGAAATATCCTTTTCCAGAATTAGAGTTTATATATCAAGAGGCTGCTGCACTAATTGCAAAGATTGTTGCAGGTTCCAGGCAAATTGTAACAACTGGGCTTCAGCAAAATGAGCCCCCTGAAGCTGCACACCAACGGGCAGCCCTTCCTTAGTAAAACCAGCAGGAACAGACATAGCGGGTATTCCAGCAAGATTTGTAGAAAGAGTTAGTATATCAGAGAGATACATTGCCAATGGATCATCACTATTCTGCCCCTTCCTCCAGGCCGGGACAGGGCTGACCGGAGAGAGAAGCACATCGCATTTTTCAAATGCTCTCTTAAAATCATCAACAATTAATGCTCGCACCTGTGAAGCCTTTTTATAATAGGCATCATAATATCCTGAGGAAAGAGAATATGTCCCCAAAAGAATTCTCCGCTTTACCTCATCACCAAAACCCGCCGAACGGGTATCGTTATACATATCAGGCAAGGATTGACTTTCCTGCGAGCGATAGCCATAAACAACCCCATCATAGCGGGCAAGATTTGAACTTGCTTCAGAAGAGGCAATAATATAGTAGACAGCAACACAATATTTTGTATGTGGTAATGAAACATCAACCAACTCTGCGCCGCACTGTCGTAATACTGCAATGGCATTTTCTACAATTTTACCAACTTCGCCATCAAGCCCATCGGTAAAAAATTCTTTTACGATACCAACCTTCAAGCCCTTTATACTCTTTTTCAAGGCGGCACAGTAGTCTGGAACATTACGCTGGACAGACGTTGAGTCCATATTGTCATACCCGCAAATGGCCTGCATAACAACTGCACAATCTTCCACATTTCTGGCAAAGGGGCCAATCTGATCAAGAGAGGAAGCAAAAGCTGTCATCCCATAACGGGAAACACGGCCATAGGTTGGTTTCATTCCCACCACTCCACAAAAAGAGGCTGGTTGGCGAATGGAACCTCCAGTATCGGAACCAAGAGAGGTCGCACATTGCAAGGCGGCAACGGAAGCCGCTGATCCACCAGAAGAACCACCAGTAATAAACCCCTTTTTATAAGGATTACGAGGAACAGCAAAGGCACAGTTTTCAGATGTTGAGCCCATCGCAAACTCATCCATACTCACCTTTCCTATAATAACTGCCCCTTCATCCTTTATCCTTTTTACAACCGTAGCATCGTAGGGAGGAATAAAATCCTCCAGCATTTTTGAACCGCAGGTTGTTTTTATTCCTTTAGTACAAAGCAAATCCTTCAGGGAAACAGGGATACCACACAATAATCCTGCATCTCCGGCTGCACGCCTTTTATCTGCCTCTTTTGCCTGCTCCAATGCCTGATTTTCACTTACAGTTATAAACGCTCCAATATCATCATCTGTCTCACGTATTCTGGCAAGACAGCTTTGGATGAGTTCAACACTGGATAGCTCACCTTTTGCCATTGCATCAAGAGCCTCTATTATTCCAAATTGGTAAGGTTTCATTTTTTATTTTTAATACTTGAATATATTATAATATTTTTGGCACCAAAAAACTTTCCCCATCTTCATGCCCACTATTTTTTAATGCCTCGTCAACAGGAAGGGAAGGCTGTACTTCATCGTCACGAAAAGCATTTTTCTCCGAGAAAAAATGCGTTATCGGGGTAACTCCCTGGGTATCAACTTCTTGCAGGGAATCAACATAATGCAAAAATTTGTCGAGCTGCTGTGTCATCTCCGTAAGTTCTCCCTCCTCCAGATCAAGACGAGCGAGATGTGCCACATAAAGAACATCTTCTTTTGTTATTTTCATAATAAGCAAAAAGTTTATTTTTAATAATCCTAAAAAACAAAGCGCATAACCCGTAAAAAATGAGTTATGCGCTTAAAAAAACGAAAAATTCTATAATCACATGGGAACGATAAGTTTATTGCTTTCCTCATTCCAGGTAACAACGATATACCAGATAATCATAATTCCCATTATCAAAAACAGCGTTGGACCATATCCTATATAATCGGGGATATAGACGTATTTTCCCAGAACACCATTCGCCTCAAATCCCGCAGTCTTAAACCATTTTGTCATAATTGAGGAAGTTAAAGCAAAAAATGGTACAACCATCATCAGTTTTACCTGTCCTTCACCAACACGCCACAATGTCCCGGAACCGCATCCTCCGGCAAACATTGCACCCAATCCAAAAATAAAACCACCAACAACACCGCCCCAACCAAAGGTACCTCGAACATAATTATTGGAAGCGAGGACATGCTTCGGCAGCTCCGGCGGCTCCTCCATATCATCAATCTGATCTTCCTTGACACCAGCCTCTTCAAGGGCTTCAACAGCCTCTTCCTGAAAAGAGGTAAGCGATTCCTGCTCGTAAGCCATACGTACAGGAACGTTATATTTAAGTACCGCTGCACCAATGGCAACAATAACGATGGAAAGCATTACAGATTTGGCAAGAGTACAGTCTCCTGTCATATGAGGCTCGCGAAAACCCTGCACCATACACCAACGACCACGCTGCATGGTATAACCTATTGCTGCGGCAAGAAGAGCTATTCCTCCAAGGGAGGATATATAGTTGCTTTCTTCATTTGTTGAATACTTGTATGCAGCAAAAACAAGCAGTAATAAACCAACGATTCCCATTAAATATGCCATTGTTGAGGAAAATGATATGGTTTTTGACCCACCATCACCCCAACTGATATGTTCCATCTCCATATAAAGCAGTTTCAGACCAAGAGTTACACCAAAAAAAAGACCAAACATCATCGCAAAACCATTGGCAGCCAGATTACCGACGGCATTATAAAAACCACCTACATTACAACCACCGGCAAGGGTTGCACCAATTCCCATTAAAATTCCGGCAATAACAGCCTTAACCATTTCCCTGTACGGAGGAACACGTAAAGCAAAATCTTTTCCTAAACAAGCAGAGATAAAAGCACCCAGCACAAAAAACAGTCCTATAACAGAACCAGAATCAACCAGAATTCCCCGCGGAGGAGATGTTATATACAAGGCTAAAAAACCGTCATTGGCACCAAAAAGAGAAGCCAGACCATACATTACCCAATCACCCCAGTTACGAATAGCACCAACTGCTCCCCAGGGTCGCCACCAGGCCATCATCATTACAGAAAAAAAAGCAATAACAGCTCCTGTAAAATATGGATTCCATTCCGTTTCGCAAAGAAGGGAAAATAATTCCCTGCTCTTTTTCTTCCACAAACATTCATCATTCATAGATCACCTCTGTCTTGTCTTGTTTACCAACAAAAAAAATTGTAATTGTGTGTATTTCCACAGTTAAAGAAATTTGTCAAGAAAGATGGGACTGCTTGACAAAAAAGATGAAAAACAGTATACATTGGCTTTGTTTTCCAGGATGGAATACATTCATTTTTTGTAGAGATGCAGGGCAAAAAGCCTTGCCTTGTATTATTTGTCTTAGAATTTCTTGGGGAGAACCAAAATGAGTGAAAAAATAGTAGCTGATGATGTAACAGCAACAAGCGTTCTTGATGCCAAAGGGTTAAGTTGTCCAATGCCACTTCTTCGAACCAAAAAAGAGATGGGAAAACTTGCTGCTGGAGATATTTTGCAAGTTGATGGTACTGATCCCGGGTCAAGAAATGATATACCTGGATGGTGTGAGCGTTCAGGCCATGAATATCTTGGCGAGAAAGAAGGTGACGGATTTATGAGCTTTTTTATTAAAAAAGGTTAATATTTCCGGTATAAACAGAACCTTGAACTCTTCATGTTCAAGGTTTCCTTATGTTTTATGATCATACAGAGGTTTTCCATGGCGAAAAGTTTAGGTATTTTTGTATCTTCACCGGAATCGTTAAAGCATGTCATAGGAATAACAGAGGCAGCAAAAAAGAAAGGCTCAAAAGTAAAGATTTTCTTTACCTGGAAAGCAACCACCCTTGCAAAAGATCCTGCTTTTAAAGGGCTTTGTGATCTGGCTGACGATGTATCCATATGTGTTGACAGCTATAAAAAACAGGGATTCAGTGTAGATGATATTCCAGCAGGACTCACTGAAAAGAAAATGGCAACTCAAGCTCAACATGGCATAATCATTGAGGATTTTGATTGCTATCTTAGTTTATAAGGAAAAAAATATGGACTACAATAAAGTTTGTTTTATGTACCGTCATAAAGATTATGCAACAGACGGGATTCGCTCGGCTCTCGGTCTTGCTGTAGAGAATATGTATTCCTATGGTGTGGTTCTGGATTGCGAAATGGATGAACTTGATGAACATAACAAGGAAAGCATAGAAATGCTTCGTGATATGGAAGGTGAAGTTTACTCCACTGTTGCTGCAAATTGTGATAAAAACGGTTTTGAATCCTTGACTGTGGAAGAATTGGGTGAGAAATTACGTGAAATGTCGCATATTATTCCTTATGGAATAAAATAAGGAGTTATAAATATGAAAATTCTTAATATTTATAGATCTGAAGCTGACGAAACAGTAAAAAAACTGGTTGAAATAGTCAATAGGGATAGAGAAAAAGAAGAATTTGATCTCACTGTTGAAAATCCTGATTATGACTCTCTCGTTGATAAAATTTTTACAGCAGATCAAACTATTTGCTGGTGGTAGTAAAAAGGGAGTATCCCGTAATTTAATTGCTGTGGGATACTCCTTTCATTATTATATCATGCACCTTTGGTCTTAAAGAACGTATTTCCTCGCGATTTATTTCATTACCTTTATAGGTTCTATTTGTAAGCAATACTACACCTAACTCTTTTTTTAAATCCAGCCATACTGAAGTACCGGTAAAACCGAGATGCCCTATAGTTAAATCTGAGAAATACTCTCCACAAGAGGAGTTTTTTCTCGATGGTGTATCAAAACCAAACCTTCTTGTTTTTATATTTTTATTTAAATTTTCTTGTAAGACAGTATTTGCTAAAGGAAATAGCTGTATATCTCCTTTATAAATCAATAATATTTTCTTTAAAAAATTTAACAAACCAGAACAGTTACCGAATAGACCTGCATGACCACATATTCCACCTAACAGACGACAATTGTCATCATTTACAATTCCTTGTAACGACTTTCCCTTCCATTTACATATTCCAGTAGGAATGAATTTTTCCGAAAATTTTTCTTTTTTACAAGGAAAAGAAAAAGTTTTCAAATTAAGAGTTTTGAAAACTTTTTCAAACCAATATTCATCAAGTCTTTTTCCTGAAATTTTTTCTATAATTCTTCCTAGAAGGATATACCCCAAATCACTATATACAACTTCTCCTTTTTTTTCTTCAGCTAATCTTTTCAAAATATAATTTTCAATACAATCAAATCTCTCTTTTTCAGATAAATTTAACATATATGAAAAATCCTTATGAGCAGCCAAACCTGATATATGATTTACTAAATCACCTATTGTCTTATTAGAAGTAACATTACATTCAGTATAAATATCATAAATATTTGTATCCATGCTAATTTTTTTTTCTGAAAGTAAAGACCATATACATGGTATAGTAACAAAAATTTTTGTTAGCGATGCCAAATCAAAATATTTTTTAGAATTAAAAGAAATAAAATTTTTATCAATATAGAAGGTATAATCCATATATTTTTTTTCTTCTTTATAAAAAAAACCTACTTCACAAGAGGTAAAGACTCCACTTCCAAGACTACTCTCTAAAACTTTTTTAAGTTCTCTATGTATTTGATAAAACATAATAAATACTCTAAAAATTTCTTTAAAATTTCACAAAAATATGGTATTTTGTAGCGGATATTTCGTGTTTTTTAAATAACATTGTTAAAAAGTACAGAATTTATACTAACAACAATACTCAATTCTGATTATAGAGAAACAGTAAAGAATATCAATAATAAAAATTAACATAAAAAAGATTGGAAAATCAATATAATAAATAAATATTAACAAATAAACATTTATAATAAAAAATAAATAATAAGGATATATTATGGCTCTTCACTGTTTAATAGAACAACCAAATCTATATGAAGGTCTCTATAATCTTCAAAATATAACAAATAAAAAAGGAACTCTTTCAATCCTTGTTAATGTTCTTATTGAAACAACAAACGAAGGAATTTTCCTTACAGCAACAGACCTAGAAATAGGTCTTAAAACATTTATACCAGCAGAAATAAAACAAGAAGGAAAAGTTACCCTTCCTTCAAAAAAATTTTTTGAAATTATTCATGCATCAGGAAACAAAAAAATTGAAATAGAAGAAAAAGACAACAGTTGGGTTAATATAAAATCAGGAGATAGTATATACAATCTTGCCGGAATGCCAGCAGATGAATTTCCTCCTTTTCCACAATATGAAAAAAATAATTTCAAAACAGTTGAAAGTTTTATTTTTCAAGAACTTATAGAAAAAACATTATATGCAGCTGCAAATGAACAAGAAAATGTTTATACTTTAACTTCTTTGCTTTTTCAAAAAGAAACTATTGAAGGACATAATTTTTTTAAAATGATAGCTTCTGATGGTCATCGCCTTTCAGTTATGAATAAAACAGTATCAGCCAATGTAGATGATATAAAAATAACAGAAACAACACTAATCCCAAAAAAAGGTGTTCAAGAGTGGAAAAGATTTTGTGATTCAAAAGAAAATATAGATATATCTTTTGAAGAAAATAAAGTTGTTATGAAATCTGAAAATACAGTTATTTTTATTCGTATAAAAGAAGGTGAATTTCCTAATTATAAAGCAATAATAGATGCTGTTAATAAAGATAATTGTATGAGAATAGAAAGAAAAACACTTCTTGAATCTTTAAAAAGAATAAACCTTTTTACTGAAGATATTTTTCATACTATTTCTCTAAAAATAAATGGCAATAAAATGGTATTATCTTCAGAAAATCTGGAACTTGGAAATGCCAGGGATCAAATAGACATAGAATACAATGGTGAACCTCTTACTTTAGCTTTTAATTGTAAATATTTTATAGACACATTACAAGTTATGGAAGGAGAATATATCAATGCTTATATAAATTCAAAGACATCCCCTTCCTTAATAGAATCAGAAGAGGATCCTGGTTTTACCAGTATAATTATGCCAATGCAAATATAATAATCTTTATAAAATTATACTTTAAAGAAGGAAAATTTCGTGAAAGAAGTAGCCGAAAGTAAAAACTATAGCGCAGACAAAATACAGGTTCTTGATGGACTAGAGGCGGTCAGGAAACGTCCATCCATGTATATAGGTAACACTTCTGAAGAGGGTCTTCATCATCTTATATGGGAAATAGTAGATAATAGTATAGATGAAGCTCTTGCTGGTTTTTGTAGTGAAATAAAAGTTGTAATTCATGAGGATAATGGCCTCTCTGTTGAAGATAATGGTCGTGGTATTCCTGTAGATAAACATCCAACAGAGAATATGACTGCATTGGAACTGGTTATGACCACCCTGCATGCTGGTGGTAAATTCGATCATTCTAATTACAAGGTAAGTGGAGGTCTACATGGAGTAGGAGTTTCTGTTGTTAATGCCCTCTCTATTGAGGCTTATGCAGAGATTAAAAGAAATGGCAAAATATATAAGCAATCTTATGCCTATGGTGACAAACTTGATAATCTACAGGTTATAGGTGAAAGTAAAAAAACCGGAACAAAAATTTATTTTAAAGCAGATCCTGAAATTTTCAAAGAAACAACAATTTATAATTATGAAACAGTTAAAAACCGTCTTAGAGAATTAAGTTTTCTTAATAAAGGTTTAAAAATATCTCTTAAAGATGAGCGTAATGGAGCTGAAGATACTTTCTTTGCCGAAGGTGGAATTGTATCTTATGTAGAATGGTTAAATAGAAAAAGAACGCCAATTTTTGAAGAACCTATATATATAGCTGGAGAGAAAGATAATGTAGAAGTTGAAATATCTCTTCAGCATTATGATGGTTATTCAGAAAGACTTTTTTCTTTTGTTAATAACATCAATACAAAGGAAGGAGGAAGTCATGTTGCTGGTTTCAGAGCTTCCCTGACAAAATGTATAAACAGGTATGCCAATGATGATATTATTCCCAAAAATATGCGGGAGAAAGTTAGTGGAGATGATATTCGTGAAGGATTAACCTGTGTTATATCTGTTCGGGTTCCCAATCCTCAATTTGAAGGCCAAACAAAAACAAAACTTGGGAACAGTGAAGTAAAATCAATAGTAGAAACTATTTGTTCTGAAAAATTAACTCTTTTTCTTGAACAAAACCCTCTTATAGCAAAGAAAATTCTGGCAAAAGTTGTTGATGCTGCCAGAGCGAGGGAAGCCGCAAAGAGAGCAAGGGATTTATCACGCAAGAAAGGTTCAACAAGTTTGCTTATGGCTGGAAAATTAGCCGAATGCCAGGAAAAAGACCCTGCAAAAAGAGAAATTTTTATTGTAGAGGGTGATTCTGCCGGAGGGTCAGCAAAACAGGGAAGAGATAGATCTAACCAGGCAATTTTACCCTTGCGTGGAAAAATACTGAATGTTGAAAAAGCTCGTTTTGATAGAATACTTAATAGTGAAGAGATAAAACAGCTTATAGGCGCTCTTGGTTGCGGTATAGGAAAGGATGAATTTGATATAGAGAAACTGCGCTATCATAAGATTATAATAATGACAGATGCGGATGTTGATGGATCGCATATTCGTACTCTTTTGCTAACCTTTCTTTATAGACAAATGTTTCCTCTAGTAGAAAAGGGGTATGTTTATATAGGACAACCACCTCTTTTTCGTTTAAGTAAAGGAAAAAAAGAAAAGTATTTTATAGATGAAAATTATCTTAATAAACACCTTTTTACCCAGGCGAGTAGCAAGTTCAGACTTGTTCCCGAGGGGAAAGATGAATTAACAGGTGATTTCTTTGTATATTTTCTTGAAAAAGTATCTGTCTATGAAAAGATAATTGAATTTATGAATAGAATGAATATATGGGAAGAACTTGTATATTTTCTTCTTGAAAAAAATATTCGTTCGGCTGACCAATTTACTGATATTGAATTCGTTAATAATTTAAAGGATTCTTTAACTAACGAGAAAAATATAGTTAAAGATGTTCGTAAGTGCAGTTGGAGGGATGAATGTTATGAATTTGATATTTCTCTTTTTGATAAAAAACAAATATTTGTAACAATAGGGCCTCAAATACCACTTATAGCAGAATATAGAACAGCTCTTGGTTTTTTTGATGAGATAAAAAGTTATCTCAAATCTTCCTTTACCATAGTATCTCAAAAAAATGATGGTAGTGAAGATAAGGTTTTTACAGCAGAAAATTGGAGAAAAATGCTCGAAATTATCAAGGATGAATCCTTTAAAGGGAGTAATCTTCAAAGATATAAGGGTTTAGGAGAAATGAATCCTGAGCAACTTTGGGAAACAACAATGAATCCTGAGAATAGAACTCTTTTACAAGTAAAAATAGAAGATGCACAACGGGCAGACGATATTTTTACCACGCTGATGGGAGATAAAGTAGAACCTCGTAGAGAATTTATTCAAGACCATGCGTTGGAAGTAACTGATCTTGATATTTAATGAATAAATAATAAAGAAATGAGCATGGAAGAAAATAATACAATAGAAAAAGAACAGTTTCCTTCTATTTCTATAGAAAAAGAGTTGCAAAAATCATATCTTGATTATGCAATGAGCGTTATTATTGGTAGAGCGCTGCCTGATGTTCGTGATGGTCTAAAACCTGTACATCGTCGCTCTCTTTATGCTATGCGTGAGCTGGGTGTTTACAGTAATAGACCATACGTTAAATCAGCCAGAATAGTTGGAGATATAATAGGTAAATATCATCCTCATGGAGATTCTGCTGCCTATGATACTATTGTTCGTCTGGCTCAAGATTTTTCAATGAGATATCCTTTGGTTGATGGTCAGGGTAACTTTGGCTCTCTTGATGGAGATTCTCCTGCGGCCATGCGGTATACGGAAGCACGGATGACGCGTATAGATCGGGAAATTGTAGCCGATCTGGACAAGGAAACAATAGACTGGATGCCCAATTATGATAACTCTCTGGTAGAGCCTTCTGTCTTACCCAGTAAAATACCTAATCTACTAGTCAACGGATCGGCAGGAATTGCTGTTGGTATGGCGACTAACATACCTCCCCACAATTTAACCGAGGTGTTGGATGCCCTTATTGGATTGATTGATGATGATACTCTTTCTGTGCATGATCTTATGAGTACAATAACCGGCCCTGATTTTCCCACCGGGGGACAAATATGTGGTCGTGCTGGAATACGAGAAGCCTATGAAACAGGAAGAGGTGTTGTTGTTATAAGGGCTTTAACTCATGTAGAAAAATCCAAGGATGGCAAGCGTGAATCTATTATCGTAACAGAAATACCATACCAGGTTAATAAGGCAAATCTAGTAGAAAAAATAGCTGAGCTGGTAAAAGATAAAAAAATAGATGCCATATCAGAAGTAAGAGATGAGTCTGACAGGCATGGTTTGCGTATTGTTATTGATTTAAAGAAAGATGAGTTTCCGGAAATTGTTTTAAATAAACTTTTTTCAATGACTCAGATGCAAAAAAGTTTTGGTATTATTCTTTTAGCTATAGTTAATAATAAACCTGAGGTACTTAATCTTAAACAGGCTCTTGAGCATTTTATATTACACCGCAAAAATGTTGTTTATCGAAGAACAGCTTTTGAGTTACGCAAAGCGGAAGAAAAAGCACATATTCTTGAAGGATTAAATATAGCCTTAAATAATCTGGACGATATTGTTCAACTGATAAAGGAGTCAGCGAATCCACAAATAGCAAAAGAGGAATTGATTACACAGTTTTCTTTAAGCGAAATACAGGCACAGCATATTCTTGATTTACGTTTACAAAGATTAACAGGTCTTGAGCGTGATAAGATAGTTAGGGAATATCAGGAAATCTTAAAAGAAATAGAACGATTAAAAGAAATTCTTGGTAGTGAAAAACTCATTATGGGGATTATCAAAGATGAATTTAAAGAAATAAAGGAAGTATATGGAGACGACAGGCGCACAGAGATAATTGATGCTGTTGATGAAATATTGCCGGAAGATATGATTACTCCCGAAGATATGGCTATTACCATAACTCATTCCGGTTATGTTAAAAGAAATTCACTTTCTCTCTATCGTGCGCAAAATAGAGGAGGAAAAGGAGTTACTGCAGTTAAAGCCCTGGAAGATGATTTTGTCTCTAGTCTTTATGTTGCTTCAACTCTCGATACCTTTCTCTTTTTTACCAATTACGGTAAAGTCTTTTGGCGTAAGGTCTATCAACTGCCAGAAGCTGGAAGAACTGCAAGAGGTAAGGCTATTGTTAATCTTCTTAATCTTGATCAGGAAGAAAAACTTGCGGCGATATTACCCGTTTCATCTTTTGATGATGAAGAAAATAAAAAAACCATTCTTATGGTAACAAAATATGGAAGAGTAAAGAAAACTAGCCTTCAAGAGTTTAAAAGACCTTTAAGCAAAGGAAAAAGAGCACTTACCATAAATGAAGGAGATGAAATAATAGCAGCACATATCCTTAGTGGAGATGATACCATTCTTCTCGTTACCAAAAAAGGAAAGAGTATTCATTTTAAGGAAAGTGATATACGTACTATGGGAAGAACTGCTGCGGGAGTAAGGGGAATATCCTTGCTGGAAGATGACGAAGTTGTTAGCGCCATTGTTGTTAAATCTAATGATTCCATTTTAATAGTTACAGAGAATGGATATGGAAAAAGATCACCCGTTGATGAATACAGAATACAAAACAGGGGTGGTAAAGGTATAAAAGGTATAAAAGAGTCCGTGAGAAATGGATATGTTATCGGAGCTGCTCAGGTTAATGAGAGTGAACAGATAATTGTTATAGCTTCCTCCGGTAAAATAATTCGGATGAACCTTGATTCTATACGGATTATAGGACGAACAACAAAAGGTGTACGCCTTATAAATCTTGAGAAAGATGAGAATGTTGTCAGTTTTGATACTGTGGAAAAAGAAAGTGATGATGTAGAAGAATCTGTCGAAGAGTTGTAATTCTTTCTGTTATGATTTTTTCTGAAAAAATTACAGTTATCGGAGCTGGTTCCTGGGGTACTTCTCTCGCTATTCTTCTGGCGAATAAAGGTTTTTCTGTCACTCTTTGGGGACATAAAAAAAATCATATAGAGGTGCTAAAAAGGGAAAGGCAGAATAAAAAATATCTTTTCGGTTTTTGTTTTCCAGAGAGTCTTACTCTTGAATCGGATATAAAAAAAAGTGTTAAGGGGGCGACAACCATTATCATGGTTGTTCCATCTCAGTCATGTCGTGATACCATTAGTAAAATATCTGATTGTATTGAAGAGGAAACAATAATTATTTCAGCAATAAAGGGTATTGAAGAAGAAACATTGTTAACAATGACAGAGGTTATCCAATCTTCTCTTTTAAAAAAATGTAAGAATAATATAGAGACAGGTGTTCTATCCGGCCCTTCTTTTGCTCTTGAGGTTGCCCAGAAAAAACCGACAGCTTTTTCCATTGGATTCAGTAAAAAAAAGGTAGCAGAAAAATACCAAAAAATTTTTGGGACATCTTTTTTAAGAGTTTATACAAGCAGGGATATTATTGGTCTGGAGATAGCAGGAGCCTTGAAAAATGTAGTAGCTATTGCCACTGGTATGTGTGAAGGTCTTGATTTGGGCTTAAATGCAAGAGCTGCTCTTATTACAAGGGGGTTGGCTGAAATGCAGCAACTTGGCGTGCATATGGGTGCAGAAGCAAAAACTTTTTCCGGTTTAAGTGGTATTGGAGATCTTTTGCTTACATGTACGGGAAATTTAAGTAGGAACAGGCAGGTTGGTTTTGAGCTTGGAAAAGGGCGATCCCTGGATAATATTCTTCAGGAAATGAATATGATCGCAGAAGGTATAAAAACAACAAAATCAGCTTACGACCTTGCAAAAAGAGAAGGAATAGAAATGCCTATTTTAGAGCAGGTTTATAAAATTTTGTATAGAAATGGCGCCTGCTTAGACTCCGTACAAGAACTTCTGACAAGAGATTTACGAGAAGAATGAAGTAAAAATAAAATTATTTCAGGTTTACAGCACTCTTTTTTTCTGTTCATATATTCCATGGATTGAATGGTTTTCAGGAAAAGTATAAAAGGAGATATAATTATGGAAGAGAGTAATCGCAGACGTTTCACCCGTCTTTCTCTTCAGAAAAATGCTGTACTTAAATTTGATGATACTCAACGACAGGTAAAAAAAATAATCAATTTGAGTGTTGGAGGGTGTCTTCTGTATATTGATGGTCCCTTGGATACGGGAAAAGAGTGTACGCTTGTTATCCAGCTTCATCATATGGCACCACATCTTGAAGTTTCAGGCAAGATAATTCGTAGTGATGAAAAGGAGACAACTCTTCATTTTACTGCTGTAAGCCCGGAAAATTTAAAACATTTGCATAACATAGTCCGTTATAATTCAGAGAACCCGGAAATTATTGATGATGAAATAAAAAAACATCCTGGTTTATTATAAATGAGCAACGTTTTTATCAAGAAAAACCTTCCAAAGGTCGTTTTGTTGTGTCTTGTATTGCTTGTCTCGTTGCTCTTTATGCGAATGATCTCGCAATTTTTAATGGCCATTTTTATGGCAGGGCTGCTTTCTGCTATTATTTTTCCAATTCATAATTTTTTATGTGAAAAATTTAATGGACGGCGAAATATTGCCGCCGTTGTTACTGTACTTTCGTTGATCCTGCTTATTCTTCTTCCTTTTTCGATTCTGTTAACCATGGTTATCAGTCAGGCGGTAGATATAAGCCAATCTGTTACCCCTTGGGTACAAACTTTTATTGATCAGCCCACCATTATTACCACCTATCTTGAAAATTTACCGTTTTATGAGGAAATAGAACCTTATAAGGAAATTTTTTTACGTAAGGTTGGCAGCATGGTAGGATCTGTCTCCTCTCTTTTTATAAATTCCTTTTCCTCTTTGACCCAGGGAACATTTGAAGCAATTTTTTCCGTAGTTATAATGCTTTATGTAATGTTTTACTTTCTTAACATGGGGCATATTCTTTTGAATAAAATACTTTATTTTTTGCCACTTGATGATGTTATTGAACAACAGTTATTGCGTCGTTTTACTTCTGTAACGCGAGCAACCTTAAAAGGAGTTGTTATTATTGGTTTGATGCAAGGGCTAATTTGTGGCACTGCTTTTGCCTTTGCAGGTATTCAAGGCCCTGTTTTTTGGGGAACAATTATGGCTTTTACTTCGATAATTCCTGTTTTTGGTGCAGCAATTGTTTGGGGGCCTGCATTGTTAATCTTACTGTTAAACGCCCAATTTTCTGATGCAGCAATTCTTGCTGTCGTCTGTGGACTTGTTGCTGGTAATCTTGATAATATTGTTCGTCCGAGACTTGTTGGTAAGGATACAGAGATGCACGATCTTTTTGTGCTTTTTGGTACCCTTGGCGGTATATCCATGTTTGGTTTTCCGGGAATTATTATTGGCCCGATTATTACAGCTCTTTTCATAACTCTATGGGAAATATACGGAAATACTTTCCGTTATTATTTACCTGAAACAGGATTGTCTCTTCATAGAGAACATATTGAAAATACAGATAAAAAGAAGGTTAAGGAATATATATAATCTTTTTGTTGGTATTTATATATTTTCTGTTTTCTGTGGTGTTTCCTGACAAAAATGGTATTGTTTTTTCCTGTGGAAGATGTTTTTTATTAAACCTTTTTAAGAAAAGGATACTATGAACGGTGCAGATATTTTAGTAAAAACATTGGAAGATCTTGGTATTACAACGGTATTTGGTTATTCTGGAGCAGCCATTCTCCCTGTTTTTCATGCTCTTGGCGCAAGTGAAAAAATACGAGTGGTAACAAGTTCAAACGAGCAATCCTGTGCCTTTGCCGCTGCTGGTGCATCTCGTGCAACCAGCGAGGTTGGGGTGGCTATTGTTACTTCTGGCCCTGCCATCACCAATACTCTTACTGCGGTGGCAGATGCCAATGCAGATTCTATTCCCATGCTGGTTTTTGCCGGGCAGGTAGCATCGGAGATGCTTGGTACTGATGATTTTCAACATATTGATGTTACTAATGTTTTTGCCAAGGCGGCAAAAAAAGTCATCATTGTAACCAACGCCAGTGATATAGAAGAGATTATCAAGGATGCCTATTATTACGCAAAAGAGGGCAAGCCTGGCCCAGTGGTTATTGATTATACCATTGATGCTCAACGATCCGATATGAAATACCAAGGGCTGGCGCCGGCAATTTATAAGGCAAAATATGATGATGAACGCCATCTTGGTAAGGAGCAATGTAAGCTCTTTTTTGATTTGTTGAAAAAGGCAAAACGCCCCCTTCTTTATATTGGCGGCGGGATGAATAACCCTCGTGCCAGTCGTATTATCCGTGAATTTAATGATATTTTTGCCATTCCCTCTATTAACAGCTTGATGGGAAAAGGGGTACTTGATGCACATCGTGATACCTCTCTTGGTATGCACGGTATGTATGGTGTTCCTTCAGCCAACAGAGCTATTTTAGAAAATGATCTTTTTATTGGTCTTGGTATCCGCTGGAATGATCGGGTAACACAAAAGGTAGGTGAGGCAGGTATTGATGCGGATATCGCCTATATAGATATAAACCCGGCTAAGGTACAAGAAATTCGCACCACCCGTTTCCCTAAATTCAG
>PDWI01003095.1_pt1 | contig 23977 bp, 19 predicted proteins | sample 1430891 | NCBI WGS metagenome assembly PDWI01 (sample SAMN01162508, study PRJNA174530) | Oral metagenome, whole genome shotgun sequencing project. | biome: Marine environment; feature: Marine mammal; material: Swab sample of the gingival sulcus; isolation source: swab sample of gingival sulcus... | reverse complement strand
CTACAAACAATTCTATTAGACGACTTTGTTTATACTTACTTAACCTGCTTTTTCTCATTCAACCATCCTAGATAATTTTAGTTATCTAGGACAGCCCCTTATTTTTTATGAAGAGAGGTCTTTGCACAAAGAGATATGACGGATAAAAAGAATGCTCATTTATATTAATATACTTTTTATGCAAATGTCTCAAAGAATCATTATAACCAAATAAAATTTTCCTCTCTATCAATCCCTGATAAGAGGTGATCATTCTTTAATGTACTTACGCTGCTTATTTAAGAAGGTATCTGAGTATGATTGGATTGTGTAATGGTACTTTCCACTGCTGTACGCCACGATCTAGAGCCTCTCTAGATATAAACCTAGAGAGGTTATTGTCAAATATCGTACTTTATTGACTTATACTGCTTTAGCTAAAAATACCTTTGAGTGTGTAAAAGAATATTATTGAGAGAATAGCGCCGGCAGGCAACGTAACAACCCATGACATAAAGATATTACCCACGACACGTAAATCTATTGCAGCAATACCTCTAGCAAGACCAACCCCTAGAATTGCCCCCACTAATGTATGTGTTGTTGAAATGGGGATACCTGTATATGAGGCTAAAACAACAGTCATTGCTGCAGCAATTTCTGCCGAAAAACCACGAGTTGGTGTTAACTCAGTAATATTTTTACCAACGGTGGCAATTACTTTATAACCTAGCGTCGCCAAACCAATAACAATACCAATACCGCCCACTAACAAAACCCAACTGGGTAATGCAGATTTTGAAGCTAATTCGCCTGATTGAGCAACACTAATAACCGCTGCCATAGGCCCAACGGCATTAGCAACATCATTTGAACCATGGGCAAAAGCCATTGCAGAGGCTGTAAATATCATTAATACGGCAAATATTTTTTCTACATTAGCAAAATGAAATCTTTTCTCTGCGCTCTCGTCAAACTTTACACGCTTAATTAAAAACACACCAAGTAATGCTATTAGAATACCCACAACAGTCGCATAAATAAATTCCATGCCACCATTTACGTCTAAACCGACATGCTTTAAACCCTTCTTGATAGTCACTAATGCAATAATAAAACCAACAAGGAAGAGGTAATACGGACCATATTTCTTTGCATTTTCAAGTGGTGTATTGGTATTCAATACTAACTTTTGGATACTGGCAAAAACGGCAAAAGCAATACTACCAGCTAACAACGGGGAGATAACCCAGCTCATTACTATCGTACCAACCTTGCCCCAGCTTACTGCATCCATACTTACGCCAACGGCAGCAAAACCGACTACAGCACCAACAATACTGTGTGTAGTAGAAACAGGCCAACCTTTATTTGAGGCTATCAATAACCAAGTTCCTGCTGCTAATAAAGCAGCAAGCATTCCCCAAATTAATAAATCAGGATTACCGCCAAAGGCATTCAAATCAACAATACCTTTTCGTATTGTCTTGGTAACTTGGCCTCCCGCTAAATAAGCCCCTAAAAATTCAAAAATTGCAGCAAGGATAATTGCCTGTTTAATCGTAATTGCTTTCGAACCAACCGATGTTGCCATCGCATTAGCAACATCATTTGCACCAATACCCCACGCCATGAAAATACCAAAAACGGCAGCAAGCGTGATGTATATTGTTGTTGTATCAGAGAAAAATTCCATATCACACCCCTACCGTGCTAGCATTAAAGACAAACGACTACCAACACGCTCAGCATTGTCAGCCACACTTCCAAGCCTATCTATTAGCCTGTAAGTAAAAATTACATCTACTGGACTAAGGTCCTTTTCTAATTTAAAGAGTGTTGCCCTTAATTGATCTTGCATTGTATCGGTTTCGCTTTCAATGGCTCCTAATTCTTCTAACATTGCTTCAACACGCTCAACCTCAAGTCCTCTAAAACCAGTTTCAACTAGCTCATCAAGCTCATTGATGGTTTGTAACGCCTGCTTTACCGAATCGATACAACGTTTTGTAAAGAGTAAAAAATCATTATTCATTTCTGTAGGTAGTTGCATTTTGCGACCGACAATTAAAGCAGCAATATCTTTTGCCTGATTTGCAATAATGTCCTGACGTAACAAAACATCAAGAATATCTCTTCTGTCTACCGGCATGAATAAACCTTTAGGTAGATGTGTACGTAAATCTTTCTTCATTACGTCGGCATCATGCTCACCTTTTTCGATTTTTTTCTGTGCTTTTAGAATTTTTCCCTCATCAGATTCCACCATGCCTTCTATAAGTGGTATTAAATGCCTTACACAACGATAAACACGATACATATGTTCTTGTAAAGGAGTTATAGGAGATCTGCCAAACAAGCCAGACATATAGTTTTTTGTAACCATAGCGAATCACCAAACAAAAGTAGTTTTGAATAATGTAGAGTTTATGGTGTGTCTTGTTACTTGTAAAGAAATGGGCATTCACCAAATACCCATTGAAAGCCTTTAACTAATTTCCTCTAATACTTATACTTACATTGCAGTACCTGTCCGATAAATGGCGATGATTATTCGACTAATACCCATTCTAATATTACTGATCTCGTCTATAATCCGTTGTATATAAAAAATAAATTTAACTGGATTCACAATGATTTCTTCTAAACCGAAAAAGAAAGTGTATATCTCAATACTACTAAGTGCCTTGAGCATGAGTTTCTTTAGCTTAAATAATGCATATGCACATAATAACGATCCTTTAACTGTTGATGAAATTTCTCGAGTGAGTCGTTTAACAGCCCCTCGTTCATTAGCTGCAAAGTCTGAAAATGCCATAGCCACTAATGATCACCAAGAAGTTTTATTAATTGAACGTCATGAAGAAAAAGGAGCTCCTGAAGGACAGCGTCGTGCTGATGTTTATATTTATAATTATGAAACTGATGAGCTACAAGAAAGCTTGGTTGATTTAAATACATCAGAAATTATTAGCTCAGTCACTAAACAAGGAGTTCAACTTCCTTTAACAGAAAATGAACTTAAACGAGCCAAAGAAATTGTATTTAAAGATGAAGATGAGCGACAGATTCTAGAGCATGAATACAAGCGAATTACTTCACGTACACTGAATGATGTATCTGAATTAAATATCAAAGCATTTACTTTTATGGCTGATAGCCTGCCAAACAGAGTAAACGAAGCCAGCAAACAATGTGGCATTCAACGCTGTGCACAACTAATGCTTTATACGGATGAAAATATTGTATTCGAAATTTCCCCTATCGTTAATTTATCAGCGGGTGTTGTAACCCAAAGAATCGGTTTTTAAGTATGAGAAAAAATATAATCAAACGAGGTTTAGTGCTTTTATCTTTAACATCACTGTTAATTTCAAATGCAACCTTTGCAAGACCTAGCACCTCCTCTTGTGCTGTAGGTAATACTATTTCTAAAACATTTTCTTCAGGAGCCGCTTGGGATCTTTGTTGGGAAGTAAGGGATGAAGAAGGTGTTGTTTTAAGTGATATTCACTATAAAGCAGCAGGCTCTACAAGAAAAAAAGTATTAGGCGAAATAAGTCTTTCTCAAATTCAAACAGAATATGATGATAACTCTCCTGATCAGTTTCTTGTGACTGATTTTGGTTTAGGCGGAAATAGACTCCAAACTCTCAGTTCTTCTATGTGCGAGGGTGGTCAACTGCACCAATATAATGGCAGAAATGTATTATGTGAAGCTTCTCATGCCAATGGCTATATTTATCGATATACAGGTAATACACGTAGACAAGGTAGTAAGCTAGAAATTACAAGTGCATCAAGCATCAATTCCAGAGAGTTTATTCTTCGTTGGTCATTCATGGAAAATGGCACTATAGAAACGGGTGTTGGTATTACGGGTCAATTAACAAAAATAACTTCTGATTCGAAAGCTGGCTGGCCTGTAACATCTCAAAATCAAGTTTCTACGAGTTTTACTGATCATTTCTTTTGGCGTATTGATTTTGATATAGGTTCTAGTAATAGCAATGATGTGGTTGAACAAATAAAAAGTGTTCCTTCTTCTGACCGCTTAACAAAAACTAAGCAAACACAAACAATATCATCTGAGCTAGCAGCATCATTTACACCCGCTGATAAAAAATTCTGGCGGATTAGGGATCAAAATGAAACGAATGATGCAAACCAACCCATATCTTATGAAATGGTTATGCTTAACTATGGACAACAAAGTAAAGGGAATAGCTCTTCACCTTGGTTAAAAAATGATGTTTACATCACAACGTATAATTCATGTGAGAGATTTGCAGTACACAACCCAGCAAATAATTGTGGGAGTAATGTCTCTGAGTTTGTGAATTCACAAAATACCAATGCTAAGGATATTGTTGTTTGGTATCGCTTAGTTCATCACACACTTCCTAGAGATGAAGATTTCTCTCCAGCACCTGTTCAGTGGAGTAACTTCATATTGTTACCACGTGACTGGACTTCAACTAATAGACTGTAACGGCATCATAATAATGAAATATTATTTACACAAAACTTTTAATCGTATTCTGCTAAGTTGTCTCTTGGCTTTACCAATAATGATGTTTTACTCGACTCACGTTGAAGCTGCTGAACATTGTAGTGATAGCTATTACATTAACGAGACTCTACCAAATGGCTCAACATGGGATATGTGTTGGGAACACCGTCAACGAGAAGGTGTTATTTTTCACCATATTTATTACACACCAAAAAATGGGCAACGTCGTTTGATTTTAAATCATGCTGCTATTGCTCAAATACACGTTCCCTACGATGATAATGGTGCGCGATATCACGATATATCAGATTATGGTATTGGTGGAAATAATATTATCGGCTTAGGTAATGATGAATGTCCCGGTGGTGACTTACTTAGGTATCTTGGTAAAAGGCTTTTATGTAAGCAAATTGAATCTAGACCGGTAGCACATAAAAGTGGTAATAATGTTGTTAATGCAAACAACCTGACTCTATTTAGTGTTTCACCTGTTGGTGCCTATTACTATATTCCTACGTGGCGTTTTATGGATGACGGTACAATCGAACCATGGATAGGTGCTACTGGTGCACTACAACGCTATGGATCTAATCAAAGTAGAGGTTGGAAACTAGGTGATAATCGTGTTGGTATTGCTCACTTACATAATTTCTTCTGGAAACTTGATTTTGACTTAAATGGTTCAGAACGTGATGATGTGATTGAAGAATTTAACTTTCCATTAGTTAATGGAAAGAGACAACGAACCATCACTACGTTTAATTCAGAAACTGCACGTAAAGTTAATCCGGATACTATGCGTCACTGGCGAATAAAAGATAAGTCTCTGAAAAACTCAAATAATCACAATATGTCATTTGATATATTAATTGATGAATCAGGACATCAAGATATTGGCCCAGCAAGTGAACCATTTACTCATAATGATTTTTATGTAACCAAACAAAAAAATGAGGAAAAGTTTGCTTCCCATAATCCAAGTGGTGCTAAAAATTTAGCAGAATTTGTGAATGGTGAATCTATAAATAATCGTGATATTGTTGTGTGGGCTGGAGTCACTTTTTATCATATGCCACGCTCTGAAGATGCGCCTCATATGGATGCTCACTGGAGCCATATAAAAATAGTTCCACGTGATTGGCATGATTCAAATCCTTTAGCTAGTAGTACTCTAGTAAATACTCCTCCTGCTATTTCTTTACCTGACAACCAAATTACACAACAAGGTAGTTCGGTTAATCTTGCTATTGAAGCAGTAGATGTGGATGGTGATTCTCTAACTTATTCAGCTACAGGTTTACCAAATGGGCTTCAAATAAATAGTTCTTCAGGGTTAATTACAGGAAACGCTACAACTGCTGGAAGCTATAACACAACAGTAACTGTGAATGATGGAAATGACTCTAGTTCAATTCAATTTAGTTGGTTAGTTTCCGTTGTTAGTACAAATATACCTCCCACAATTTCTTCTCCTGGTAATCAAGCTGGTTTAGTGGGCAATAATATAAATCTTAGTATTCAAGCTAATGATGCAAATGGTGATAGTCTAACTTATAGTGCTTCGGGTCTTCCTAATGGCTTACAGATTAATACAAGCTCTGGGCGTATTACTGGAAGCCTAACAACATCAGGAAACTACGCTGTTACCGTTACCGTTAGTGATTCTTTAGCTTCAGTAAATACTGTATTTAATTGGGTTGTAACTTCTCCTAATAATTCGCTATCAAATGAAATATCAAATACTGCTATAAATGTTAATGGTTCTGTATCCGACTGGAATAATTTAGATTACTTCAATAATGATGCAGATGATATTAGCGGTCAGAATAATCAAATAGATTGGTTAAAAGCTGCGATTGCTCATAGCACAGAGAATGTCTTCATAACGTATCAGAACCGACAAAATGTCGATCCTAGTAATACTACAGGTTCTTATATTCCTTGGGGATGGCAAGCTTTTCTAGATACGGATAACAATGCCAATACAGGTTATCAGCAAGGTTCTATCGGTGCTGATTATATTATCAATGGTAATATTATTGAGCGTTATATAGGTACTGGAACAAGCTGGAGTTGGGATGTAGTCGGCTCTACAGCACTTAAGTACTCAGGTGCTAATGTTGAAATGAGCTTCCCTCGTTCTCATATTGGTAACCCTCAAAGTATGAAGATAATCTTTATTGGGGACAATGCTGCCTTTAATGGTGACAGCACTGACCAATACCCTGATACAGGATTCTTTAGTTATACATTTACGGGCACCAGTACGCCTAATTCACCTCCTGTTGCTAGTAACCAACAATTATCTGTTGGCAGTGGTGCTTCTATAGGTTTTATTCTAAGTGCTTCAGATGTTGATAATGACAGCCTAAGTTATACTGTGGTACAGCAACCTCAACATGGTTCACTTAGTGGTTCTGTGCCTAATCTTGTTTATACAGCAGATAATAATTACACAGGAAACGATAGCTTTAAGTTTAAAGCTAATGATGGTTTATTGGATAGCCAATTAGCAACTGTATCTATTACAGTAACCAGTGGTCAAACAAGTGGTGCTATTGCCAACTATGTAAACTCACCAATATCTGTTAATGGTGATGACTCTGATTGGTCAGGCTTAATCCGTTTTGATGATGATGCAAATGATTCTTCTGGAAATATTGACTGGCAGAATGCTGCTCTCGCTCATGATGATTCAAAGTTATATTTACTCTATAAAAATAGAGGAAATATTGATCCATACAGTAATTCTGGATCATATCTAGCTTGGGGATGGCAAACATTTATTGATACTGATAAAGATGCTTCAACCGGTTACCAAATTGGACTCATTGGTGCAGATTATGTTTTAGAAGGTAATCAAATTCAACGTTACACGGGTAGTGGCAGTAATTGGAGTTGGTCACTTTTAGGTTCTGCTGAGTCACAATATCAGGGTAATACTGCTGAATTAGCACTATCACTTAATCAGTTAGGTAATCCAGATTCTATAAGGGTAGCTTTTACAGGTGATAGCAGTTCCTATAATGGAGTTGGCGTGGATTTATATCCTGATGGACAAAATAATTCACAATCTAATACCCGTTTTTTTGAATATGATATTACAGGTGGAGGTTCTGACTCTAATAGTAGACCCGTCGCCTATACACAATCTGTATCCGTAGATTCAAATTATACTGTTAATATTACGTTGTTAGCATCAGATCCTAATAATGATAATCTTACCTATAATATTGTATCCAATCCTTCACATGGTTCATTAACGGGTGTTGCACCTAATCTTACTTATACCCCTGATAATAACTTTACAGGTCAGGATAGTTTTACATTCAATGTAAGTGATGGCAGTAATTTAAGCGCTAACGCGAGGGTTAATATAAATGTGTCTGGTGCCCAAAATGATGTTTACTCAAACCTAGTCAGTAGTATAGATATTGATGGAAATAATGAAGAATGGTCTAATCTATCTACTTATACACAAGATGGTAACGACATTAGTGGCACTAACAATGTCATTGACTGGCAGAGAGCAGCAACGGCACACAATGGATCAAACCTTTACTTCATGTATGAAAGTTATAACGCAATTAATACAGATGTTAATAGTGGTGGCTTTATTAACTGGGGATGGCAGACTTTTATAGATACAGATTCTAACGAGAATACTGGCTACAAAATAGGTACTGTGGGTGCAGACTATGTAATCGAAGGTGCCCAAGTACAACATTATGTAGGTGATGGTAGTAGCTGGAGTTGGGATAGTTTTGCTACAGCAGCAGTCAAATATAATGCTAATACAGTTGAGTTAGGATTTCCTAGAAGCCTTATCGGAAACCCTAGTGATCTGCGTGTTGTTTTTGTAGGAGATAATGGTGCCTTTGGTGGAAATAGTATAGATACTTACCCTAATACACTCGATTATTTTAAGTATCATTTATCTGGTGGAACAACCGTTTCCTCTAGTAGACCAGAGGCATCAGCTATATCCTTAGGTGTTAAAAGTGATAATAGTATTAAAATAACATTATCAGCTACAGACCGTGATGGTGATACGCTTACTTACAAAGTATTAGAGCAACCAAATCATGGTACTTTATCAGGTAGTGGGGATACCTTTATTTATACACCTAATGCAGGTTATATTGGTGAAGATAGCTTTAGATACATAGCAAATGATGGAACCTTTGATAGCTCTGTTAAAACTGTGGTTTTAAATGTATCTAAAAATGGAATAAATGGTAATACAAACACAAATGATTCCAGTTCAAGTGGTGGTGGATCACTTCCATTTGAATGGTTAATTCTATTGGGTTTTGTTGGGCTATTAAGGTTTAGAAGATTGATAATACCTCTTTAGCTTTTTTCCTTCCTAATATTATTGAGTATTGTAGTGATATTTTCATCTTGAATGAGTATTTTCACTACAGTACTCATAAGGATATATGATTGAAACTATTTGTAATTAAAGCAGTCAGAAAACAAGGTAAGCGTTACCTCACTATTTAGTTTTAGTAAATGTATCTTTGAGATTATAAAATCATGATTAAACCTATTATATTTTTTAGTTTAATTTTTTCTGTCGTAGCTTTACATGCGAATGAAAATAATACTTGGACAGTGTCCCAAGCATCTAAAAATAATCATTATAATATTAACTTACAGTGTGACCACCCCCCCACTTTGGAGGGTTTTCAATCCTGTCATTTAACACTTAGTGATAAGATCAAAAAAATAGCTAATGCTAACATTCTAATTGAAGGTGGTATGCCGGAACATCATCATGGCTTACCTACCTCACCAAAAATACAATGGGATTCTGATACAAAAACCTACATCATCAATGGCTTAAAATTTAGTATGCCTGGTGCTTGGGAATTAATATTTTTAATAGATAAAACAAAAAATCTACCTCAAGATACTGCTACTATTTCTTTTAAAATCAATTAGATAAAAATAATGATTAAATACTTGTTTAATCTCTTTATTATCTTTTTTTCGTTATTAATAGTTTCTTTTCTTAGTGCAAATACTTGGTCAAAAGAAGATTTACAAAGGATAAATTCTTTTTCTTTAGAACAATTACCGCCTGTTGTTGATCCTTCTAATAAATACCTTTTAAATAAAAATGCTATCCTCCTAGGAAAACAGCTTTTCTTTGATACCCGTTTAAGCAGTAATAAGAAAGTATCTTGTGCTAGCTGCCATATAAAGGAAAAATTTTTTACAGATAATAAGAACCTTGCTATTGGTTTAAAAAAAGGTTTTAGGAATACCCCTACGCTATTAGATGTGGCACAACATAATTGGTTTTTTGCAGATGGAAGTAAAGACAGCCTTTGGGCACAAACTTTAAGTTCTATAGAAAACCCCGCTGAGCAAAATTTTACCAGAGTAGAATTATTCCATTTATTTGAAAATGATGAGTCCTACAAAAAACTTTATAATCTCACTTTTAAGCAACCCTTATTAAAAAACATAAAACCTTCTGTATTACCCAAAAAAGCTGGTCCTAATGCTGATTTACAAGGTTTATTAAACTGGAAAAAATTATCACGTGAACAAAGAGAAAATATTAACCTCTTCTTCACTAATATTGGTAAATCAATAGCCTCATATGTTTCTACAGTAAAATCCAAAAAATCTCGCTTTGATAATTTCATTCATGAATTAACAACAAGCGGCAGTTCTTCACTTTTAACTGATTCTGAAATAAATGGTTATAAGTTATTTAATAGCCAAAAATCAGGTTGCTCAAATTGTCACAGTGGCCCTTTTTTTAGTAATAAAGAATTTCATAATATTGGCACGGGAATACTTGCCCAAGATAATGGCCGATCAGAAGTTATAGAATCTGTTATTCATGATGAATTTAATTGTTTAAGTAAGTACAGTGACGCAAAGCCTGAAGAATGTACTGAATTAAATTATATTAACAGAAACAGACACAGTCTTTCTGGCGCCTTTAAAACACCTTCTTTAAGAAACTTATCAAAAACAGCACCTTATATGCATGATGGAAGATTTAATAATCTACTGCAGGTTTTAGAGTTTTACAGTAGTATCGATGAAGCTAAAGCTAAAGAGGTTGATCTTCCTCCTATTCATTTAACAACAAAAGAACAACACGATATTGTTAGTTTTTTACTTACTTTATAAATATACCTGGCTAGAACCAGAGACTTTTTTATCTTTTAACTATATGTAACAATGGCACTTTATTTTGAGCTAAATGGATGTTGCTAATGAAAGTTTTACCGCTAATTCTACTATCTTTTCTATTTACAGGCTGTAGTAACCTCAAGATTGCTACACATACAATGTCATCTCATCCATTAAAATCTCAAAAAGATATAAATATAGAAAAAACGCTAACTAACGGTGAGTGGAAATATAAGCGCCAATACGATGATTGTAAAGATACATCATGGACGCAAACTTTCTATAAAAATCGCTATTATAAATCTGTGGGAGATGCGTGTTTGATACCTAATGCTTTTTCAGTCGATGCTGAAAACTGGCACATCAAATATCAAACATTATATATAACTAATCTTTCACCAGTAAAAGGTGATGATATTATTTTAAAATATCGGATTGATTATCTTAGTAATAAAAAACTTATCTTGAACAGTGGAAATTATCAATATACTTTCTTTAGGTAATCAATATAAAAAATGTATTGAAACCCTTACACAACAAAGGTGTATGACAAGAGAAAAAAGGGCTATAAGTAGGGGGGTGGATTAAAGTAATATAAGGGAAGCGCACCCCCCTACTTTAAGGCATAAATTTATAGAATATTATTGTTACGACTGCTTATTAGATATATTGAGTAAATAAATTTAGATTTCATAATTATAATCAATTATCAATGGCGCATGATCTGAGAATTTTTCACCTTTATATATTTCTGTTTTCTCTACTGTTCCTTTTAATGAAGGACTTAATACCTGATAGTCTATCCGCCAGCCTGTATTATTTGCGTAAGCTTGTCCTCGATTAGACCACCAGGTATAGCTATGTTCCTCTTGTTCCAGCTCTCTAAAAGCATCGACAAAGCCCACATCATCAAAAAGTGTATCTAACCAAGCACGTTCCTCAGGAAGGAAGCCTGAGTTATTTTTATTTCCTTTCCAATTTTTGATATCTTCATTCTTATGAGCAATATTCCAATCACCACAAATAACATAATCTCTACCAGAAGATTTCATTTCTTCCATAAGGTTCATGAAGAAATCCATACATTCGTATTTAATCAATTGCCTTTCATCTTTTGCAGAACCAGAGGGCATATATAAGGAAATTACACTTAATTTTCCAAATTTTGCTTCAATATAACGTCCTTCAGAGTCGAAATGGTCATAACCTGTCTTGCTTATCAGATCATCAGGTTCTCTTTTGCAATAAAGAGCTGTGCCACTATATCCTTTTTTAACAGCATCATTGTAGTAACTAAAACCTGGATGAAACACAGGATCCTCAAGTTGATGCACTTGAGCTTTTGTTTCTTGAATACACGTTACATCAGCATCTTGCTTATCTAACCATTCAAAAAAACCTTTTTTTGCAGCAGAGCGAATACCATTTGTATTAGCCGTAATTATTCTCATATCCGTTTTTCTATACGTCTAGATTAGCTACATTTAATGCATTTTTTTCTATAAAGTCACGCCTTGGCTCTACTAAATCTCCCATTAATGTGGAAAAAATCTCATCAGCCTGATAAGCATCTTCAATAGTGACACGAAGCATTCTTCTCGATTCGGGATCCATTGTTGTATCCCAAAGTTGCTCAGGATTCATTTCACCAAGACCCTTGTAGCGTTGAATATTAAGCCCTCTTTGACCTTCTTTCATCAACCAGCTAATAACATTATCAAAACGAGAAACATACTCTCGTCTTTCTGATCTCTGGATATAACTTTTTTCATTCAATAAGCCATCAAGCTTTTGATTTAATTCAATTAAAAGCATTATTTCTGGACTTGTTAAAAACTCTTTATTAAAGAAATATTCAGTATCAACACCATGCATTCGTCGTGTAATTTGAATACTCCAGTCATCTCCTTCAAGTTCTTTTAACTGAGCTTTATAGTTTCTGGTTCCGTTGAATTTCTCATTGGTCGTTTCTACTGCACCATTTAACCAGTTGATTGCTACTGAACTATTTATTTCTTTTGTATTCGCCGGAGTAAATAACATTGCTTCTAAAAAATCTTCATCATAACGGCGAGATAGACGTTTAATAATATTACTTATCACTAAAAATTCATTAGCTAATTTTTCAAGTGCTTCACCTTTTATTGCTGGAGTACCTTCATCGGTAAATAAGCCAGCATCTTCTAATGCAAGCTGTAATAGGCGATCATTTAATTCATCATCATCTTTTACGTATTGTTCTTGTTTACCTTTTTTGACCTTATAAAGAGGAGGTTGAGCAATGTAAATATGCCCCCTCTCTACTAATTCATGCATTTGACGATAGAAAAAAGTTAAGAGTAAAGTACGAATGTGTGATCCATCCACATCTGCATCGGTCATAATAATAATGCGATGGTAACGTAATTTGTCTGGATCAAATTCTTCTTTACCAATTCCACAACCTAAAGCTGTAATTAGAGTTCCAACTTCAGCTGAGCCTAACATTTTGTCAAAACGTGCTTTTTCTACATTTAGTATTTTACCCTTGAGAGGTAAAATAGCCTGAGTACGTCTATCTCTACCTTGTTTTGCAGAACCTCCCGCAGAATCACCCTCCACTAAGTAGATTTCTGAAAGAGCGGGGTCTTTCTCCTGACAATCAGCCAGTTTACCGGGTAAACCTGCTATATCTAAGGCACCCTTACGGCGAGTCATTTCTCTTGCTCTACGTGCTGCTTCTCGTGCCCTTCCAGCCTCAACCATTTTAGCGCAAATAATCTTAGCTTCTTTTGGATTTTCAATTAAAAACTCTGATAAGCTTTCGCCCATTGCAGATTCAACGATACCCTTAACCTCTGAAGAAACTAATTTATCTTTGGTTTGAGAAGAAAATTTTGGGTCTGGAACTTTTACAGATAAAACTGCGGTTAACCCTTCACGAGCATCATCACCTGTCAGAACAATTTTATCATTCTTCTTGTTTGATAAAACACCCTCCCTTTCAATATATTGATTTAAGGTTCGAGTAAGTGCTGTACGAAAACCTGATAGATGAGTACCACCATCACGTTGTGGGATATTATTGGTAAAACAAAAAATATTTTCCTGATACGAGTCATTCCATTGCAAAGAAACTTCTACACCTACATCATCCTTCATCGTATCAAAACTAATTACTTTTTCATGTATTGGTGTTTTTTTATCATTTAAATGGCTAACAAACGCACTTATACCACCTTCATACTCAAATACAATTTCTTCACCCTCACCACGTTCATCAATAAGATGAATTCTTACACCTGAATTAAGGAATGATAATTCCCTAAGCCTTTTAGCTAAGATATCAAAATTAAATTCATGTATTGCGAATATATCTTTACTTGGTAAGAAACGAACTTTAGTCCCTGTATTTTTTGCTTCTCCAACGACTTCCATTCCCGTAACTGGATCGCCCATTTTATATTCTTGTCTATAAACCTTGCCATCTCGTTGAATCGTTAATGTTAATTTTTCCGAAAGTGCATTTACAACAGAAACACCCACACCATGAAGACCACCTGATACCTTGTATGAGTTATCATCAAATTTACCACCAGCATGAAGCACGGTCATTATAATTTCAGCCGCCGAACCACCATCTTCATGTTCATCAACAGGTATACCACGACCATCATCAGAAACAGTCACAGAACCGTCTGTATTCAACTTTACTGTAATTTGACTACAGTGACCTGCCAAAGCCTCATCTATTGAGTTATCGACAACCTCAAACACCATATGGTGAAGACCTGTTCCATCATCGGTATCTCCGATATACATCCCTGGTCTTTTTCTAACCGCTTCTAGTCCCTTTAGGACCGTAATACTGGAAGAATCGTAATTACTATTTTCAGACATTATTTACAACCTATCTCTTGGGTTTCAGGCACATTAAATTACTTGATAAACATATCACTGTGCAGGTAAAACTAACTGGCGGATTATATACTATTAAGCGGGAAATGTATTGAGATTAGCTACTTCTTCTTCACTCTTTATACTCTACGAATTTACCATGTTTCACGTGAAACATCTTTGATGGGACTAAGTTATGAGTTAATGGATTTGTACTTGTTATAATAGATTGAAGTTTTAAATCAGAAATAAAATTTAATAATTTATTCTGATTTGGAATATCCAGTTCCGAAGAAAAATCATCAATAAGTAAAATACTTTTACTCGATTTAGTTTTAAGAATTATTTCACTACGTGCTAGCAGTAAAGAGATGGCAATAAGCTTTAATTGTCCGCGGGAGGCAGACTGAGCAGCAGGGGTGTTTCCTAAATTAATTTTTAAATCTGCTTTATGCGCGCCAGTAACCGTTCTCTTAAATTTAATATCAATTTCAGATTTTGATAAATAGAAATTTAATAATGATTTGGAGTCTGTTTGAATATCGACAGGAAAACCTGAATATAGACTAATATTGATATCTAACTCGGGCAATAAAACGGATGTGATTTTATTAAGAACAGGCTTAATTAGCTCAACTATTTTAAATCTATACTCAATAATTTCTGGCTGGTTAATTACCAGTTCGTTTGTCCATTTTTCTAAGGCATAAAAATGTTTTGGTGATTTTAGACAAATATTACGTTGTTTTAGCACATGCTGGTACTTTTTCCATTTTACATAAAACTCAGGGAAAATATAAAAAGCTAACCAATCAATGTAAGCTCTTCGAAGAGAGGGAGCCCCTGTAATAAGTTCAAGAGAATTAGGGTGAATAATTGTTATAGGTAAATAAGAACTAAGCTCAGCCTGAGAATAAATATCTTTTTGATTAATACGTATTGCTGTTTTACTTTGGCTTTTATCAATTCCCATTTTAATAGGGTAATTATTATCATTTAATGTGGCATTAACTAAAGCAGATGACTGCTTATGTCTAATAACTTCAGAAATATGCGCAGACCTGAAAGATCTACCACTAGATAAAAGACTTAGGGCTTCTAGTAAACTAGTTTTACCAGAAGCATTATTACCAATAATAATATTAAATCCAGAACAAAAATCTAAACTTTCATCCTGAATTGAACGTACATTTTTAATGTTTAATTTCTGAATCCACATAAGATCAGAAGAGATAGAATATCACTATAAACGAATTGGCATAACAACGTAACGTGTTTGCAAATCATCAGCAGAATATAACAAAGCACTAGTATCAGGTGTGGATAGTTCGAGGTGTACTGTTTCCCCTTCTAAATGATTTACTGCTTCAAGCAGATAAGTCACATTAAAACCAATTTCAAATAATTCACCAGAGTAATTTACATCAATCTCTTCTTCTGCACTTTCATTTTCTGGATTATTACTGTGTAAGGTCATGAGTTTATTTTGTAGCCTAAAACGAATACCACGGAATTTTTCATTAGATAGGATTGCAACTCGTAACAATGTATCTCTAAATTGCTCCCTATCTAATTCAATATTGTATTGGCAATTTGAAGGTATCGCAGCATGATAATCAGGATATTTGCCATCAATTAATTTTGAGGTAAATCGAATATTATCTTTATTGATTCGAATATGATTATCACTAATTTGTAATATAACGGGAATTTCACTACTTGCATCTAGTAAACGTACTAACTCTAAAATACCTTTACGAGGAACAATGATTTTTAATGGTGATTCTAATTCTAAATTATCAACATTACATTCAGAAATAGCTAATCGATGACCATCTGTAGACACTGCTAAAAGTTTATTATTCGCTAATTCAAGTAATAAACCATTTAGATAATATCTTACATCTTGATTAGCCATTGAAAATGAAACTTTTTCCAAAAGTAATTTAAGCTTTTTTTCAGGAATAGTAATTTCATTTTGTATCGGTATATCATCAAGTAGAGGGTATTCTTCAGCAGGTAAAGTCGCTAATTCAAATTTACTTCTTAATCCTTTTATGTAAAGTCTTTCACCTTCTGTTTCGAATAGAATAAAGCAATCAGGGGGAAGCGCTTTACAAATATCAAATAATTTTCGTGCAGGCGCTGTTATTTTTCCTGGTTGTTCAGCCTGAATATCAAGCTTAGATGACATTTCTATTTCCAGATTTGTACCAACAAGTATTAATTCATTTTCAGAAACTTGAATTAATATATTTTCTAGAATTTTACTAGTGTGTTTTTTCTCCACAGCTCCAACAACGTGAGTTAATTGATCGAGAAGCGTTTCTTTGGAAATAGTTAATTTCATAGTTATATAATATATATATTTAAAAGATAATAGTAGTAATAAGGGGCGTAAAATAATGTTGATAAATAAAATAAGTAGTTTTAAATCATAATGTTGCAGATAAAAATGAGTGTTGATAGTGTACCTAATAAAAGCAATTAAGCATGTGTAAGAATTGTGGATAAGTATACTTTTAAAGTTACATTAAACTTTATCCACACCTTGTTCTTTATTTTATAACGCACTTACTAACGTTTTATCCTTGGCTTAGTTAGCTTAAATATTACCTAGTTAGTGTTCTTTCTAGTATACGATAGCTTTCATCTAAAGTTGTATCTTCTGTTCTTAATTCTTTAATTTTTTTACAAGCATGTAAAACTGTAGTGTGATCTCGATTACCAAAGAATGTTCCTATTTCAGGTAAACTATGATTCGTAAGCTCTTTAGATAGGCTCATGGCTATTTGTCTTGGTCTTGCTATAGATCGGGTACGTCTTTTTGAATCAAGGTCTGACGTTTTTATATTGTAATGTTGGGCAACTGTTTTTTTAATATTATCAACGGTAACCATTTTGTCTTGGCTAGCTAGTTGATCGCGTAAAGCATCATGAACAAAATCAAGTGTGATGTCTGTACGTTGATGTAAACGTAAACTGGCAAGTACTCTTTGCAAAGCACCTTCTAGATCTCTTACATTTGAACGGAAACGTTTAGCAATAAAAAAGGCAGCATCCTTAGGTAATTCAAGATGATATTCTTCTACTTTTTTTGTTAGTATGGCGACACGTGTTTCAAACTCAGGTGGTTCTATTTCTACAGTTAATCCCCAATTTAAACGTGAACGTAGTCGATCATCTATTCCTTCAACATCTCTGGGATATTTATCACTGGTCAGAATAATTTGTTTTTGTCCTTCTAACAGTGCGTTAAAGGTATGAAAAAATTCTTCTACAGAACTTTTTTTACCCGCAAAAAATTGTATATCATCAATAAGTAAAGCATCTACAGTACGGTAGTAGGTTTTAAATTGATCAATACTATTTGTTCTTAAAGCAGTAATCATATCGTTGACAAAACGTTCTGAATGCAGATAAACAACCTTTGCCTGTGAATTTTTTTCTCTTATTTTATTACCAACAGCATGCATAAGGTGTGTTTTGCCTAACCCTACGCCACCATATATAAATAAAGGGTTATAAGATTTTCCTGGATTATCACCAACTTGTTTAGCAGAAGCGACTGCAAGCTTATTTGACTTACCCTCAACAAAATTTTCAAAAGTATTAGCGGGGTTTAAGTTATTAGTAAAACTTTTTTGGTTAATTATAGGTTGTGGTTGTGTGTTAAAAATATTTTTTTCAGAATTACTACTTATTGTTTGATTAGAACTAGGCGCTGTAATTGCAGCTTCGGTAGGAGCTGGATCAGAATAAGACAAGGTATCTCCAGCACCTATTTGTAGAATAACCTGAATATCATTTCCATCAGGAAGTTGCTTGATAACTTCTTTAATAGAATCTAGATATTGATCTTTGATGTGTTGGTATACGAACGTATTAGGTGCTAAAAGAACCAATACATTATCATGTTGAGTACCATGTAGAGTGCGTAGCCAAGTATTAATTTCCTGGTCTGATAGTTTTGACTCTAAATTATTCAGGCATTGTTGCCAGAGCATAGATAATATTCCTAATAAATGTATGACAATTTAAGGATAAAACCTTTAAATTAATTTGTGTTTAACGGGTTGAAAGTGGATGAAAACAGTGATGATTTTTTAAGGGGGAAATCATGTATGTTCATTCTATTCTTGTTATTAGAGTGGCTATGAAGCGATATTAATTCATGGCGTTGTAATTGTATCTAAGAAGAGGTTAAATATTACTCTCAATGGTGAGTTATCCACAAGTAGTTTTTAGTTCAAAAAAATAATATATTATTTGACATTAAGCCAATCATAGCGTATTTTTTCCGCCTTTTGCGTTCCTACGCTATTGTTAATATAGTGTAGCAGTGTAAATGATAAAATGTATTCTTCTTAAAGAAGTTGTAAGTAACAGATTTAAATAGGTTTTTAGTCATGAAAAGAACATTTCAACCAAGCAATCTAAAGCGTAAGCGTACACATGGTTTTCGCGCACGTATGAGTACTGTTGGTGGTCGTAAAGTTTTAGCATCCCGTCGTGCTAAAGGCCGTGCGGTACTTTGTCCATAAGAATTAAGTAAAACTAAACTTTAGATTTTAATTTACGAGTGAAAAATATAGATTACGCTGAAAGCGTCGTTAGGTTTCATCTTAATCGTGAATTAAAATTGTTGGATGCTGAAAACTACACGTTTGTTTTCAGCAATCCACAACGTTTTGGTAATAAGTTTTTGACAGTATTAGCCAGAACAAATAATTTAGATCATCCTAGATTAGGGTTAGCTGTATCTAAGAAATGCGCAAAAAGAGCTGTAGATAGAAATCGCATTAAAAGATTATTTCGTGAAAGCTTCAGATTAAATCAACATACATTACCTAATGTTGATATTGTCGCTATGTGTAAGCCAAGTATCCTTTCTTTAGACAATGGGGAGATGCAAAGGCAGATAGAGACACAATGGCGCTTCATGCGTAAAAAATTCCCTGCATTATTAAACGAATAGAGCCTTTTCATTCATGGATCAACAACGCCCCCTCCTGTATTTAAGTTTAGTATTTTTAGGTTTTCTCATATGGTCTACTTGGCAGCAAGAACATGCACCTAAACCTATTCCATCGACTAATTCATCTGTTCAACAGCAAGCGAATGGAAATAATTCTATTCCATCTGGATCGAGTATTTCAGAAAATGGAAGTGATATTATTCCTTCAGCAAGTGACTCATCAACATTTGATACTCAAAAAGCTCAGCAGATTCATGTAAAAACTGATGTACTTGATATGTTTATCAGTACTGTTGGTGGAACTATTATTCAGGCTGATTTACCAACTCATCCAATCAGTCTAGAAAAACAGGACGAAGCAACACGTATCATTGATAAAGAAATGAAATATGCTGCACAAGCAGGATTGATTTACCGAGGAAATAATGGTCAAGAATCTGCACCTAATCACTACACAAGGTTTAAAGCCGAGAAGACAGAGTATATCCTTAAAGAGGGTCAAGATTCGCTTCAGGTACCTCTAACGTGGACGAATGGAAAAGGCATTACGGTTACTAAAACATTTTCATTTGAACGTGGTTCTTTCTTAATTAAGCAGACACAGACAATAGATAATAAGACAGATCAGGTTTGGTCAGGAAATGAGTATCTAGAATTAACACATAAAGAACATCAACGAACGGGTAGTTTACTGGGTGGTGCTATCGCTTATGTTGGCCCTGCCTATTACAGTAATAAATACGATAAAATTGATTTCGATGAAATTAAAAAAGGGGAATTAAAAGACCTTAATAGTGCTGAGATTAATGCACTTTCTGATGAGGAAAAAGAAAATCGCTTAATTAAAGGTGGTTGGGTAGCAATGCTTAAACACTATTTTGTTAGTTCTTGGATACCTGCTGAAGAAGAAATAAATACCTATTACACGCGTTATAACAAATCAAAAGATAATTATATTATTGGTGTTAAATCTCCTGTTAAAGAAATTCAACCACACACAAATGGTAACTTTGTTAGTCAGCTTTATATTGGCCCAACAGACCAAGCTACTTTGGCGTCTATTTCTAAAGGGCTAGATTTAACAGTTGATTACGGTATTTTTGCCTTTGTTTCCAAGCCCATTTTTTTTGTGATGAGCTTTATTAACAGGCATATTGTGAGTAATTGGGGTTGGACTATTATTCTCCTAACCATGTTTATTAAACTTGTTTTCTTCTACCCATCTGCGGTTAGTTATCGCTCTATGGCAAAGATGAAAAAGCTTGCACCAAAAATTAAAGAGATCAGTGAAAAATATAAGAATGATCCACAAGCTAAGCAAAAAGAAACAATGGCATTTTATCGTAAAGAAAAAATAAATCCATTAGGTGGTTGTTTGCCCATGCTGATACAAATGCCTGTATTTATGGGTTTGTATTGGGTATTACAAGAAAGTGTGGAGTTACGCCAAGCTCCATGGATTCTTTGGTATAAGGATTTGTCACTTAGGGATCCATACTTCATTTTGCCACTGATAATGGGTGCAAGTATGTTTATTCAGCAAAAACTAAACCCACCTGCTGTACAAGACCCAATGCAACAGAAAATATTTACCTATTTACCCGTTGTGTTTACTGTAATGTTCTTATTCTTTCCTGCTGGTTTGGTACTTTACTGGGTTGTTAATAATATTCTTTCTATATTCCAGCAGTGGTTTATTAATAAAAAGATAATTGGTAGCAGTTAATTTATTGCTCTTTTTAAGTATCATTAACAGGTAATGGTATTAGTAAATGATAAATACCGCTGATAATACAGATACTATTGCTGCAATAGCTACACCATCCGGTAGAGGTGGTGTAGGAATTATTCGCATATCAGGGCCTTTGGTTCGTGATATGGCTACTGAAATACTCGGCTCTATACCTACTCCCTTCAAAGCATCACACCGTCTTTTTAAAGATGCTCATAATGAAACACTTGATGATGGTGTGGCTATCTTTTTTCCTTCACCAAATTCTTTTACGGGTGAAGATGTTTTAGAACTCCAAGGTCATGGTGGTCAAATTGTTTTAGACATGGTCTTAAAACGCTGCTTAGAGCTTGGTGCACGCATAGCAAAACCCGGTGAATTTTCAGAAAGAGCATTTCTCAACAATAAGCTTGATCTTACTCAGGCCGAAGCCATTTCTGATTTAATTGATTCTGGTTCAGAACAAGCAGCAAAGTCTGCTTTACGCTCTCTACAGGGTGAGTTTTCCTCTTCAATCAATGCCTTACTAATTAAAATGATTGAAATGCGGGTTTACGTCGAAGCAGCATTAGATTTTCCAGAAGAAGAGATTGATTTCTTAGCAGATAAAAAAGTTTTACAACGCCTACAGGATATCAAAGATCAATTAATCGAGATTACTGATAAAGCAAAACAAGGAAGTTTGTTAAGAAACGGCCTAAACCTCGTTATTATTGGTGAACCTAATGCGGGTAAATCCAGTTTACTCAACGCCTTATCTGGCAATGATACGGCGATTGTTACTGATATTGCGGGAACAACACGAGACGTGTTACATGAATCAATTAATCTCGATGGCATGCCATTACATTTAGTAGATACGGCAGGACTGCGGGATAGCGATGATCCTGTTGAAAAAATAGGAATTGAACGTGCATGGAAGGCTATTGAAAAGGCAGATATCGCACTTTTACTATTAGGTAATCACCAGTTATCTACTAAAACGGATGAAATAGTAAAAAAACTTCCTCAATCGCTGCCTTTAATTGTTGTTCAAAATAAAATTGATTTAAATAACAAAGAAGCGGGAAGAGAAGAAGATATTATTAATATCTCTGCTAAATATCATCTTGGTATTGATATTCTCAAAGAAGAACTAAAAGAAAGAATGGGTTATCAAAGTGATAATGAAGGGATCTTTATCGCAAGAAGAAGACATCTTCAAGCACTAAAGAGAACTCAGGAGTTTGTTGATAATGCAGAAATGCAACTCACTGAATTTAATGCGGGAGAGTTAATGGCTGAAGAGTTACGACTTGCTCAGGATGAGCTTGGCCAAATTACAGGAAAATTTACTTCTGATGATTTACTCGGTGAGATTTTCAGTAGTTTTTGTATAGGAAAATAAGTATCAGTAAATAATACTTTTATTTTAATAGAAACACACATAGTCTACAGCAAAGCCACCCCCCCCACTTATAAGCAGTTTTTTTAGGTTTATCATGTCTTTAGAAGCAGCCATTACGTTTACCATCGCTATATTCATTTTTGGCATTACGCCGGGACCAGGCCTGTTTGCGGTATTGGCGAGAGCTTTAAATTCTGGAGCAAAATCTTGTATCCCACTTTCTTTTGGTATGGCAATCAGCGATGTGGTTTATTTAGTATTGGCCACGTATGGTTTAGCAGTCATTGCTGAAAACTATAGTGCTTTATTTATGGCTATTCGACTTATTGGTGCGGCTTATCTTATGTATTTAGGTTGGAAAATGTGGATAGCCAAAGTGGATGAAGAAATACAAGGAAATAAGTTTAGTCGTTCAACATGGCTAAGTAGTCTTCTTCAGGGTTTTTTAATTTCTATGTCGAACCCTAAAGTTATACTGTTTTATATCGCATTTTTACCTACATTTATTGATTTAACTAAACTGTCAGTTTCAGATGTTGTGATAGCGAGTGCCCTTACTTTATTTGCGCTAATGGTTAGTTTGAATTTGGTTGCGGTAATGGCTTCCTCAGTTAGAAAATACTTAAAGTCTCAGAAAGCACTGCAACGTTTAAATAGAACAGCGGGTGGAATTATGATTGGTGCAGGGATCTATTTAGTGAGTAAAGGAATGAACTAATATTTGAGGCCCTTACATGAAGACACATGGTGAATAAAAACGGAAAACCGTTATTTCTTGCGTAGTCGGCTGAAATTAAACGTACTATGTTTCATGGGTTTACCAAGTACCAAAGTTTTTGTCAGTATGTTAACTGTACTAACACGTTTAACTGCATCAATATGGTGTCTACGCAATTTTATCGTTACCTTATCACCTGGTTTTTTATCCAAACGCCACAAACTCACATCACTGGTGTCTTTTATTGTTTGATTATTAAAAGCAACAATCACATCATTTGCTTTAATGCCTGCTTGCTCTGCGGCTCCTTTTTTAAGTACTGAAACAATCTTTACACCATTATCAGTATCATCCATTCTGATACCAAGAAATCCAGCAGGGGTTAATTGAATATTAGGGGAATAGAGTAAATAATCCGCATTTTTAGAGGACGGATTACCATGAATACTGGAACGACTCAAAATAACCAGAGAATGGTTCCCTATACCTTGACCTAGCTGTCGATCCAATCTGTCAGGAATACCTTCACGGTTAATTAGTCACCCCTGAAGTATCTTTAACTTACTGATTAGTAAACATTAAGCCCTATATAGGGTAAAATAAATTGCAAGAAAATGACTCTTTTTCCTCAAAAC
>PDWI01003092.1_pt1 | contig 23985 bp, 22 predicted proteins | sample 1430891 | NCBI WGS metagenome assembly PDWI01 (sample SAMN01162508, study PRJNA174530) | Oral metagenome, whole genome shotgun sequencing project. | biome: Marine environment; feature: Marine mammal; material: Swab sample of the gingival sulcus; isolation source: swab sample of gingival sulcus... | reverse complement strand
CCAACAGTTTTGGCTTCGATAGCATTTAAGATATCTTCGTTAGTCATTTGATTACTCCAAATAAAATAAGTTTTGTCTAAGACGCTAGGCACATTGTGTTAAAGGTTGCGTGCCGCGCGCCCAATTTAATAAAAAAATCAGCCTTATGCCGCTTCTTCTTTCTGTACACGAACCGCGTCGATAGTGCGAACCAGTTTGCCAACTGGCGCTTTCATGACCGACATCAACATGGCAATCGCTTCGTCCTTAGTCGGCAAGCTGGCGATTTTATCCAATTGATTGGCTTCTAGTACATCACCGTCGAACCATAGGAACTGTACCATATCTTTAGCTGCTGCATTTTCTTTAATGAAGTTTTTAAAGATACGTGCACTAGCACTTGGCTCTTCGGTAGAGAAAGCAAGCATCAACGGCCCAACCAATTTCTCTTCGCAATTGGCGAATTCTGTATCGGCAAAGGCGCGTTTCGCTAGGGTGTTCTTGACAATTTGCAAGTGAACGCCTTGAGCGCGTGCTTGTGCACGCAAAGCGGTCATTTGCTCTGCCGATAAACCCATGTAGCTGGCAGCGACAACGGCGTTGGCTTTGCTAGCCACTTCGCTGACGGCCTTAACGACGGCTTTTTTCTCTGTGATATTTAAACTCATAGTGATTACTCCCAGTATGAGAACCCAACAACCCAAACAGACACGACGGCCTTTTGGGACCGGCAACCAACTAACGAAGTATTGAATAGACAATCTGTTCATCGCTTGGTCAGTGGCACCATCTACGCAGGGAGTCAGTGATTGACTTGGCATTCATAACCTTAGCGTCAAAAGCTAACGGCTACAACCCAAAGTATCAACCAACCATTAAGCAGTCGCCCCCGCGGTCTTTGACAGCAGTCCAACTGACTGCCACAAAGTCGGCAACTAACGGCCAATAGCCGTCACTTACCTTATTAGCAACTTGGCAATGTTTTAGACAACACCGCCAAGCCACCGTCAAAATTAAAATAGTCGATTAACGATTACTTAGCAATTTCTAAAGTCGCAACATCAACGCCTACGCCAACACCCATGGTGCTAGAAACGGCCACTTTTTGCAAGAACACGCCTTTGGCACTGGCCGGCTTCAACTTGTTTAAGTCGGCAATTAAGTGCTCAATGTTTTGCTTCAAGGCCGCGGCTTCGAAAGACACATTGCCAACGCTACAGTGGATAATACCGTTTTTGTCGGTGCGGAAGCGAACCTGTCCGCCTTTGGCATCCTTAACGGCTTTTTCTACGTCTTGAGTCACCGTACCCACTTTAGGGTTAGGCATCAAGCCTTTAGGACCAAGAATTGTACCCAATTGACCGACAACGCGCATCGCGTCTGGTGTAGCAATAACGACATCAAAGTCAATTTCGCCGCGTTTGATTTCGTCAGCCAGGTCTTCAAAACCGACTTTGTCAGCGCCGGCGGCTTTGGCCGCTTCAGCGTTGGCATCTTGGGCAAAGACTGCTACGCGAACGCTTTTACCCGTGCCGTTTGGCAAGGTTGATGCACCGCGAACGACTTGGTCAGATTTACGAGGATCAACACCCAAGTTAATGGCCACGTCAACTGACTCAGTGAACTTTACAGTGGACAACGACTTAACTAATTCTAGCGCTTCAACCGCATCGTACAACTTGTTAGCATCGACTTTTTCACGAAGTGCCTTCATTCTTTTTGAAATTTTCGCCATGAGTGCCTCCTACTCGCCGTCTTTGTAAACTAAACCCATAGAACGCGCCGTGCCAGCAATCGTTCTCACTGCCGCATCCATATCCGCCGCAGTCAAATCGGGTTCTTTAGTCTTGGCAATCTCTTCCAATTGCGCACGTGTCACTTCGCCGACTTTTTCGGTATTAGGACGACCTGAACCTTTGGCAACACCTGCCGCTTTACGCAACAATACCGCCGCTGGTGGCGTTTTGGTGACAAAAGTAAAACTTCTATCAGAGAATACCGTAATAACCACAGGAATAGGTAAGCCTTTTTCGACTTCTTGTGTCGCTGCATTAAACGCCTTACAAAATTCCATGATGTTAACACCGTGTTGACCCAAAGCAGGACCGACTGGTGGACTAGGGTTGGCACTACCTGCACCAATTTGCAGTTTAATGTAGCCTTCGATTTTCTTAGCCATAAATTTACCTCTTGGGTCTTAACGCCTTTCGGCTCCCCATACTAAGTATTAAAACAAAACAAAGCGCTAACGCGCTTCGTAAAACCTATCGCTTTGCCGGCCTTTCACAGCGAGACAAAGCCAGCAATTACAACTTCTCGACTTGGTAAAACTCCAAATCAACCGGCGTTGCACGACCGAAAATTTCTACAGACACTTTTAAGCGACTTTTTTCGTAATTAACTGCCTCAACCGTAGCATTAAAGTCGGCAAACGGCCCATCAATAACACGGATTTCCTCACCCACTTCATACAAGGTGCGCGGCTTAGGCGACTCAGCGCCCTCTTCCATGCGATTCATGATGGCATCGACTTCTTTTTCCGTCAAAGGAAACGGCTTATCTGAGGTACCGCCGATAAAACCACTGACGTTAGGTGTGTCTTTCACCAAGTGCCACGTCTCGTCATTCATTTCCATTTCGACCAATACATAGCCGGGGAAAAATTTGCGCTCAGAGGTGCGGCGCTTACCATCGCGAACTTCAGACACCTCTTCGGTGGGGATTAAAATTTCACCAAAAAAATCTTCCAGACCGGCACGCGCAATGCGTTCAATCAACAATTGCTTAACGCGCATCTCGTACTGAGAATAAGCCTGTACTACATACCATTTCATACTTTCAAACCTCTCAGAACTAACCGACAATTAGGCGCACAATCGCACCAAAGAACCAATCCAGCAACAACACGAGCAAAGCAAATACGACCATCAATGCCAACACCATCATCGTGGTGCGAACAACGGTATCGCGATCGGGCTTAACGGTTTTGCGCCATTCGGTGCGCGCACCTTTGGACAATTCAATAAAATCTTTGTAGCCTTGCGCAGGTTTAAGACAAAACCAACCAGCCGCTACCGCCACTGCTACCGAGAATAATTTATTTAGACCAGCACCAGCTGCCAAAAACGACAAACCCAAAGCACCCAAGAGTTTTGGCAAAACGGCCAAAACCACAACAATGGCCGCTACAGCAGCGCCATAATAGAGATAATCGTTTTTTTGGTCAGACGGAGACTTGCCTCCATGCTTTTTGCCATGGAGCTTTGCTTGCTCATTACTCATTGATATAAAGGATCCGTAAATTAAGTGGCAGGGTCGGAGGGAATCGAACCCCCATTAAAGGTTTTGGAAACCCTTGTCGTAACCATTGGACCACGACCCTGTGTAAAAGAGGCAAGAATATTACACCAGTAACAAACAAAACTCAAGTATTATTTCACAAAAACTCGACACTATTCATTTACTGGCCAGCAAGCCGCACTTATACCAGAATTGTTTATCGGCCTCTATTCCCTATTGGCAACGCGGTGTGATAAACTAACGCACCGGCACAATCGGGTTGAAGACGGGACAAAAACACTTCAATCTGCCTGCCTCAACACACCATTTTTTTACCATTCAAACTATCTATACGGAGAAAAACATGTCAATAATCAAACAAGTCAAAGCTCGCGAAATCTTAGACTCTCGCGGCAATCCCACCGTGCAAGTTGATGTCATTTTGGACAGCGGCATTTTGGGACGCGCCAACGTGCCGTCTGGCGCATCGACCGGCATTCGCGAAGCGCTAGAATTGCGTGACGGCGACAAGTCGCGCTATTTGGGCAAAGGCGTACTCAACGCCGTTAACAACGTCAACACCACCCTTAACGATGCCCTGGCCGGCAATGACTACACCCAACAAACCTTGGATGAAGCCATGATTGCCCTAGACGGCACGGATAATAAGAGCAACTTGGGCGCTAATGCCTTACTCGGCGTATCGATGGCGTTTGCCTACGCCGCCGCCGAAGCAGCCGGCAAACCACTTTATGAAACCTTTGCCGACATCGATGGCAAGTATGGCCTGCCCGTACCCATGATGAACATCATCAACGGTGGCGCGCACGCTGACAACTCAGTCGACATTCAAGAGTTCATGATTATGCCGGTCAATTTTGACAGCTTTAAAGAAGCCCTACGTTGCGGCGCGGAAATCTTCCACGCTTTGCGCAAAGTATTACAAGCCGACGGCCACATCACCACGGTCGGAGACGAGGGCGGTTTTGCACCGAACTTGCCGTCTTCACAAGCGGCCTTAGAAGCCATCATGACCGCCATTCGCAACGCTGGCTACGAGCCCGGTAAAGATGTTTTCCTCGCCCTAGACGCGGCTAGCTCGGAATTCTACAAAGACGGCAAGTACGAATTGACCGGCGAAGGCAAATCCCTCACTAGCGAAGAAATGGCCGACTACCTCGCCGATTTAGCCAATAATTACCCCATCATTTCCATCGAAGACGGCCTAGCCGAAGAGGATTGGGACGGCTGGAAAGTCCTCACCGACAAAATCGGTGACAAAGTGCAATTGGTCGGCGACGATTTATACGTCACCAATCCCAGCATTTTCCAAGAGGGCATCGACAAAGGTATCGCCAACTCGATTTTGATTAAAGTCAATCAAATCGGCACGCTGACCGAAACCTTACAAGCCATTCAAATGGCGCACGACAACGGCTACACCGCCGTGGTCTCACACCGCTCTGGCGAAACCGAAGACGCCACTATCGCTGATATCGCCGTGGGCACAACGGCTACACAAATCAAGACCGGCTCACTGTCGCGCTCTGACCGCATTGCCAAGTACAACCGCTTGCTGTTGATTGAAGAGATGCTTGGCGATAAAGCGTTCTATTACGGCAAGTCGGCCTTTTTGGGTAAGTTGTAACCTCTACACACAATAAATGAAAAACACCTTCTCCCCCAAGGGGAAGGCGTGACATTTAAAAAAGGGGAAAAGCCATCGCGACTCTTCCCCTTTTTTTAACACCTAACGCTAAATTTTTTCAAACCCAGCCAAACAAGGTAGCTCACAATCAATGCCAGCAAAAGATATTTAACCTTATCCAGCACAATCACTATGGCATCACCAAAGTAATACGACAAACTAAACGTCAGCCCCGTGGTCAACAGCACCGCCAACGCATCAAATACAACAAATTTTTTATAGTCAAATTTTGTCATGCCAGCAGTCAAAGAAACCAGCATACGCATACCGAAGGGCACAAAACGCCCCAGTAACATCACTAAAATAGCCTTCTGGGCAAATAGCCGACCAACTGTATTGAGTTTATCGGGATGAATTTGGTTTTTTAATAGTCTCGTTTGAAGCAGCTTAACACCAAGAATGCGTCCCAACCAATAAGTCGCACTGTCTCCAGCATACGCGCCAAAAAAAACACCCAAATACAACGGCACAAGCATAGCGACATGCTGCGAAGCCAACACGCCGCTCAGAACAACCAAGACATCTTCTGAAAACGGCAAACCAAACCCACTGACAAATAGAATTAAAAAAATAACCACAGGGGCATAAATAACGTGGGCATCAATAAAGGCAATGAGATTATCCATGCTTAACCGGCGGCTTTAGCGGCTTGATTTGAGCGAAAATTCAAATACAGACTAAGTAAAGTATAATAGGCAAAAACAAAGTAGGAAAGGTTGATAAACCATTGATGCGGCTGCTCAAAGTGAAACAGTGTTTCATAGAAAATAGCCACCGAATACACTAGCATCAATGGCGCGGTGAGCTTCAACCAAAACTTGGTACGGCTGGGATAAACCCACTTAAGCGGCACAAAGGACAGTACTGCCAACACAAAGACCACTAAAAAACTTGTCCATTCCGACAGCTCCAGCCAGTATAAATAGGCCACAACAATATTCCAATACGACGGAAAGCCGACAAAATAATGGTCGTCGTCGGCGATTTTAGCATCGGTGCGACAAAACTGATAGCTGGCGGAGACAATAATAAAACTGACCGCCGTAATAGATAAGAAATTATTCTCAATGACATTACTGACCAAAATAAAATACCCCGGCAAAAAGGCAAAGGTAATGTAGTCAATCATATTGTCCAGTAACGCCCCGTCGATATGTGGCGTATATTTTTTGACTTCAAATTTGCGCGCCATCGTGCCATCGACGGCATCGACAAACACGCACAGCATCATAAAAATAAAGAACAGCCGTATCCAGCCGGCGTCTTGGTGCACGCCTTGCGAAATACACCATGTAGCAATGAGCGCCAGCAACAGCCCCATTACGGTAAATAAGTGTACGCCGTAGGCTAGGGCAATTTTTTTATAGGGTCGTGGTTTTAACATTGGGTTTTCCTTTGGTATTTTTTGGAAGTTTCTGCCACCGACTTAACAATAAAGCCAACTTGGCAGGAGGCAATTATACCAAAATTTACGCAAACAACCGCCCTGTATGTCCACGACCCCCTTAAGAATTGTTAAAAAATAGTCAACTACAGACCCGACAAGGCCTCATAAATAGTTTTTTTCGTTTGATTTAAATCAGTAACGCCATTTTCGGGCTGACCGTTGCTAAGTAGCGCAACAACGCGCCCATCCTCGGTCATGACCACGAAAGCACTTAAACCGAGTAATGCGCCGTCACGAAAATACACTTGCAAACCTTCTTTCCTCGGCTGATAGAGCATGACCGCGTAGCCATAGCAACCAGACAGCTGTGATTTATCGCAGTTGGTATCATCAACATCGGACAAGATATTGGGCTGAGGTTGCTGCATTAACATTTTGGCTTGCTTGACCAAGGTAATCGCATCACCCGACAAACCGGCAGTTGACGCTAAACTTGGATAATCAAAAGCGGTGTAGACATCACCATAGCCAGTTAAGCCAGTTTCAACGTAATTGTAAAAAACCTCATCGGGCATTTTTTGATTACCAATAAATTTGAGATTGTCTTTACCAAACTGGTAACGCTCGCGCATAAGCTGTTGGTATGGTTTTTTTTCTATTTTGGCAATCACTTCACCCAGCAGACAGTAGCCTAAATTAGAGTAACTATTCTTCTCACCCGGTGTAAAATCCAAGGTCATTTGATTAAGTTCTGTCAAATGATGAGGACAAACCCTGCTAGAAGTAAACATATTTTGACCAAAAACGCTGGTGCGGTCAAAGCCGGCCTGATGCAACAATAACTGTTTAATCGTAATCTCATTAATACGCGCATCTTGCGGCTGTTGAATAACTGGCAACACTTCGGCCAAACGGGTATCCCAATTGAGCTTTCCTTGTTTTATCAACCTTAAAATACTGTCAGCCGTCCACATTTTGGTCACACTGGCGTAACGAAAGCGCGTTTTAGGAGTAACGGCATCCGAGATGATGGGATATTTTTCAACATAACCATTTTCACAGTGATACAAAGCACCAGCTTTATCAATATAGGCGATTTGATTGCTGGGTGCATTACGGTCACTGACTTGCATTTTAAGCACCTCGGCCATCCAAGTGGGCGCATCAGCACTACAAGTCAAATTTTGCGTCGATAAACTGGCACGCAACGGGTAGGTTTTTAGCCACAGTTTTGCCCGTTCCAATGGATTAGCATAATAATACCCCCCAACACAAACGAGTCCCACCAAAACAACCACAGTGATTAAATCTTTTGGTTTAAGCTGCGAAAACAGCTTGTTTTTTTTATTAGGCATAGCATTTCTCAGCAGTTATAAAACAAAAAAAGAAGAGAGGATTAAATAACCCCCTCTTCTTTTCAATATTAAGCAGTAAATAGCTTATTAACTACTGATTAGTCTACACCAGGACAGCTAGTCGGTGCAAACTTTTTGTTAACCGTAGTTGTACAAGACCAAGCACCACCAGCTGTAGAAGCTTCACGCTCCCAAGTAACAGTACTACCAACGATCGGGCCAGAAGCACCTTTACCGAAAGTACCAACGATAGAACCTGAACCAGTACCCATATCGAAAGTAAGCGTTGGCTGCGCACCTTTGTCATCAGGCAACTTCGTGCCACCTGAAGGCATCACACCCACCGCACCTAGCAAGCTCGAAGTTGGGACAGTGAAGTCACACTCTTTACCATCAGTCAAACACAAGTCAACTAAAGTACGGATTGAACCAGTCTCACCAATTACACGAGTCACTTGTGACTTGATAACGTAGTTTTGGTACTGAGGGATTGCGATAGCTGCCAAAATACCGATGATAGCGATAACAATCATTAATTCGATTAGGGTGAAACCCTTTTGTAAATTTTTCATTTTATTTCTCCATTAAATTAAAAAGTTGGTTGCATAACCGACAAACACTAAGCTCAATTCGTGCCATATTTTAATAACACATTAAAAATCAAAATACTAAAAAACAAACCCCAAGAAAATTTGACCTATTTTTAGCAGTCTCAACGCAAACTAAGCCACTTATTTTGGATAAATGACCGGATCGTCTTTTAGCGACTCATAGGAACTGCCTTTACCCACTGAAGGTGCTGTATATTCGCTAAAAAACTGCTTCTCTGATGTAACATCATTTAGTTTGATATTCGTCCATTCACTAAAGTAGCTTATAAAATTCGCGCCGTCTTTTTTAGCACGGATTCTTATTGTGTCTTTAGCATCGCTGGAAATCACTACCATCGGCACCTCAAGGCTCTGTTTGTAACCTTCTTTATGCTTTAGGTTGATACCCATCGTCCTAGAAGTGTGAATCAGCCCATGATCGGCAAAGTACATCATCGAAAAGGACTGGCCACTCTGTTTGAGTAATCGGTACGCCTCTGAAAGCAGTTTATCTGTTTGTCTATAGGATGTTAGATAACAAGAAAGATTTTTACTAATCACCCCTTTGATTGCTTTCACTTGATAGCGGTCATCAAGGCGTTCGCAAAAATTTTGGTGTGATCCCAGCAAATGAACAAAGATAACTCTTGATTTATCAGTACGGTCGTTGATTTTCTCTGCCAACTTCGGCAACAAATCCAAATCGAGTTTGGCCTGAAAGTCATAATCGGCTTTATTAGCGAAAAATGCTTCATCTGCCCTTATGGCAATTTGTGAAATGATGGTGTCATATTCACCAACACTGCCTTGATTTGACAACCAATACGTTTTAAATCCTGCCTGATTCGCCAGTGTCACCACTGTATTTTCATACTCGAAACGATTATTGTTCAACCGAACAAATGTCCGTGTCAGTGCGCCAATTGTATAGTAATCAGGGGAAATATAATTCTCGAAGACTGTTGCCTTTACTTTGCTCATAAACTCGCTATTTTCAATAGGATAACCATAAAGAGAATGATAATCTCGCCGTGCACTTTCCCCAATAAAAATCACATAGTTTTTATATTTCGGCTTGGCTGAAATCACTTTCCATGTTGAGGATTTTTTCTGAGCACTTAAAATATTTTCTTTATCCGTTAGGTACTTATCATAAAACACGTAAAACCTAGCAACAAAACTCACCGGTGGATAATTGAGTTTGGTCAGTAATTCAGCACTATTCTTCCCCCAGTCCTGAAACCCCAATGGTCGATGAAAAAGGCTCAAACACAGGATAATGGGCAACATCAATTGAGCCAACCTAAAATACCGCTCTGGCCGATACCATTTCGCCGTCAGCAACACAAACATAAACAATAAACTGTATCCAACAAAAAAAGCCACCACGTACAAAGGTAAACTGGTCACGTATTCACCAGCTTCTGCTATATTTGTGTCCATTATACTAACAACAATCCCAAAATTTAACTTACCGTAAAGCAATGCAATTGGGGCTATTATTAGAGAAAAAACAAATAGAAAAACTAAATAAAGCCTAAAGAAAAACCGAGATCGACGAATAACAAATATCATCGTTATAAAGAAGGTCAAGGTACTGGCTGCCACGCTTAAATCGACACTACTAGCATAATAACTGACGCCACAAAACATCAGCAACACAATGTAAAATATTAAATTTTTAGCAAACTGTCTAATTTTTATGTTAGCAACATATTGAATAAATGGCGGCATCGTTATTACCCTTCTTGATTAATCGTTAATTGAATGATAGGCATAGACGACCAGTGTTTGTGCCATACATTATCACTTTGAACTTACATTAGTTACTTCGACTCTACTATCGAACTAGGGAAATGCACCATAACGGCCAACCACTCACCTTCGGCATTAAACAAAGCCACCGGCGTTGTCATACTGGCATCGGTCACAATCGGCAGATAGCCGCTAGCTTTAGGATATTGTTTCTTAAGCTTATTATAAAACTCAACATTATAATCTTTGACAAAATCCAGTGACATTTGCTGTTTTTTACCAATCGCCTTATCGTAAGACTGATATTGAGTAAACGCCATCACGTCATTGTATACTACCGGCTTACCGGCGGGCCACGTAACCAATTGCGGCTTTAACCAGTTTTGTTTCAGCAGTGCCGATAGCGGCATATCGGTTTTGGCATTCTCGCTTAATGTGGCCGGCGATATGGCATAAATCACTTGCTTATCAATCAATAACCATGCCGGTCTCGCTTTGGCAATGCTATGTATCCCAATGACAAAAGCCACTATTTGAATGACCACAATCACCGTCAAATCCATTTTTAACGTCTTTTTGTACTTTTTATAGACCAAAAACGTCAACATCGGCCCAACGATAACGTCAATGCCAAACAACAGCCAAAACACCAGTTTGACATCGTAAAGTCCATAAAACGGCGCGGGATACCACACAAAAAATATTACGTAAGCCGTCAACGAAATCACCAACAGCGAGACCAAAAAATGTAGCGCAAAGGCGCGTAGTTTATCCTTAATCACTCTAAAACTCCTAATAAATCATATTAAAACAATGAGAACACATTTTGTCACCACGCCTATCACTCAGTGACATTTTCCGCCACGACCAAAGCATGTGTGACGCGATTATCGGCAAAACCGAGCACCGAAAGGCGATAATTATCAATGCTCACCTGTGTGCCAACCTTGGGGAAATTGCCTAATTCTTCAATAATCAAACCACTGATTGTATTCGGGCCGTGACAGGGCAACTGCCAATCGAGTTCCTTATTCAAATAATTGACACTGAGACTGCCGCGAACTTCGTATTCGTTTTCGCCGCGCTGGATAATTTCTTCCTCGTCTTCACCCTCTTCGGCAATTTCGCGCAAACTGAGGTCACCGACCACATACTCTAATATGTCCTCTAGCGTCACTAGACCAATCACTTCGCCGTACTCGTCCACCACTAGGCCGGTTTGACGTTTATGCAGTTGAAATTGTTGCAGCTGTTTGTGTAGCGTCGTGCCCTCAGGAATAAAATACGGCCGGTGTAAGAGCGCGAGAATATTTTCTTGCGTCAACGGCTTGTCGTCGCGAAACAGTGTGATAACATCGCGCAAGTGCAGTAATCCCTTGACATTATCGACATTGTCATCGTAAACCAGCAAGCGCGCGTAATCGTTGTTTAAAATCGTCTTCACCGATTCTTGCCAGTCGTTTTGTAAATCTAGCCCGATAAGCTCGTGCCTAGCGACCATAATGTTTTCCACACAAGTGTCTTCTAAATAGAGGACACCCAGCATCATATCTTGGTTTTCTTCGTCAATGTGTTCGGAATGTTGACGCAAAATACTGCGTAACTCTTCGCGACTAACCGCTTCCTCAGAAATATTAAAATCCTTTATACCCAAAGGCTTAAGAACAATAGCCGCCACATAGTTAATCAGCCACACTGCCGGATACAGCACTTTTAACAGGGCTTTTAAAACCAACGACGCCGGAAAAGCGAACTTTTCGGCGTTGAGGGCGGCAAAGGTCTTAGGCGCAACTTCGCCAAAAATTAACACCAGCACCGTCATAATCACCGTCATAATCAGAATGCCATCATCGCCCCAAATGCGTATACCAATAAGCGTCGCCAACGACGCACTCAATATATTGACGAAATTATTGCCCAATAAAATCACGCCCAATAGCCGGTCGGGGCGCGTCAACAGCAACATCGCGCGCTTGGCACCACGATTACCTTCGTCCGCTAAGTGTTTGAGCCGATGCTTATTTAAACTGAGCATACCCGTTTCCGAGCCCGAAAAAAACGCCGAACATAAAATCAGCGTCAACAACAGCGCAATCTGCGCCCACAAAGAAAGATTATTCATGTAACAAAATTTGTAAAACGAAAGCTGAACCAAAATATGCCAGCACTAAACACAAAAACCCACCGAGCACCCAAAGGGCAGCCAATCGGCCTCTAAAACCTTGCAATTTATGCAATAACAAAACGATGCCAATAATTGTCCAAGCAATCACACCAAAGAACAATTTATGTCCAACGCGCTGCGCCCAGATATCGTGAATAAAAAAAGCGCCCGTCACCAGCGATAACGTCAACAATCCCTCACCCAAACGGGTAAAGCCAATCATTGACAATGACAAGTCATTGAGCGACACCGATAAGTGAAAACCATCGCGCCCTCGGCGCAAGCGGTAGTCCTGCAGCAATAGAAACAATGCATACAACGCCGCAAAAGCCAGCGACATATAAGCCGCAATCGACAAAACAATGTGCGTTTTCAGCGCCCAACCTTCGGCAAGGGTCGCCGGTAGCGACACGCCAATCGGCGCCCAGACACAAACAGCCGCCATCAAGGCCACCACGGGATAAGCAATGCGGTCGCGGCAAAACAGATAGCGCACAGTGCCCAGCAACGCCATGCCCAAGGACACCAAGCTCAACATATTAGTCACCGAGACATTGTGCATCCAGCCCTGAAAAACGGCAACCACCGCTAACGCGTGTGCCAATGCGGCCAGCAACATCGACGCAACAACAACCATACGACGCCCACTATCACATTGCAACAACCATGTCGCGCAAGCATAACTCAATGTTGCAATCAGCGAGACAATCAGCATCACAACAATTGACCGGCAAACAAGGCTAACAAATTGCTATAAAAATTCATTGGTATATTATAATTTTTCAATTTCTTCAATACTGAGGCCGGTGCCTTCAGCGATGGTTTTTGCGTCTAGGCCAATTTTTTTCAGTTGCTTGGCGGTCTTTAACACGCCTTTGTTGATGCCCTCTTTAAGGCCTTCTTTAAGACCCTTTTTGTGCAGGCGCTCTGCGGTAGAAACAAATGCTTGTTTGGCCTGTAAAGATATTGTGCTCATTTTTTCTTCCCATTCTTTTGTGGTTAATTGGGTGTTACTGAGTAAGTAAATGCTCAACGTCTCAAAAGCGCGCTTACCCTTCTCACTTTGCAACAGGGTGTTGATTTCCGATAAAATCAATGACAAATTCTGCAACAAACCTTGCGAGTCAAAGATATTTTTCATTACCAATAAACCCATTTGCAATTCTAAGTTATGCAAGGCTTTTAATTCCCCATCACTGCGGCGCACAGCGTCAATTAGCAAGTAATCAAAGTCCGGCAAAAAGTGTTGCAGCGTGCTGTCGGTTTTACCAAAATAGTCGCCAAGTGGCCGCTTGTCCCATTCACTCAGCCCGTGATAAAAGATGATGGGGATTATCGGCGTCAAGGCTTGCTTTTGTTTTATCTGCGTTTCCCACGCATTTAACAAATAGCGCAATAATTGTAAGTGCGGATACTTTTCTGGCGCGCTCTTGTGCTCAAACAGTAACGCCACCTGAATATCGACGCCCTCGCCCGCATTGTCGTATCGACCATGATAAACAATATCGGAATAATGACCCTTTAATTTATCGTCAATATATTCCGTATGCGCCAACGTCAGGCTATCGACGTCAATATGGCCGGCAACTTCGGCGGGCAATAGCGTACGCACGACATCTTGTACCGCCGCTTTTTTGCTAAACAGCGATTTAAAAAATTTGTCGTGGGACTGTGGGACAAAGTGACTCATAGTGTTATTATTGCTGCCGACTCAGTATGATAATTTTTCAAGCGCTTGGCGGCTTTTCGCACGTTCTACCCGCGATAATAACTATGAGGCACTAACGGCAAGTCGGCAACGGTCAGCTCGACTTGTTTTTTGCGGACGTTGGCAATCACGGTCGTGCCGGCTTCGGCATACTGGGCATCGACATAGCCCATGGCGATTGGAGCGCCGACTGTTGCGCCAAAACTACCTGAAGTAACTTCGCCAATGGGGTTGCCTTCGCCATCAAATAATTTGGTATGGGCGCGCACCGGCGCTTTACCCGCGACGGTAAAGCCAACGCGCTTACGCGCCGCGCCGGCCGCTATTTGTGGCAAAATCACATCGGCACCGATAAAGCCGCCTTCGCGCTCGCCACCAGCTTGGCGGACTTTTTGGATTGCCCACAGCAAATCGGCTTCGACTGGCGTCGTCTGTTCATCAATATCATTGCCATAGAGACACAAACCCGCCTCCAAACGCAACGCATCGCGCGCCCCCAAGCCGGCCGGCTTGACGCCCGATTGCGACAATAATTGCTTGGCAAAGGCTACCGCATACTCGGCCGGTATCGAAATTTCATAGCCGTCCTCTCCCGTATAACCTGAGCGCGAAATGCGTATTGCCGCACCGTTCCACTCAAATGGCCGATTGTCCATAAAACGCATGTCACTGACGCCGGTCACTAAAGCGTCTAAAGCCGCGGCCGATTGTGGCCCTTGAATGGCAACCAGCGCGTATTCGCGCAATTCAGTTATCGTAAAGCCCTGCAAGTGCTCGTGCAGGTGCGGATAATCCACGTCCTTGCGCGAGGCATTGACGACCATATAAAAGGTATTTTCATTAACGCGCGTCAACATTAAGTCGTCCAAAATACCACCATTCGGCAAAGTGAAAAAACCATAACGCTGGCGATTTTCCTTTAGCCCCTTCACATTGATTGGCAAGATTTTTTCTAGTGCCGCATCAATACCATCGCCCGACAACAACAGCTGCCCCATGTGCGATACATCAAATAATGTGGCACTTTTACGCGTTTGCAGATGCTCTTTGACGATACCTTCAGCGTATTGAACTGGCATGGAATAGCCGGCGAAAGGCACCATTTTCGCACCGAGGTCAAGGTGCAAATCATTTAATGAGGTTGTTAATAAATCTGACATATCCAGCTCCTTTTTTTTGCTATAATAATCACGTGGTAAGAGGGTTTTAGCGCCCTCGCCATTGGGGTGGCACTTATGATAAGCGCTTTTTTATTGCTAGGCAAGTGTCGTCGCCGTTAATTTACCTCACGTAGATGAGGCCTATGAATAACGCCTAAGCGTTTTTTGTAACCTATGATAACTAAAATAAAATGAATATAATTAAAGTCGTCTGTTTGTCGTTGGCAGGCTTACTGTTGGCTTTTGCCAACAGCGTGTGGGCCGGCAACCACATCAAGCAAATTCGCTCCAATTCTATGGACGATAAAGTGCAAATTGTCATTGATGTCACGGAAAAGCCCGACCTCAATGTCTTTGCCCTGTCCAAGCCGGTGCGATTGGTTGTGGACATCAAAGGCAAGCCGGCGGCTAATTTCAGCAACAACCTCTCATTCAAAAATCGTGGCGTCAGCATTGTTCGCACCGGCACGCCAACCGACGACCAAGTGCGCGTGGTGCTAGACCTCGTCAAGGACTTCCGCTGGAAGGCGTATGCCATCGCCCCCCAAGGTCAACACGGCCATCGCATAGTCGTCGATGTCTTTGACTATCCGGGCAAATCGAGCGCTAAAAATAACAAGACCATCGTCCTAGAAAGCGCCACCAAAGCGGAAAAGCGCTGGGTTGCCAAAAAAACGCCGAAAAAAACCACAAAACCTAAAAAACCATTGGTCACGATTATTCGCCGCCCACCCGATCCGCCTAAAGCGGCCAAAAAAGTGCGCCGCGCCAAGCCACCTGCCCTACGTCGTGCCAGCGTCAAACGTCGTCGCAAAGCGATTTTAGTCATGATAGATCCCGGCCACGGCGGCAAAGACAGCGGCGCTATCGGCCCCGGCGGCACGTATGAAAAGCGCGTGGTGTTGCAAATTGCCAAACGACTACGCAACAAAATCAACGCCATGCCGGGTATGCGCGCCATGTTGACGCGTAACAGTGACCGCTACATTACCCTGCGTGGCCGACTGGCTTTGGCGAGAAAATATAAACCCGATCTATTCGTCAGCATCCACGCAGATGCTGTGAGACGACGCACAGCACGCGGCTCGTCGGTATTTATCCTCTCCAACCGCGGCGCATCGTCAGAAGCCGCCAAGATACTGGCACAAGGCCAAAATGCCGTGGATAGAAAATACGGCGTGGCGACTTCGGCCAGTGACGATGTAGGTAATGTGTTATTAAAAATGCAGCAAGATGCCACTATTGAGTCCAGTCACGCTTTGGCCGGCAAGACCTTGCGCCAACTAAAAAATATCGGTAGCGTACACAAGCGTTATGTCGAGCGCGCCGGCTTTGCGGTATTGAAATCACCCAATATTCCGTCCATGCTGGTAGAAACGGCGTTTATCTCCAACCCCGAAGAGGAGCGCAAGTTGCGAAGCCCCCAATACCAAAACCGCTTGGCTACAGCGATTGCACGCGGCATTAAGAATTTCTTTGATTCGCGCTCTTCGCGCTATCTAGCCGGCTCATGGTGACGTACAGCGCATAACCCATCTGGGACGCACCCACACAACAGCCCAACAAAAAAACCAACCCGCCGTTATCTTGTAGATAACGGCGGGTTGGTTTTTTGTTTGTTGGGGCAAACTCATGTGTTCGCCCTCGGCAGGAAATAGTGGTGACTACAAAAACTACGCCTGCTTTCTGGCAATCGCCGCCGCCACAAACGACTCAAACAACGGGTGGCCGTCGCGTGGCGTAGAAGTAAACTCAGGGTGCGATTGACAGGCGATAAACCACGGGTGGTCGGGCAATTCGACAATCTCCACCAAGCCGCTGTCGGCCGAGCGCGCCGAAATCACTAAGCCGCCTTTTTCCAAGGCTGCTTCGTATTGGTTGTTGACTTCAAAGCGATGACGGTGGCGTTCGGTGACGGTATCACCATAAATTTCATGGGTTTTAGTACCGGCTTTGACCTTGCCAGTGAGTGCGCCCAGACGCATCGTGCCACCCAAGTCGGCCTCGTGGTCGCGGTGCTCGATTTGACCTTTTTCGTTGACCCACTCGGTGACCAAAGCCACAATCGGGTTACTGGTATCTTTATTCCACTCGGTAGAATCGGCGTCTGCAATGCCCAAGACATTGCGTGCGTATTCAATCACCGCGACTTGTAGCCCCAAACAAATACCCAAAAATGGAATGCCGTTTTCACGGGCATAGCGCACGGCGTTGATTTTGCCGAGCACGCCGCGTTCGCCAAAACCACCGGGAACGACAATAGCGTCCATGTTATCGAGCACCGACAAGTCGCCTTCGCGGAAAGCACTGGACTCAAAATAGTGAATATTGACTTTGTAGCGATTTTTGATGCCACCGTGGAAAAGTGCTTCGTTAAGCGACTTATAGGCATCGGTCAAATCGACGTATTTGCCGACCATGCCGATATTGACTTCGCCCTCAGGATTTTCAATGGCGCTGACCACCTTATCCCACTCCGACAAATTCGAAGCCGGCAAGTTATCGAGGCGCAACTTTTCCACCACGACGTCGTCAAGCCCTTGCGCCTGCAAGTAGCTAGGGATGGCGTAAATCGAGTCGGCGTCCAGACATTCAAAGACGGCTTTGGGTTCAACATTGGTAAACAAGGCAATTTTGCGACGCTCTTCGGCCGGAATTTCGCGGTCAGCGCGACAAATGAGAATATCGGGCATCAAACCGATTGAACGCAATTCTTTGACTGAGTGTTGCGTCGGCTTGGTTTTTAACTCGCCGGACGATTTGACGTACGGCAACAAGGTCAAGTGCATAAACAAAGCGTTATCGCGGCCGAGCTCCGTACCCATTTGGCGAATGGCCTCCATAAACGGCAGCGACTCAATATCGCCGACCGTGCCACCGACTTCGACCAACGCGACATCGTAACCGTCTGCGCCTTTTCTAACGCGCGCTTTGATAGCATCGGTGATGTGAGGAATGACTTGCACAGTCGCCCCCAAATAGTCACCGCGACGCTCTTTGGCAATCACATCTTGGTAAATGCGCCCCGACGTGGCGTTGTTGTTTTGTGTTGACTGGAAGCGGATAAAACGCTCATAATGCCCTAAATCGAGGTCAGTTTCCGCGCCATCGTGAGTGACAAAAACTTCACCGTGCTGAAACGGACTCATCGTACCGGGGTCAACATTAATGTAGGGGTCAAGTTTAATCATGGTCACGCGCAAACCGCGAGATTCTAAAATCGCACCCAACGATGCGGCCGCAATGCCTTTACCCAGTGAGGAAACGACACCGCCAGTGATAAATATATATTTGGTCATAGATTTTCGGAAAGCCCTGAAAAGTGAGAAATTACAGGGACTGTATTTTAGCAAAATTAAGGCGAATTGACTATCATAGCAACGGCTATTTTTAGTAGACTGTTGGCAAGACAATAAAAGCCAGCTCCAACCGGTTAAATTCTAAATTTTAATTAACAAAATGTCATAAAACTGTCATCATTATCTGTTATTCTAGCCTTTAGTTTTTGGTCATATAACTTTTATCACAATTATTTTACATAAGAAGGAGTATCTCTATGAATATGAAGAAAACATTACTAGCCGCTAGCATCGCCGTGTCGAGTTCTGCACTGGCCACCGACATCAGCTTTTGGCACGCTATGGGCGGTCAGTTGGGCGAGACGGTCAACAAAATCGCCTCGGATTTCAATGCCTCGCAAAGCGATTGTAAATTAACCCCAGTTTACAAAGGCTCGTATGAAGAGACGTTGACTTCGGGCATCGCCGCTTTCCGCGCTAAACAAGCCCCGAACATCATTCAAATTTTTGAAGCCGGCTCGGCAACTATTATGAATGCCAAAGGCGCGATTGTTCCCGTTGCCGACTTGTTGACTGAAAACGGCTCAACCTTTAATAAAGACGACTACCTTGCCGGTATCCGCAATTTCTACGCCGACAGTAGTGGTAAGATGATTGGCATGCCGTTTAACTCGTCCACGCCGATTCTTTACTACAACGAAGACGCCATGAAAAAGGCTGGTGTCAAGCCGCCAAAAACGTGGGAAGAGTTCGAGGAAATCGCGCCTAAACTCAAAGAAGCCGGCTATATCGGCCTATCACAATCGCACACGCCGTGGATTTTTTCAGAAAATTTCCACTCGCGCCACAACTTGCAATTGGCTGACAAAAACAACGGCTTTGACGGCCCAGCCACGAAAATCAAGTACAACAACGAGCACATGAAAATGCACTTCTCCAAAGCCAAAGAATGGAAGGACAAGGGCTATTTCGGCTACTATGGCGAAAACTGGGGCGACAACCAAACGCCATTTGAAAAAGGCGAAGTTGCTATGTGGTTAGGCTCATCGGGTTCATTCGGCGGCGTCAAGCAAAAAGCCCAATTCCCGTTTAGCGCCACCTTCTTGCCGTACTGGAACAAGCTCACTGACGGCAAAGAGTACAATTCCTTTATCGGCGGCGCGGCCTTGTTCGCCTTTGCTGGCAAAGAAAAAGCCGAGAATGTCTGTTCGGCGAAGTTCTTTAGCTTCTTAAGTTCACCCAATACGCAAGCGTTTTGGCACAAAACCACTGGCTACGTGCCAATCACCAACGCCGCTTACGAAAAAGTCAAAGCAGAAGGCTACTACAAAGAAGAGCCAGCCGCTGAAATCGGCATCTTACAACTTAACCAACCGGGTGGCGAGTGGACCAAAGGCTACCGCTTAGGTTTCTACCCGCAAGTGCGCGAAGTCATGCGCCGCGAGTACGCCAAGTTCTTTAACGGCGACATTACTGTTGATCAGGCCTTTAACACCATTGAAGAAAAAGGCAATCAGTTGATTGGTAAGTTTGCTAAGACAGTTAAGTAAGCCACTCTCTTTACTTGCTTTTGCCCCAAAACGGCGATTAGCCCGTAGGCTGGGTTAGCGAGGAACGAGCGTAACCCGGCAATGGCAGCAATCCACGCCCTACACAGGTTTTGGGTTTCTGCTATTGCTGGGTTTCGTGCCTCAACCCAGCCTACGGTTGCTATGCTTTTTTTGTTTGGATAATTCCTTGGGCGGTGCGCGATGCGCACCCTACAAAATAAAAAAACAAAACGCCACGCTAACCTCAATAAGGCGCAATAAAAAACCATGAAAAACAACCAATTTAAACACTCGCCACTGCCCTATCTATTGATAGCGCCGCAGTTTGCGATTATCCTCGTTTTCTTCGTTTGGCCGGCTATTCAGTCGATTAATCTCAGCCTGTATTTAGAAGACCCGTGGGGATTGAGCCGAGAATTTGTCGGCTTGCAGAACTACAAAGATGCCTTGAGCAGCGACTATTACTACCAATCGGTGACGTTTACCGCCATTTTTTCGACCTTGGTGACGTTTTTGTCGTTGGCGATTGCGCTGTTGTTGGCAGTCAAGGCCGACAAAGTCATACGTGCGCAAAAAACCTATAAAATTCTGATTATTTGGCCGTATGCGGTTGCGCCTGCGGTGGCCGGCTTGATTGGTATTTTCTTATTTGATTCCCACGTTGGCCCGATGTATCAGCTGTTTAACCAAGGTTGGGCGTTTGACCACAAAGTCGATTCGTTTGACGCGTCGCTAACGGTGATTTTGATTTCGGTGTGGAAGCAAATTAGCGTCAACTTTGTCTATTTTATGGCTGGCTTACAAGGCATTCCCACTGCCGTCAAAGAGGCCGCAGCCATTGATTGCAAAAGCAGTACCAAGCGTTTTTGGACGATGACTTTCCCTTTGCTTGCGCCTACCACTTTCTTTTTGTTGGTGATTAATATCACTTACGCCTTTTTCGAGACCTTCGGCATTATCGACACCGTCACGCGCGGCGGGCCGGGTGGCGCGACCACGACACTGGTTTACAAAGTCTATCAAGACGGCTTTATCGGTGCCGACTTGGGTGGCAGTTCGGCGCAATCGGTGATTTTAATGGTATTTGTGATGCTGTTAACCGTGGCGCAATTCCGCTTTATCGAAAAGAAAATCCACTACTAGAGGCCACTTGTTATGAAAAAAATAAGCATTTCAACGATTTTTGACCACGCAATCCTCATTGCCGGCGCGCTGTTTTTGTTGATGCCGTTGTGGATTGCCCTGTGCTCGTCAACGCATGCGCCGGAATATATCGCGCAAAACGGCGTGCAATTTTGGTTCGGCGACAAGTTCGTTGAAACCTACAGCCAGTTACTCAGCGGCAGTGCCGGCATTTTGGAATCCGCTAGCGAGCACAATATCAAGGCCACCAGTGGCGCGGTGATGCTGAAAAACTCCGTCATTTTGGGGTTAGGCTTTGCCATTGGTAAAATTATTTTGTCGATGATGGCCGCTTATGCCATTGTTTACTTTCGCTTTCCACTCGGCGGTTGGTTTTTTTGGATTATCTTTTCGTCGCTACTATTGCCGCTAGAAGTCCGCATCATTCCGTCCTACGAAGTGGTGGCGAAATTGCACTTGGTCAACACTTACACCGGCTTGATTTTGCCGTTGATTGCCTCGGCGACCGCGACGTTCTTCTTCCGCCAATTTTATTTGTCCGTACCTGAAGAGCTCATTGAAGCCGCCCGACTCGACAACGCCGGCCCATTCCGCTTTTTTAAAGACATTTTGTTTCCGTTGTCAAAAACCATGATTGCCGCCATTTTCATTATTATGTTCGTGGTCGGTTGGAACCAGTACTTGTGGCCGATTTTGATGACCACCGACAGCAGTTTTAAAACCTTGTTGCTCGGCATCAAAGACATCGTTAACGTCATGAACGAAGGCAAAATTCCGGCTTACAATCGCGTCTTTGCGCTCGCCGTATTGTCGGTGGTGCCGCCGGTGTTGATTGTCGTGATTTTCCAAAAATGGTTTATTAAAGGCTTGGTTGAAAGTGATAAATAAATTTTCTGTACATGATAAAAATGAATGTCAAAAGTAAGAGGAGCTGTCCCCCCTCTTTCTAAAAGAGGGGGTTAGGGGGAGATTTGAGGTGGTTGGAGCTACCAACCACTGTCAAATTCCCCTCAGTCCCCCTTTTAAAAAGGGGGAGGCAGTCCACTGTAATTTTTGATTTTTTGCAAAAGCAATAAAATGTCGTGTGCAGAAGAAACGACTGATTAAACCAATACATATTTTACAAAAAAACAAAAGATTGAATTTAGAGAACCCAAATGTCAGCATTAGAAATTAACCAAGTAGGCAAAACCTACCCAAACGGCTACCAAGCCATTCAGAACGCCAATATCAGCATCGATTCGGGCGAGTTCGTCGTCTTTGTCGGCCCATCGGGTTGTGGTAAATCGACGCTGTTGCGCATGATTGCCGGCTTGGAAAGCATTACCGACGGCGAAATGCTGTTAGAAGGCAAGCGCCTCAACGACCTAGAGCCGGCCGAGCGCGACATCGCCATGGTGTTTCAAAACTACGCGCTGTATCCGCACATGACGGTGTACAAAAATTTGGCCTACGGTTTGATTAACCGCAAATTCCCCAAAGCCGAAATCGACCAACGCGTGCGCGAGGCGGCCGAGATGCTCCAACTTAGCGAGTATTTGAAAAACAAGCCCAAAGAACTATCGGGCGGTCAACGCCAACGCGTTGCCATGGGGCGCGCCATTGTCCGCGAGCCGAAGTTGTTTTTGTTTGATGAGCCGCTATCTAACCTCGATGCCAAGTTGAGAAACACCATGCGCTTGGAAATTAAATCGCTACAAAGACGCTTGGGCACAACGTCAATTTACGTCACCCACGACCAAGTCGAAGCCATGACTATGGCCGACAAAATCGTTATTTTAAGCGCTGGAAAAGTCGAACAAGTCGGTACGCCACAAGAAATTTATCACAATCCGGCCAACTTGTTCGTGGCGACCTTTATGGGCTCACCGGCGATGAATATTTTGGACGCGCAACTCGACGGACAAACGCTAGTATTTTCTGAGCAGCACGCGCTGCAAACGGACTTTGACTTGCCGGCCGGCCAACAAAATGTGCCGTTAAAAGTCGGCATTCGCCCTGAGTGCATTCACCTCAGCCAACAAGCACCAAGCGACAGCACGCCTCACCTAGCCATAACCATTGATATTGTCGAGGATTTAGGCGCGCAACGCGTAGTGCACGCAACGCTAGGCGAACAGCAACTCATGGTGGTTACGCACCTCAGCGATTTGCAAGCCGGCGACAATGTCTTCGCCAGTTGGTCATTGGAGGATATGTATCTGTTTGATATTGATAGTGGGGAAAATATTTCGCACCATTTGCGTGGCGGGGGTTAGGGGCTTCTCTCGCAGACGATTACAAAACGTGATGCCAACGTAGAGACAGGGCACGCCTTGTCTCTATCTGTTGACCTAAATCTTCAAGCTATCTTTTACTCAAGGCACGATGTACTGTGGTCAGGTAATTTTATGCTCACTTTCAATAGGGTTAGCTAAAACGTTTTCTTAAAATTGAGCAGATACTCATTCTGGCGGTATTGATAGAAGTCTATATTGCTGTTATTGAAGGTGTGCTTATACATTAATTCAGGATAGAAGCCGCCCACTTGCCAATTTTTATTGGCAATACTAAAAATCCCCATTCTACGGGTATCTTGTCGCGGTGATTGGCTGAGGAAATTACCGCTATCATGGAGTGTTTTTTGTTGCGAGAGCAGCGCATTAACTTCGATGCCTTCCCCCAAGCGACTAAACAAGCCTATGCTGGCGGCGTATTCCTTACTACTGGCCGAAGCGCTAGGGTAGCGCCGGCGACGGTAGTCGGCACGGGCATTAAAATAGGTATTGGCGGTCAGCGCAAAGTCAAGATTTGCTCCCACACTGTAATAATTAACGTGAGTTCGGGATAAGCAAGAAAAAAAGTTAAAAAAGAACCCCAAATCTGATAAAGTTGAGCTGTAACAATAACAAAACCAGATAGGGGTTCT
>PDWI01003091.1_pt1 | contig 23993 bp, 16 predicted proteins | sample 1430891 | NCBI WGS metagenome assembly PDWI01 (sample SAMN01162508, study PRJNA174530) | Oral metagenome, whole genome shotgun sequencing project. | biome: Marine environment; feature: Marine mammal; material: Swab sample of the gingival sulcus; isolation source: swab sample of gingival sulcus... | reverse complement strand
GGGTTGTGAATTAATTTCAAAGTTCTATTTTTACGTGAGGATTCACAAGAAGTCACCGGTATTATAATCTCCTTTATTAGTTGTGAATTAATTTCAAAGTTCTATTTTTACGTGAGGATTCACAAGTGACCAAAATATTAACTGATGCCTTATATTGTTGTGAATTAATTTCAAAGTTCTATTTTTACGTGAGGATTCACAAGGAAAGCGCAGAACTCCGTACCGTCAGATTAGTTGTGAATTAATTTCAAAGTTCTATTTTTACGTGAGGATTCACAAGACTGAACAAAATTTAAAAGAAGTCATAGAGTTGTGAATTAATTTCAAAGTTCTATTTTTACGTGAGGATTCACAAGTGTTTGTATCGGCTAAGCCTTTTTTGTAATGTTGTGAATTAATTTCAAAGTTCTATTTTTACGTGAGGATTCACAAGGCGAGGTCACTAATTTAAAAAGGTCTATTGGTTGTGAATTAATTTCAAAGTTCTATTTTTACGTGAGGATTCACAAGCTTCTACCGGTCGTACACCAGCTTCTATGAGTTGTGAATTAATTTCAAAGTTCTATTTTTACGTGAGGATTCACAAGCTAAATTAAAAACATGAACAATGTCAGTAAGTTGTGAATTAATTTCAAAGTTCTATTTTTACGTGAGGATTCACAAGAAAAAAGCATACAAAACACTACTACCACATGTTGTGAATTAATTTCAAAGTTCTATTTTTACGTGAGGATTCACAAGAGTAGAGCCTAAACCAAAAGACCCTGTCCTGTTGTGAATTAATTTCAAAGTTCTATTTTTACGTGAGGATTCACAAGGCCTTAATCAAATAGTTATAGACAATTTGTGTTGTGAATTAATTTCAAAGTTCTATTTTTACGTGAGGATTCACAAGCAGCCGGACAGTACCGGTGCATTAAAGCCAGTTGTGAATTAATTTCAAAGTTCTATTTTTACGTGAGGATTCACAAGCTACCCGAAGGAGTTAAGTAGGCTCCTAAAGTTGTGAATTAATTTCAAAGTTCTATTTTTACGTGAGGATTCACAAGAAACCAGCCCATCTTAATAGGAGGACATCAGTTGTGAATTAATTTCAAAGTTCTATTTTTACGTGAGGATTCACAAGCAAACAGGATAATGTCCGAAATACTGATCAGTTGTGAATTAATTTCAAAGTTCTATTTTTACGTGAGGATTCACAAGCGTGTAAAGACCTTAATAAGTTTATTTTATGTTGTGAATTAATTTCAAAGTTCTATTTTTACGTGAGGATTCACAAGGTAAAAACTAAAACCCTCTTTTTCAGAGGGTTTTTTAGTTTATAGAATGTAAAAAATCAAAACAATTCCAATTGTTGAGATACCTGAGGCTTGTCTATTTCTTTTCTACCGTGGTAGATTTCCATCATTCCAAACTGTTTATCGGTTATCTCAAAAATACAAACCTTACCGTATTTAGGCAACATACCTTTGACTCTTTTGACATGTACTTTGGCATTTTCCCTACTGGGGCAATGGCGTAAATAAATAGAAAACTGAAACATACTAAAACCATCATCTATCAATCGCTTCCTGAATAATCCTGCAGCTTTGCGTTCGGCTTTGGTTTCCGTAGGTAAATCAAATAAGACTAAAATCCACATGACACGGTAGGCATTTAAACGGTTTTGGCTCATAGTTGAGGATATAAGATCGTTCGTCTCTCGCCCGTATAACATTTATACAAACTCGCTGTGGTAGTGGTGACCGCGACCATCAGCGGGCGGGTTTGACCATTGATTACAACATCCCGGGTGGCTATTGTCAACAGATGTGCTTTAATTTCTCTGGTCAATTCAACGCTCATGGGGTATAAATCCATAAGTTCTAAAACTGATTCATCAACATAAGGTCTGTAAGGCTCCATGACATCATCTGCCAGACAATGCGGATTGTATTTATTTTTATGGAAAATCCCCATAGCCGTCAACAACCCCGAACTGACCAGAGCTCTCGCCACGATACTTCTTAAAACAGCATAACCAAAATTCAGGAAGTTATTGGGCATAGCGCCGTAACGCTCCCGTTTAAAATCATCTAACACATGCTTCCAATAATGGTTAGCGGCTTTACCTTCCATATTATACGTATCACCGGAATTGACTTGTGCCAAATAACGCAACATAGGCTTATAATCCCTGTCATGATTGGCCAATACTTGTTTTTGGTTGTTGATTTTAGCCATGACCGTTTGCTTCCACAGTTGTTTTTTTAAAGGCTCCGAAGCCTCTAATTGATACCGCCAACGTTCTGTCAACTCTGTATGTCCTGCCATAGGCAACATCAAACCATTGGGTAAATGGTGGGCATCACAATGCACAACAGCTACGGTGTTCCCCATCAACCGGTCTAATAATTGGGTAGAAACAGTGACCTGATGATGGTCTAATACCAATAAAGCCATATCCTCTATAGGTACTGTTCCCCTAACCTCTTTAGTATCCGGTGTAACCACGAGCATTTGATTTTGCTTTAATTTTAAATACGCGGGATTACCAATATAAATACTACGTTTTAACATCAGATTAGATTTTATAGCCTTTACGGTAAACATCTACAACTTCATCAGCACTCGTGTTTTGCAATGCGGTAATCAATTGTGGCGTAGGCGAAATCCGTTCTGCAAAAATCTCTATCGCCATACGACTATAACTATCTTTATCCTCTCCCCATTCACTGACATAGCTTTTGAGTTCCACCTCTGCATCCAGCATATGAGCTATCACAATATTCTCATAAGCAGTAAGATAACCCAATTTATAGCCGTCATAAAACACCTGTACAGCAAACACATCGTGTATATTGGACTCTTCTCTTATCAATTGCAGTTCATCACCTATCGCTATTTGGGATTTTATCTTAGAGTAATTATAGCGATTTATACCTCTGATATAGTTGTCATAGATTTTAACTTTAGACTTGGACAGCAAATTTCGTGGTAAAATCAAACCGGAAGCTCCCAAACCAAGTGATTTTATAAATTCTGAACGTTTCATATATTTATAATACTATTTCACTTATTATTGATTTTTTGCTAAAAAACATTATAACCATCATTTCCATTATAATCCATTTAACAAGAGGTATTTAATAGTTTTACTTTATAACTTTTATGATATTTCCTAAACGATCGGTTTTAAGTTTCCAACAAATTGATTTTATCATTTTAGGTTTATTCTTTTCATCAAGTTCACTTAAATGAATTTCTTGGACACGTTCATTTTTACTATTTGTTCCATTTTCATTTTTAATTATTTCCTTTGAAATAGTCATAGGAACAAAGTGCCCTTCACTTTTTGTACAACTAACAAATTTATAAACTCTTTTAACTTGTTCAACTGTTAAATGACTAAAATCCACTAATGCTGGGTTATCTATTTCATCAGCTGTAGGCACATAAACCAAATCATTTGGCGATAAACTGAACATAAACACACCTTTTTCAGGTTTAACAGGTATTGGTGTTTTTTTTGCATTTTTCAGCTTACTTTGCTCTTTTTGATGTGCTATAACTTCATTTAAAGGCACTGTTTCATATTGCCTTTTTTGTTGTTCCGCATCCCAATAGATTGCAAAAAACAAATTTGTGCCTTTGTCAGCTTCTACGTATTTAGAAACTTTATTACCCGTTTCTCCTACAGCAAATTTACTTCCTTCTTCATAAACTCTAACCTTATAAATAGGTTGGTGTGGCTTACCACCATTTAATGATTGAATATTTTTATTCATTTCCTCTATACCCTCCGGTGAAAAAGCCATTGAATAATCCGTTTTACCCTTGTCATCTTTATATTTCTCCACATGATTTTTCAAAATTCTTCTGATACCTGAATCTGTTACAGACTGTAATTGTTTTTCAGTGAATTTATCTGTAAGTACTATTCTGGTGGCAGTCGCTTCAACTATTTCATAAACTTTAACCTTAGTTATTTCTTTACCATCTATTGTTATAGGATTATTTCTCAGATACTTTTTGACTTTCTTAACGTCATGTCCATAAACAGACATCACTTTTTTAACCTTTTGCTTTACATCTTTATCTACAATCAAATGCCATTGCTCTAATGCATTATTTAATGTAATGACACTTTTTCGTATGCGTTTGACCTGAACCTTTCCGGCAACCGTTTCTTTGTGCATAGATTTTCTCACAGCAAAATTTTTACCTTCTTGGGCAACTAACTTTTTTTTATAAGAACCATCACCCTGTTTCACCCATCTTTGGTATCTATTATTAGTTCTATTTATAACACGTAAGTTTTGTTTAAAACTAACAACGATTTGCTCTAATGCACTCTTGGCATCTTCGGTAAAACTTTTCCATGGTAATTGAAAATGCTTGGTGTAATCATTGTGCTTATTCTTAATCAGTAATTTATCTCTTAAGCTATAATTCTCTTTTTCGGCGTTTAAAGCATGTAAGTAATGGGTGTGATCTCTGGTAGTACAAGCAATAACAAGCGCATCCAGTGCATGATGTCTGTGATCTATTCTCTTTTTATTAAAATCTTTTGCTAACTCATCAGGCACCATACTTCTAAAAGCATTAATCTCATTGTCCCAAAAGCCAAAATCCTGTGATTTTGTTAAGGTGTTAAGTCTTTTGAATCGAGGTGCGATGATTTCATTCCATTTATCATTTAAGCCCCAATCATGTCTTAACCTACTGGTTACACTTCCGGGTGTTGGCAGTAATTTTTTTGATGTCGGCTCTTGCTCATTGTCTAGCCTTACAATATTACTCAACAGACTTTTGACCACTTTAGCAATATATCTACTATCATTCATTTGCCTTTCTATAAAACCTTCTGGCACTTCTTCACTCAATAAGTAATTTAATTTTTGTCTGTTCTTTTTGAAATACCTGCTACAGTGATCTTCATAATCCTTTATTCTCAATAAAGGAACAGACTGCCCGTTACCTAAATCTACAACGTCTCCGCCTCTTGATTTCAAAAAAGCATAAGCTGTTTGATTACTTTTCGCTTCATTGACAGCACTTTCACAAATAACTTTATTATTCATAGAATCATCAAAAAAGCGAGATTGAGGAATAATGTGTTCTATTTGATAAGCAGATGTAAACAGCTTACTCAATGGAATAATTTGACCTGTATAAGGAGAAATATAGCCCTGTTCCAACCATAATTTATATTTTTCAATATCTTTTTTAGTTGGCGTATTCTTACGTCTTATTTTTTGAATATCATCTTCACTAACCTTATCGTATTTCGTTGAAGGGTTCTTGTAAATACCCTCTTCGTAGATTTTTAATATTTCTTGATGACTTGGCGAAAACGGACGAATATCCGCCTCTTTATAGTCTTCTTGTAACTCTTTTAGTAATTCTTTTATACGCTCATTGGTACGTTCTCTTTCACTATTCCTATCTGAAATACTTTTTCGTTTATCAGCAGAATTTTTCATGTCTCGTCCCAGTTCTACATGTATCTCATCAAAAAAACCTTCTTTACCGTCCCCATAATACAGCCAAATGTCACGAACGGTTCTCAAAGTTTCCATAACGAGTTGCTCAACTATTGGATTACGCAAACTGTATTGCTTGAAATTAGCCAAATAGTTATCAATATCCTCAGCTGTTTTCCACTGTGTGATATCAGACAACTCTGAATGTCGTTCATAAACCGCATATCCAGCTTGATATGTGTTCAATCCCGCTAAAGGATTTTTATCTTTAAACATCAAAAAGCTCTTGATAAATCTTGCCGGAATTTCATCATCAGCCACTTTGGCAATAGCTTCCTTTAATTTATTATCACTTATTGATCCTTCTTCAATCTGTAAATGTTTAATTCTTTCTACAATTCTCTCAATTCTTTCTATAGCATCTGTATCAATATCTTCTCTGTTCCAATAACGACCAACTCTCATCAAAGGTAGCAACCTTTTTATGGCTTTTTGTGAATATGAACCATAATCAGATGAATATGGAGGATGTTTGATAAAATGTTCTACAAATGATTCTTCATCAATATTGTATTTATAAGCAAAAGTTTTTAAAGCAGATTCGTATTGTCTTTTATCTTTTACAGAGTAAATAATATGCCATAAATGCTCCAGAAAATCATAATTTAAATCATTAATATCAAAGTTTTTCACCTTTTTTAAACGAGATAAAAATTGCGCTCTTGTTTCATTCATCGGCAGCTTTTTATCTTCTTGAAAATTCCACCGATATTCATCTTTTTTGCGTTTGTCTAACCTATTCAATTTGACAAAATAATCAATAATATTCTTTTGGTCAACTTCTTTTCTATCGTTTAAATAGTCAAACAAATCACACCATTCTTCATCATTTTGCAAACACTCTTGAGTAACATCTACATTAATTTTATCTTGTTTATGATATATTTTTAGATTTCTAAGAAATTGCCATAATCTAAATTCTATAAATAAAGGATGGGATTTTGGTATAACTTTCAAAAACTGTTTCTCTTTCTTTATTTCACCGGTTTCATTATTGATCCTTTTGAAAATCCTATACTCAAATTGACAGGTGCCTATACTTGACTTTTTGCTTTTAAGCGGTCGTTGATAAAAGATAATATCATCCAAAAACAAATAATCAAACCCCTCATTCTCAATATTATTTTTGTGTGCTTTATTCTTTGGATACAATTCCTCAACACAGGCTTTATACAATTCTCTGTCCTGAAGTTCAGGATGATATTTAATCTGTGTTTGTAGTATTTGCCTTAGTTCATCTTTATAAAACTTTCTCTCTATAGTTTTTATTAATTTTCCTCTTATTTTTTGAGTGGGTTTGGTCAACAAAGTATCATAAATAAATGCTCCAACTGTTTTCTTTGATTGATAAATGTCTTGTTCTGTTTTCTTTTTAATTGCAATCCAGTCTTTCTCTAAATCTACATTCTTAAATGTTCTTTTTACACTACCATCCTTTAAAGTTTTGGTCGTAACTATAAACTCTTTTGTTTTATGCAACCAATCTTCAGGCTTTGTAGTCTGCTTATCATACCGCCAACCATTTTCAAAATATATATCATATAACACATCCCCTTTTCCTTTAATTCGTTCTCCTGAATCTTCGACCCGTTCTACTTTTAACACTTCAAAAGATTTATTATCATCTTCAGTTTCCTCTTCACCTCTTAATTGATAGTAACCACGTTTTTGATTGAAATTTAACAGCAACCAAGCTAATTCATATTTATCAATTTTCTGAGAAAGTGCTTTTTTTCTAAGATAATAAATCGTCCAATCATAAGGGAGATTTTTATAGATGCCATTTGTTTTAAACTCATTAATCATCTCGTTAAAAGAATCAATAAACAAGAACTCAAACCTTCCTTCATCAATTGGTTTATAATTGATTTTTACTTCTTCTTTAAACTGACCTAAATGCTTGTCAAAATCTATTTGTTTTTGATAATGTTCCGGTAAAAAACCTAAAACATTAAGAATTCTGTGTAACCTTTCTCTTCTTAAATGAGATCTCTCATAAAGATGCCTCGTGTTTCTGTAACCTGTTCTTTCTGCAGTTTGAGAAATAGATTGACCACTTCCAAATTTATCTAACACATCCTGTGTCATAGGAATAATTCTACTTCCCAGACCATCTATATTGCCTTCTTTTGTAATGAAATTCTGTTTGACCAACGCCCACCCAATACTGTTAGTGCCCAGGTCCAATCCTAAAATTTGCTTCATCTGTTTATCGCTTTATTGTGTTAATGGTGACAGATGAAACCACCATTATTACAATCGTATATGAAATAAAAATTTAGATGGTGATTTCATACTCTTTTTTGTTTTTTTGACAGAATCCAAAGATAAGTTTTTTCAGTCAATCAAAAACAAATATGAGCATATTTTTTTGCACCATAACAACACCTGAAAAGATAACAACTGAGAACAATTTAAAACCACCCTACATATCATCCACCGGTAATCAATAAGCCTCGCTTACGGTCTTAAACCATCATAATATTGGATAAAAAAAAGAACACTTGCATTTTTGCAAGTGTCCGCTATAAATCTTTAACTTAACAGTGACCCGGCTGGGGCTCGAACCCAGGACCCACGCCTTAAAAGGGCGTTGCTCTACCAACTGAGCTACCGAGTCTCTCAAACGAGGTTGCAAATGTAAAACTATTATTCTTAATATTCAAAAAAAATGAAATATTTTTTCTAAAAATCTTTAAGATAGGTCGCTCTTACTTTTTTATACAACTCTGAAGAGTAAACAAAATCCACAACAGCCTGATTATCTGTTTCAAAGATATTATACTTTGATCCCTCCCATGCTTTTAAGCCATCTTTTAAAAAAACAATTTTATCCCCTATCTCCATCACAGAATTCATATCATGACTGTTGATCACCGTAATAATATCGTATTCCCTGGTTATTTCCTGGATCAAATTATCAATAATGATGGCCGTTTTGGGATCTAAACCGGAGTTGGGTTCATCACAAAACAAATATTTAGGGTTCATCACAATCGCACGTGCTATGGCTACCCTCTTTTTCATTCCACCGGATAGTTCTGAAGGCAACAGACCGTTAGTTCCTGACAGATCAACCCTGTCCAATACCGCATTGACCCGCTCCAGCATTTCCGGTTTGGAACGCTTGGTAAACATTTTCAACGGAAACATCACATTTTCTTCTACGGTCATAAAATCGTATAAAGCACTCCCCTGAAAAACCATACCAATATCTTTTCTTATATCCCGGCGTTCATTCTCATTCATATTTTTAAAAACCCTTCCATCATAAGAAATCTCCCCTTCTTCCGGTATAAATAAACCCAACATACATTTCATCATCACGGTTTTACCACTACCACTCTGCCCAATAATCATACTGGTTTTACCTTTTTCAAACTGTGTAGAAACACCTTTGATCACTTTTTTGCCTTTAAAAGACTTATGTATTGCATTAATCTCCAGCATTAGCCTAAAAATATCTGAGTTAAAAAATAATTGAGTATAATAATCACAATACTCGTCCATACCACTGCTTTGGTACTGGCTCGCCCTACTTCCAGCGCACCGCCTTCTACTTTATGACCATGATAAGACGGTATAGTGACGATGACAAAGGCAAAGACTATGGTCTTAATGAATGAATATTTGATCAAATAAGGATTGTAATCCAATTGAATCCCGTAAATATAATCTTCTGAAAAAAACAAATCCGTCAGTTGACCGGCAACCCAACCACCGAAAATACCCAAAAACATGGCAATCACCAGTAATATAGGGTAAAACAACAAGGCTGCGGCAACTTTGGGTAATACCAAATAGTTGATTGAATTAATACCCATAATCTCCAACGCATCAATCTGCTCAGTCACCCGCATGGTACCTATACTCGATGTGATAAAAGAACCAACTTTTCCGGCGAGAATTACGGAAATAAATGTAGGTCCGAACTCCAGTATAACTGATCGCTTGGTCGCAAAACCTATCAGGTATTTTGGGATAAACGGGCTGTCCACATTGAGCGCTGTCTGTATGGCTACCACTCCTCCCACAAAAAACGAGATAAATGCTGTAATGCCTAAAGACTTAATGCCCAAGTCTTCAACTTCTTTAAAAAACGTTTCCCAAAACACCCGCCAATTTTGAGGTTTTTTAAATACTTCTCCCAACATGAGAAAATAAGAGCCTATATGATGTAAATATGTCATAGATGAGCGTAAAAGTATAAAAATAAGGTTAGACGTGTTCTAAAAATTTGTAAAATATTTGAAAAAGGCTAATCATTTCCGGATAATTGTTCCTGCAAATCTGACCAATCTTCCATCAAAACATCTATGGCTTCCTGCGTCGCCTGATAGTTTTTAAAAAAATCTTTGTCTTCGTGGACCACCTCGGGAGATTCTGATAGTTTTTCATCCATCTGTGCCAATTGTTGTTCCAAACGATTGATATCCTTTTCCACCTTTTGCAACCTGTTTTTCAGTTTTTTTTGGGTTTTATAATCGGTTACGGTAGATTTTTCTTCTTTTGGCGTATCAGTTGGCCGGGTTGTCATCTCAACCTCCCTGAAATTTTCAAACTGCCGCTGACTTAAATAAAAGTCTATACCGCCCAGATATTCCTTAATCTTATAATCCCTGAACTCATACACCTTATCCACCAATCCCTGTAAAAAATCCCTGTCATGCGACACCAAAATCAAACTGCCTTCAAACGCCTCTAAGGCGTTTTTCAAAACAGTTTTGGAAGTCATATCCAGATGGTTGGTGGGCTCATCCATAATCAACACATTCAGAGGATTGAGCATCAGCTTACAAAGCGCCAACCGGTTGCGCTCCCCACCGCTCAAGACTTTGACTTTTTTATCTACAGCATCTCCCCCAAAGAGAAAACTACCCAACATAGAGCGAATCCTGACGCGGTTAGAATCATTGGCTACCGTTTCCATTTCCTCTATCAATGTATGCTCAGGGTTGAGGTAATCAGACTGGTTTTGCGCAAAATAGCCGATGGCTACATTATGACCGGGTTTTACAGTACCTTCATAAGGTATTTCATTGACCAGTATTCTGGCTAATGTCGTTTTACCCATACCATTTTGACCTACAAATGCAATTTTATCACCTCTGTTAAACTGTAAGCTAACGTTCTCCAACACTTTTTTATCCCCATAGTATTTGGTGACATCATCGACTTCAAAGATCACTTTGCCGGGGTTAACCGCCATTTGAAAAGCCACTTTCATAGACGAATGATCCTCTACATCAACTTCTATACGTTCTACCTTGTCGAGTTTTTTAATCAAACTCTGGGCAAAAGCCGCTTTGGAAGCTTTATACCTAAATTTTTCTATAAGTTGTTCCGTATGTTTAATCTGTTTTTCCTGATTTTTTTGAGCCTGTAGTTGCTTTTCCAGCAACTCTTGCCGGATAGCTATATATTGTGAATAAGGTTTCTTGAAATCGTAAATGGAACCCAGAGATATTTCAATGGTTCTATTGGTCACCTGGTCGAGAAACATTCTATCGTGAGATACTAAAACGACAATACCTGTATAATTTTTTAAAAATTGTTCAAACCATAGTATAGAATCAATATCAAGGTGATTGGTCGGCTCATCCAGCAACAAGACATCATTGTTTTGTAAAAGTATTTTGGCCAGTTCTATCCTCATACGCCAACCACCGGAAAATGTTTCGGTTTTTTTATCAAAATCTTCAGGTTTAAACCCTAAGCCTTGTAATATCTTTTCGGTTTCCCCTTTGTATTTATAGCCACCCAAAACCTCATACCTGTGATTGAGTTCTGTCATCTCATGTAACAGGTCTTCATAAGCCTTAGACTCGTAATCTTCCCTGTGTTCTATCGCCTTATGAATACTGTCCAGTTGTTTTTCGATAGCCTGTATATCCTTAAAAGCTTTATAGGTCTCCTCCAGAATAGTTTGCCCGTTCTGAAAGTCAATATCTTGTTTTAAAACCCCTATTTTGGTGTTTTTTTCTATAGCCAAAACACCGGTATATTCCTGTTCACCGGCGATTACCTTGAGTAATGTTGACTTTCCTGCACCGTTTTTCCCTATTAATCCCACCCGGTCACCGGGTGTAAGTTTAAAACTCACACCGGAAAATAATGCCGTTCCGGAAAATGACACTGATAAATCATTAATATCTATCATCTCTTTTTATTGGTATTGATAATGTTGTTTAAACCTTCCTATATGCATCGCTTCATCAACAGGCTTGTGTGAGACAATCATCTCATACAAGGTTTCTGCCAATGCCGGCGCATAAATGATTCCTCTTGTTCCCAGCCCGTTGAGTACATATAAAGGTTGGTATTGCGGGTGTTGTCCCAGCAATGGCCGCCTGTCTGAAACCGTGGGTCTCACGCCGGCTTTGTAATCCATGACTGTGTATGGCAGTTTTAAGAATTTCTTGAGTTTGCTTTCCAATTCTTCTTGCCCTTTTGCAGTCAACAAATGCGTGGTATCATCCCAGTGATAGGTAGAGCCCACAATAAACAACTGTTGACCAAACGGCACCATAAACACTTTGGACTTTATAGTATCATTGAGGGACAAATCAGGGACATGTATGATGAGCATCTCACCTTTGGACACCTTCATGGGTAAATAATTAAAAAATGGATTATGGGCGATGTATGAGCCTTCTGCAAAAATCACGTGCCGGTAGATTTCCCCATGATAGTCCACATGGTCTTCTTTTATCACCAAATCGGCATAATCAAAAGTCACATCATGCAATAATTGTTGTTCTCTTAAATATTTATTGTAATGCGCCAAAATGAGTTCGCCTTCTACCCTGCCTACATTATGAAGCTGACCCAAGCCGTAAGGTGCTTCAATACCGTTGATAAAATTAGGTTTAACCGGGGTTAACATATACTGATTCATCACCGCCTTATCTGAGGCTACAACCCAATTATTCTGTTCTTCTACACTGTGTAATATTCTATAAATATCAAAGGGCTTGATAAAGGTTTGTTGAAACTTCTGCTCAAACCACCGGTAAGTTTTTACCGATTGTTGCCACATCTCATGTGCCTGCCATGCCGGGCTGAATCGTTTTAGGATTACAGGATTATACATACCACCTATGACACGGTGTGCATCGGGGGTAGGCGTATCTACGACCCGGAAAGAACGTTCCCGGCGTTCCAGTACAGAGGCCATGGACATACCGGCTAAGCCAAAACCTACAATAAGGAAATCTTTCATCTGAAAAAATTTGTGTAAAATTAAAAAAAGACGCCCGATACAGAGCGTCTTTAGTCATTTTATTGTAAAGATCAATAATATTAATAGTTCCAAAGATCAATTTCCTTATTTCTCACTTGTTCTTTCAAACGCTGAGACTCCAGAACCTGGAATAAAGAATTACCTTTTACATAATCTACGACTTCCCGGTCACCATATTCATTTTCTATTTTAAATATAATACTGCTAAACCTGTGTGAGTTTAACAAATGGTCATATGAAATGGGAAATGCTGAGTTTTTGGGATTAAAGACTTTTTGGTTGTGCATGACTTTTCTGGCATCCGGATAGAACACCCAAAACAACGGAAAACGTTCTTCTGATAAATCCTCTCCCAGCTCATCACGACCAAGGGTTTGCACATCCGGAGCTACCGGTGCAATGGCAATAATACGGTATTTCATCTCTCCTTGACGTTTATCGACATACCAAATACCCTTGACCATAAAAGCATCAATAAGATCTGCTTCTATTTTGTATTTATCCACATAGTCAGAGATATCTGCAGATGCATCAGCGTTGATGATGTCATAACCGGCATCTATAGTATCCATCCTGAACAATTTCTTATCAATATCCTCAAAAGATATTTTGGTGTTAAAATAAGAATCTTCGTACACTTCAGTGATTTCACCGGATTTTATCCCGTCTATCAAGGCATTGTAAAGAGATTTTCTGCTGGGGTTGGTATTTTTGATCGGATAATACAATGGTAAATTCATACGCTCGTTAAGATCCACATATTCCCAAACGACTTTCTTCCAAAATATATCACGATCTTCCACATAACCGTAATCTAACGGTTTATCGCCGCCGGCTGCCTCTTGTTCAGGCGTTTTTTGACCTATTTCCTGAGGCGTTTTAGCGTTTAATATATTGAATTGTGCCATGGTTGCTTCTGTGAACAGAAGCAATGCAGCCACAAACATTAATTGTATCTTGTTCATAATTTGTAATTATTTAATTTCAACTAAAACAGCCGAAGCTTTTTTTACTCTAAGGCCTGAGCCTTCACCTACGATTTTTGATTTGATATCAAATATGTTCACTTGATCACCTCTACTGGCTTTATCTATGGCGGCTTTTGCTCTGGCATTCATTCTGGGGCCATTGACAACAACCGTAGGTTGACCGGGTACTTTTACAGAAAAACCTGTGACGGCAAACGTTAAGTCAAAGACAAAATCTGGTAACATAACTTCTACAGCTGCCCGCTTCAAACTCTCTTTAGGCATACTTGTTTTTCCGGTTTCTTTTCTCAAAGCTCCCATAGGTGCGGGTACGTCTTTTATTCTGAACTTTTTAGTCGTATTAACCGTCTTACCACTTGATAATTTAGCACTTACGTTAATATTGACTTCACTTCCAGAAGAAGGTGTCATCACATATTTACCGGCACTTACTTTACGGATATTTTGAGATGAACTCACCTTGACATTAGCATCACCTACACCTGGAACAGAAATAGACAATGGGTTTTGTAAACCACGATAAACCACATTCATCTTATCTGCAGAAATCACCGCATCACTGGGTTCTGTGATAACTGTATATTTACTGTCGAATTCCAATCTGATAGGATCACCCTCTTTTTGATTAAACACAAAAGAACCTTTGATAGGATGTTCACCGGGATTACCGGCTTTAAAGTTTAACAGTACCTGTCCGGCTTCTTTCTTACCACCTACATTAGATTCAAAACCATCGATAGTCATGGATTTATCATATTTTCCTAAAACTATACTTCCGGTAACTTGTTCACCTGAAAAGTAAGCCGTTTTATCCAAAGCCACTATAGCTTTGTAATTAGTCATTTTAGTTTCGTCAATCAAAGCACCACCGAGTAGTGAATTGAAAATTTCACCTTCAGTGGTTCTGACGTCAGCTTGCATCTTTTCAAGATTTGCCAAAGTAGTTACCAAAGGAAAACCTTTATAGCGATTGACCAACCAATCCTGATCCCTACCGTTATCAGCTTTTTGTACAGGTGTACTGAAACGCTCTTCTATCTGTGCTTTCAGACCGGGATTAATAGAGTCTCCTAAAATCTTAATGACTTCATCCTTATAACCATTGATCCTATCGACAAATGCCTGACCTTCTGTAGAATATTTCTCATCTTTACTAAAGAAATAATCATCACCTTCATCTTCCTTGTCCATAGATTCGTAATCATTAGTATCCTTTACATTTTTAGTCAACTCAGATTTTACGGTAGCTATATAGTTAAAAAACTCATCAGATACCGTTTTGATTTGTTGAGCATTTTGATATTTAACCTTATATCGTCCGGGACTTTCTTCAGCTTTTGCTTCAAGACTACTCAAAATCCCGTTGTTTGCATTGTCCAATCTTTCACTGGAATCTGCAAAACTTTCTTTCATATACCCAAATGCAGATAATACCTGTTTACTCATGTTCATCGCTAACATAGCAATGAATACAAGGTACATCAAGTTAATCATTTTCTGCCTTGGTGATAAATTACCGCCTGCCATTAGTTAAAAAGTGTTTTTATGATTAATAATTTCATTTGGTAATATTCTATTTTCTGGTCATTGCCGATAACATTCCGCCATAGACATTGTTTAGATTCTCTAAATTGGCAGTCATGGATTCCATCTGCGTTTTCAGCTGAGCCGCTTTTTGAGCAATTTGTTCATTGACCTCTGCCTGACGGTTAGTCGATTCCAATTGCACTTTATACAAGCTGTTCAACGATTCCATTTGAGAAGCAGCCAACGATAGTTGTTCACTGTATTTATTGGTCGCAGCAATAGAATCTACTGCCGGTTTAATGTTGTCTGCTGCACCTTTGAAGTTTTGTATGCTACCGGTCAAACTCTGCATCAATCCGACATCAAGCTTGGCTTCTTTAAGCATTTTATCCAATTTTTCTGACAGCATGGATTTAGCTTCCTGAGTTTCAGCATCTGTAACTGTTGTTTTTCTTTTGGATTTTCCTCCTGCTAATTCCGGGTAAACTTTTGACCAATCGAGATCTTCATTTACGGGTTCAAAAGCCGAAATGGTAAATACTATTGCTTCTACAATAAGTCCAATGGTTAATACCAAACCTGCCGGAATACCAAAGATAGACATATGTTGGATTTTACCTAATGCTCCAAGTATAACAACTGCAGCTCCCAAACTGTATGCTACGTGAAAAAATTTCTTCTGTAATTTTGATTGTGCCATGTGATTTCTATTATATTTTAAATGGGTTAATTATTTTTTATTTGATTATTTACCTTTCATATCAGTTCCCAAATAGTCCTGAACAGTTCTGAACCCTATATAGGAACGTGCAGTATCTGCGTATTCAAAATCTCTGGAACTCACTTCCAGGAAGTAAGCTATATCCTTCCATGAACCGCCACGTACTATTTTAAGACCATTACCTGAATCTTCCACATTGGGATTCATGGTAGAAGCAAAGTAATAAGTGCCTTCGTTATACGCTGTTTTTGTCCACTCTGCAACATTACCTGCCATATTGTACAAACCATAACCATTTTTATTGTAGGATTTTGCTTCCATGGTGTATAATGCGCCATCAACAGCATAATCCCCACGAGCCGGTTTAAAGTTGGCTAAGAAACAGCCCTGATCACTGGTCGTGTAAATACCACCCCAGGGATATTTTCCAAATTCAATACCACCCCTTGCAGCATACTCCCACTCTGACTCTAAAGGTAAACGGAAACTCGATACACGAGAAGCTTTCTTTTTGGCCGGTAGAGAAGCTATATAGTCATTTTTATATTTGGTACGCCAGTTAGAAAAGGCATTGGCCTGATGCCAGTTTACACCTACTACCGGGTAATCTGTATAAGCAGGATGCCAAAAATAATCTTGGTGCATCGGGTCATTGTATGAATAATTAAAGTCTTTGACCCATACAGTTGTATCAGGATATACTTCAACTATTTTTCTGTGCATTTGTTCGCTTCTGGTACTTTGTTTTCTCGCTGCTGTTTCACGATCCAACCAAACGTACTCATATTTGAGTTTTCTCACGTCTATCATACGTCGTCCGTCAAAACACTCTTCTAAAGGTAAATACATAGAATCCATGACTTCCGCATATTCCATACTTGGAAAATCTGCCGGATTCCACACAAGATCTTCATCCCATTTGAGAAAACGTCCCATAGTAGGAGAATTAATATCACCCAAAGTACCGTAATTCTCAAGCATGTACTTGATATACATATTGTCTGTATCTACCGTATCCTGGAAAGTATAAGCTCCTAAAGGCCCGTTTGCGGGATCATCAGTGTACTCTGCGAACAATGCCAACTTTGTACGTACGATTGAGTCTCTTACCCAGTGTACAAACTTTTTATACTCGCCGTTGGTGATTTCTGTTTCATCCATATAAAACGGACGTACAGTCACTGTTCTGGCAGGTGTATTGAGTGTACCGGACTGATCTTCATCCTGTTTCCCCATAGTAAAGGTTCCTCCGGGAATAAATACCATACCTGTGGGCGTTTCTGCACGCCACTTGGTTTTTGTACGATTGACCACCAAATCTCCTTTGTCTCTTACACCTTTACCTCCCGTACGACAGCCAATAGCTATTATTAAAATCAGAACTAACAAGATTGTTTTTCTCATAATCTAAAATCTATTTCTAAAAATTGTAAACGTATAATTGTATATTAAATTACACCTAAAGTGAATTTTTTTTTCATTAAAACATCAATAATTAATCTTTTTCCTATTCACATACCAACGCTCAGGGATCTCTTTATCAATAGCAGACAAATAATCCTTATAGCTACATGGTACTAACGTTCTTCTGGTTAAATTATTATTTATCTTCAAGTTAATTTCCATCCACCACCGGTTTGTCATATTACTTTTATAAAACGTAATCGTCTCACTTTCAACAAGCACATTGTACTTTTTAAAGTTACTCAATTGTTCATCCGGAAACTCTTTTATCCTGAAATGAAAACCATCTATAAAATACCACAGCATTTGGGCTACTACCTGAGAAGTATAAGGATTCTTCTCTGACAGTAAGACCTCATCAAAAATCCCCATAACCGCTAAAGAATCGCTGACACCTGCATACCGGGACATCTGACATAGCTCACCGGCTGTAAAACCATTGACATGAGGCAAACTTGCCATGGGCAGTTCCGAGGCTTTCAGCACACTTAAATCTATGCTGAAAACATCAGTATCTCTCAATACCGGTTCCACCATTGTCATATCTTCTTTTAACACCCCCAAGCGATACGCCTCAAAGTACATCTTATCCAATAACTCTATTTCTTCCTGTGTATTGAGATAAGTTTGATAGCCCAGATTGTAAAAATTCATCAAGTTATCAGGCTTATCCATAATAATATGAGTCAGGTAAGAATGTTCACTCAATTTATCAGACAAGGCTCCTAAATCAAAACAAGGATCTGCGACACAAAGGTTGACCTTTTGTTCTAAATCATCATAGCTGCGGTAAATGTCATAAGTCAATGCCTGTGTTCCCCCCAATACAATGACTGTAATGTCGTTTTTTATCAATTCAACTAAAACCTCTTTGATAATTACCGAGGTATCCGTCTCATCATTGAGCATTAAATTACCCATATCAACAACTGTCGACTCCCAGTTACCAATGTGAAGCACATAAAGCTGCCGTCTCATGTCATCCAATACCGATTCTGTCTGTCCGTCGAGAGCATCTTCGCTACCGGGCACTCCTATGATCGCAATTGATTTTTTTAACAATGAAGGTTCTTTGTCAATCGTATATTTTTTGATGTACTGACCCAACGAAGTATCCGGCAAGTCATCACAATACGCTTGTAAGTCTAAGGAAATAGGACTGAAAAAATTTAACAAATACTCCATTGCTTGATCATCTTGTGCTGAGGTAAAAATCGCACGGGCACAAAAGTATAAAAAATTGTTTTTTAAATTATTTTATTTTGAGTAATTCTTTGGCTTTTTTCAAGTCTATAGCATCAAGATCTGTATCTTTAGGCAATTCCAACTTCTTTTTACCACTGATTAATTTAAAACGTCCCCACCTTGCTTTTTCTATTCTAATATCAGTATCCGCATAAGTCTTGACCACTTTTTCCCGCTCTTTTTTGAGTTTGGCTTCTATCAAGGTTTCAATATCATCTTTACTCAAATGGTCAAAATCATATTTTTTGGACACATTGATAAACATATCGTTCCATTTGATAAATGGACCAAAACGCCCTTTACCTTTTTGAACAGGTAAACCCTTGTATTCTGCAATGGGTTCTTGTGATTTTAGTTTAGCCTTAATGATTTCCAAAGCCTGGTCATAGTCCACTTCCAAAGGATCAGTATTTTTAGGTAAAGAAGCATAGAGTTTATCCCATTTGACAAACGGGCCAAAACGACCATTGGATACTAAGACGTCTTTGTCCTTGAATTGACCAAGAGTCTTGGGCAGTTCAAATAATTTGAGTGCTTCTTCCAGTGTAATTGTCTGAATAGACTGATCTGCGTTTAAGCCGGCAAACTCCGGTTTTTCTTCTTCAGTTGCCTCGCCCATCTGTACTACAGCACCATAACGGGCCAATCTGGCAAATACTTTTTTACCCGATTTGGGATCAACACCCAACAGACGCTCTCCTTTTTCTCTATCTGCATTTTCTTTGACTTCGTTGATGTTCTCATGAAAAGGCTGATAGAATTCCTTAACAACAGATGTCCATGGTTTGTTACCTTCGGCAATATCATCAAACTCTGTTTCCAGATGTGCCGTAAAACCATAATCCATCACATGCTTAAAGTTTTTGACCAAAAAGCCGTTGACAATCATTCCTATATCCGTTGGTACAAGTTTACCTTTATCGGCACCGACCGTTTCCTCAGCTTTTTTGGTGGAAATCTCACCTTTATTAAGTGTATAAACCACATAAAATCTGGTTGTCCCGCTCAATACCGGTTTCTCCACATAACCTCTATTCTGAATGGTAGAGATGGTAGGCGCATAAGTAGATGGTCGTCCTATGCCCAACTCTTCCATCTTTTTGACCAACGAGGCTTCTGAATAACGGTAAGGCGGTCTTGAATAACGTTCTGTGGCACTGATATAATTCACATTCAACAAGTCTCCTTGAGTTAACTCCGGTAATAAACCTGAGTTTTCAACCTGCTCTTCATCGTCTTTTCCTTCGATATACAATTTTAAAAAGCCATCGAATGTAACTACTTCACCCTGAGTTCTAAACAGGTGCTTATTCTTATCATTAGCAATGGTAACTGTCGTGCGCTCCAGCACTGCATCACTCATTTGCGACGCAATGGTACGTTTCCATATGAGGCTGTATAAACGGTTGTGGTCATAACCCATCTCAACTTTCTCCATAGATAAATTGGTAGGTCTGATAGCTTCGTGCGCCTCTTGTGCACCTTTGGTTTTGGTACTGTACACGCGTTTTTTGGTGTAATTTTTTCCAAACCGGTTTTCAATAACTTCTTTTGATAAGGCTAAAGCTTCATTGGATAGGTTAACACTATCCGTACGCATATAGGTAATCAAACCTTGTTCATACAACTGTTGGGCTACACGCATGGTCTTCCCTACAGGAAAATTGAGCTTTCTGGAGGCCTCCTGTTGTAACGTAGAAGTGGTAAAAGGTGCCGCCGGTATTCTTTTAAACGGTTTTTTCTTCAGGTCATCAACTTTGAACACAGCATCCTTACACGTCTCCAAAAAGTTTACGGCTTCTTCTGATTGTTCAAAATCTGTAGTCAGTTTTGACTTAAAAGTCTGTTTATCGGCAGTCAAAAATTCAGCATCGACTCTATGGGTACGGACGGGTTCAAAATTTCTTATGTCATTCTCCCGCTCCACAATCAATCTAACGGCAACAGACTGCACCCTACCGGCAGACAGTCCGCTCTTTATTTTACGCCACAATACCGGAGACAGTTCATAACCTACCAAACGGTCCACAATTCTTCGGGCTTGTTGTGCATTGACTAAGTTGTAATCAATTTGACGTGGGTTTTCTACAGCTTTGAGGATAGCATTCTTTGTGATTTCGTGAAAAACAATACGTTTTGTTTTATTCTCATCTAAATTTAACTGTTCAAATAAATGCCATGCAATAGCTTCTCCTTCCCTATCCTCATCACTGGCTAACCAAACCACATCAGCTTTTTTAACATTGTCTTTTAAGGATTTTACCACCGATTTTTTGTCTTTTGAAACGACGTATTTCGGTTTAAAATCATCAATTATATCTATCCCAATGTCCTTTGAAGGTAAATCTGCAATATGTCCGAAACTGGAGACTACAGTAAAATCTTTCCCTAGAAATTTTTCAATGGTTTTTGCTTTGGCAGGTGACTCAACAATCACTAAATTTTTTGGCATAATAGTATCATTTACTTAAAATAATGTTTGATTGAAATCCCTTTATTTAAACCAATAGATTTTTAAAAACATTATATAATGTATATTGTAATTTGGAGGGCAAAAATATATTTTTTTCCCTAACTATCCGAAAATTTGCCTTGTTATATACCTAAATCATTGAGTATGAGCTTATAAATTTTACCCCAAAAAGACACTGATTTTAAGTAAAGGTAATTCCTGCTGTAATTAAGTCCCTATTTTGATCATATGCCTCGCATGATTACCGGACAATCCCCTTAGCTATACTTTTGCGATGAAAATGTACTGTATATTATTTGTTCAAAGTCTTAACATATTTATGAACTGTATAATCTTTTGCAAGTCTTTGCTTTTTCTTAAAACGATGCCAGGTGATACGTACAGTCTGAGGTGACACCCCCAGAAGAACGGCTATTTCTGAAGACGACAAATCAAATTTTGATAAAAACAACAATCTGGCTTCTGAAGGCGTAATCTTGTCTATAGCCATTACTTTAGTGAAATAATCAGGGTATATACTCTCAAAGTTTTTCTTAAAATCAATCCAATCATCCAATGTGAGAATCTTCTTCTGTTGAAGTTCCTCAATAATCCGTGCTTTTTCCTTGATACTATTTAAGCTTTTCCATTGTTCAATCAGCAGATCTTTATCAGACATACGTTCGTTGAGGCTCTTTAACGCCACATGAGCCTTACGGATTTCCTGATCTTTTTGTTGTTGATCAATATTATGTTTTCTACGGTTATAAAGATTAACCAACACACTAGTTAACACAATCATCAATATTAAGCCAAAGAGCAATAAAAATTTGACGGTACTCCACTTCTTATGTCGCTTATTCTTTTCGGTTTCGGCATCCAAAATCTGACGATCTACTTTTTGTTGTGCTCTAAGCAGAAAAAGAACATCATATTTATCATAAACAGTCCTGTAAGCCATGTACAAGGAATCCTGATACTGATGCGCCAATTCAAACTGCTTTTTTTTATAAAACAGTTTTTCCCCGGTTTTGTAATAATCAATATACAATTTCTCCCAACCGGCCTGTTTGATGTGTTTTTCTGCCCGCTTAAAATAACTTTCAGCTGTAGTAAAATCATCTAAAGCCGTATAAATAGAGCTCAGATCAATGGCGGCACTTGTCGCTACACCATAATCCTCATATTCCAAAGCGTTTATCATCTTATTGTTAATTAATGGGATCGCTGCCTCATGTTTATTCTGCAAGTGGTAAACACGGCCCATATTTCCTCTGGCAATGAAATAACGTAAGTCGTCATTTGGCAAAAAGGGCGTCTCTAATGATTTTTTAAAATAATACATGGCAGAATCTGTCCTGTCGATTTCAAGATAAGACAAACCAAGACTATTTAATGCTGTCCAGTGACTTTTCCAGTTCAACTTTTTGATAGACGAGCGCTGCGATTTTTTCAAATATGTTATAGCGGTATGATAATCCCTGAAGTCATAAAAAGCCCGGGCAATATCATTATAATGCTGCTTCCAGAAGGGAAATGTTTCAGGATCTAACTGCTGTAAGAGGTAATCAGCCTTTAAATAGTATTCAAATGCCAACTCATAGTTCTGAATAGTTGTCCAAATAATAATCCGCCAATGTTTTGGCTGCCCGCTCCTCCAGATCTATGATTCCTTCTACCTTTGACTTATGAATTACTTTATGAAGACCGGATATCACAGCTTTATCCCCCGTACTTCCCCATGTTTTTTTACAATTGAGTCGTATATAATCTGCTTCCAGATCCAGCACCTGATTATCATACTTATCTGCAAGAGACTTAATCAGTGAAATTTCTTTTGCCACATAGGAATCATCGTGCTTTATAAATACTTGTCTGATAGAATCAAACGCCATATTTCTATGCCATACACCTTTTTCATCCAGAAGAGATTCATATTGGGCATAGCCATTATATGCCAATATAGTGAACAATAAAATCAAGAGTCTTGTTCTCATGAATATAACAAATGCCTTTTCATCTTCACCGGTAAAATTAACATTTTTTAACAAATAATCCATATTAAATTACCAAATAAATAAGTTTTAAGTTAAAAACATTAAAAAAACACAACTACATACACGTTTTTAACTGATGATTAATCAATACTAAAAATCATCTTAACAGCAAAGGAAATATAAGAGATTGCACAACGTTATAATATTGATAATTAGATAGTAATTCAAAAAATGCGCACTCAATTTATACTTGTATTTATATTTACGATGTTTGCTTCTTGTCATCCAGAACTTAAGACTAATCAAAGTACAGGGAAAAAATTTATAAATAATGATTTTCAAAACATCTTAGACTCTTCAAAAGTTAAAGGGACAATCCTAATCTTTGACTTTAACAATAAAACATACTATTCTAATGACTTCAGTGAAGCAGCTAAAAGCGCCATACCTGCATCTACTTTCAAAATTCCTAATTCAATCATTGGGCTTGAAACAGGTTTATTGAACAACGAACAATCAATTTTTAAATGGCGCGGTGATAAAAGAGCTTTTACTATGTGGGAAAGGGATTTGACGCTCAAAGATGCTTTCCAAAAATCTTGTGTTCCCTGTTATCAGGAATTAGCCAAAAGCATAGGGGTTAAAAGAATGCATAAATATTTAGCTGAATTGAATTTCGGGCAAATGATTGTTACCGCTAAAACTATAGACAATTTTTGGCTAACAGGTCAATCCGGCATAAACCCTTTTCAACAAATAGATTTTCTTGTAAGGCTTTACAATAACAAATTAAAAATTTCAAAATCAACCCATGCTACACTTATTAATAT
>PDWI01003089.1_pt1 | contig 23999 bp, 20 predicted proteins | sample 1430891 | NCBI WGS metagenome assembly PDWI01 (sample SAMN01162508, study PRJNA174530) | Oral metagenome, whole genome shotgun sequencing project. | biome: Marine environment; feature: Marine mammal; material: Swab sample of the gingival sulcus; isolation source: swab sample of gingival sulcus... | reverse complement strand
CTTTAAAGAAAGGTTTTTTATACTTAAGTATGGCCTTTGGATAGTCACTGTCTTTGATATTTATATCCTGTCTATGACTTAGCTCATGTGTTTCGCCTTTCTTAGTATACTTAGCATAGAGTATCATCTTTCTTTCGACCTTTTTACTGAAGTCGTATTTACCCTCTGCATCATACCAGCCCTTGAAGGTGTAGCCTTCTTTTGCAGGGTCAGTTTCTGGTTCTTTTACTAAATCTCCTACTTTTACTTGCTGGGTAGGGGGTACAGGTGAACCATCATCAGTATCGAAGTGAACAGGTACTCTTTCCCTGTCATCTTTTTTATAGCGAGCTTCAAAGGTGGTGTCACGATTGATGGCGAAGTCGCTAAATACTGTGTCCTTATAATACCAACCTTCGAATACATAGCCCTCTTTCACAGGTACTTCTGTAGGCGTTTTGGCAAATTTGCCCTTTTCTACCTTTTGGTCAGGAGGGGTAGGGCTACCATCTTTAGCGTCGAAGTGAACAGTATAGGTATTGGTTTCTTCTACGTCTTCATAGATGGCGAATAAAAATAAATAGCCTTCTTTAGTATGTATATTTATGGAGTTTATAGGCGCTTTTATATTTCCATTTTTTGCAGATACTATAAAATAGTAGCCATCATCGCTTTTTTCTATTGGTTCATCAAAGATAATATAGTTTTCTGCCTCTTCTTTTGCCAGATTTATTTCTTGTTCCCTAGTAAGACGTCTAGCGAATATAGGTCTGCCATCATCTAATATATTTTCTCCTAGATTTGAAGCATAGATATTTTTAAGTTTAAGTTCATCTAGCCTTGCATAAGATTTTTTTTCTTTTGGTAAGGACATATATGGAAGAGATGTTTTGTAGATTAAGGGGTCATTCGTAGCCCAGTGTTTAAATCTTTTACCTGCTACTTCAGGTGGTGTAGGTGGCACTATTTTATTGCCGACTTCTACTGCTACTTCACCTATTTTAGTAATGCTAGGACCTATTTCATCTTCATCAGGTAGAATAGATAAATCATATCCGTTAGGTGTGTTTTCTAAGTCTTTTGCTAGGGCATAAAACTGTATATATAAAGTAGTGGTAGCTTTATCTTCTTCTTCTTCAAAGATAGGCCATATTGTGAAGTGATCGCCTGAGTTTACTTTATGTATTTTAGCCTCTGCGTCCTTCATAGGTATGATGAAATATGGCTCTTCTCCATCTACATACTTTATTGGACTATCATAGTCTATGTATTCATTGGTATTATCGTCTCCCCAGCCTTTAAATTCATAACCAGCACGTTTAGGTATTAGTGTAGGTTTTGGAATTTTTTCTCCAGCTTTTACAGTGACTGGGTCAGGTCTATCATACTCTGACCAAGCTCCATAAGTAATATCTAGCTCTGGCTCTTTTTCTTCTATATTTTCGAATACAGGCTCCACGATGAAGTCACCATCACTTACTAACCACTGGATAGGCTTTCCTTCCTTCATAGGTATTATGAAAAATGGAGGTTTGCCAGATATTGTAAAATACGATATCTCATCGTCGTAGTTTAGTTCTCTACCTTTATGTGCCCAGTAGAGGAATTTCTTGCCGGCTAATTTAGCTTCTGGGAGCCTTGGTATTTTTTGACCTACTTCTACGAATTCTGATAAATCATAGCCTTCGCTATATTTTTCTGATACGACTATTTTTAGCTTAGCTTTATCTGAAGTGGTAGATTCTTTTTCCCATTTTGCTACGAAGCTAGTTTCGCTTGGGAAGAGATAGTATTCTTTTGTTGTAGCATCATCTGAGTGCTCTATTATAGGTATGTCGAATTTGGCGATTCCGTCAACATCATGTGAGTATTTAATAGGCCTTGAAGAATCAAATTCATAATTTTCATATATTTTTGAACGCCAGCCCTTAAATACATATCCACTGCGTTCAGGGATTCCAGGGGATATTATTTTGCTTCCTTCACTTTTTTTGATGCTAAAGGTGGAAGTGCTTACACCGTCGCCCTTAAAGGTGAGTGTGGTGCTGTCAGTTGCTGCATTTACTGGAGCGTTTGCACCAGCTACATTAAAGATAGAAGCTAGTAGAAATACTGCCATTAGTATGGATAATAGTTTCTTCATGATATTTCCTTTCATTGTGGTGGATAGTTACTTGTTTTTGTTTGTTTTGTTCGAGAAATTATCTAGCTGTACAATTATATTTGCTTTGATGTATTTCAAGTGCTGAAGATAAAAAACAAGCAAGTTTGAGAGCTAGAAAATATCTCGTTTAAATAAATTATACAACTTTGAATTGGGAAATAAAATAGCCACAAGTCACTAGTTTTTAGCCACGAGTCACTAGTTTTTAGCTGTAAGTCACTTTTTTTAAGGTAAAATTCAGTCTAAAAATGTAAAATAAAAACTTTTTGAAAATAATTCTCATTTACTGTTGACAAATGAATAAAGTCTGATATAATAGTTTTTGATAGTAATTATCAATTATAAATAATTTATTATTTATAACCTCCATTAAAAAATAACTTTTATTTGAACAAGACGGTTCCCCCAAACCGTCTTGTTCGTCGTTTACTAAGTATTAGTGTGAGTATTTTATAGGTAAGTAAGAATTTTAGTTTTATTTACCTTTTTTGTGTAAAAATTTTAATGAAAATTTATATATTTTGATGGTAAGTAGCTTTAAAATAGAGTAAAATAAATATTATATAAGTAGTGTATAAACAATAGGATAAAATAAAAGGTGAGATGGTTTTTGCCTTAGTACAAGGATGAATAATATGGATAAATATAATGATTTTAAGCTTTTGAAAGCTAGTTCTATCAAGCTTGCTAACTTGACAAATGATGAAAAAAACGCTGCCCTAGAAAATATAATAAAGGCTCTTGATATGAGACGTGGGGAGATAGTCATCGCCAATGAAAAGGACTTAAAGGCTGGCGAAAGTGAAGGGCTAGCTAAGCCACTTCTCAAGAGGTTGATCTTAGATAGCTATAAGATAGATGGGCTTATAGAGGGGATTAGGTCGCTTATTTCCCTGCCTGACCCAGTAGATGTAACTAGCATGTCTAGGGAGCTAGATGATGGACTGGATTTGTATAGGGTCACTTGTCCTATAGGTGTAATAGGGGTGATTTTTGAGTCTAGACCTGATGCCTTTGTGCAGATTTCTACCCTTGCTCTTAAGTCTGGTAATGCTTGTATCTTGAAGGGTGGTAGTGAGGCTAGGCATAGCAATGCCATCTTGTATGAGATTATTAAAGAGGCTACAAGTGACTTAGGCATAGATGAAAACTGGATTAAAAATATAGATAAGAGGGAAGCCGTGTCTGATATTTTAAAGGCTGATAAGTATGTGGATTTGATTATTCCACGTGGTTCCAATGCCTTTGTTCAGTATATTATGAAAAACACCAATATACCAGTGCTAGGTCACGCTGATGGCATTTGTCATGTATATATAGATGAAGAAGTAGATGAAGATATGGCTATAAATATAGTGCTCGATTCCAAGACCCAGTATGTATCTGCCTGCAACACCCTAGAGACTGTGCTCATCAATAGAGCTGTTCCTAGGAACTTTATAGAAAGGCTTTATGAAGAACTTGCTAGGAAGAATGTAGTGGTAAATGGGGATGACTACCTAAGTAAGATAATAGAATGTGAAGAACTTACGGAAGAAAAACTGAGAACTGAGTTCTTGGACTATGAACTAAATATAAAGATGGTAGATAGCCTAGATGAAGCTATAGAGCATATAAATGAATACGGTTCTGGTCATACTGATGTAATCGTGACAAAAAATGGCGAAAATGCACTGAAATTTATGGATTATGTGGATAGTGCTAATACTTTTTATAATTGCTCATCTAGGTTTAGTGATGGGTTCAGGTATGGCTTTGGAGCTGAAGTAGGTATAAGCACCAACAAAATTCACGCTCGTGGACCTGTTGGCTTAGAAGGTTTGGTCATTTATAAGTATAAGTTGGTCGGTCACGGTCATACAGTAGAACCTTTTGCTAGAGGTGAAAAGGAATTTACACATAAGGATATAAATAGAAAGTTTGAGTAGGATTTTCTAAGTATATATTTGACTTACTTAAGGACAAAATCAATTGACTATTTTTATTAAACTTGTAAAAAAGTATGTATTGATGTTATAATGATAAGAGTTTGTTTGGTAAGGAGGTTTTTTAGTGACTGGTAAATTAAAAACTAAACGAGGACAAGTAAAGATTAAAAATGAAGTGCTTGCTAAGATAGCAGGTGTGACAGCTATGGAGTGTTATGGTATAGTCGGCATGGCTATGGTAAACATGACTAGTGGAATATCTAAGATTTTGATGGGTGATAATATCACCAAGGGTATTTCTGTAGAAGTAAAATCAAATAAGGTAAATATAGATTTACATATCGTGGTAGAGTACGGAGTCAATATCAAGGCTGTGACTGAAAATATTATCAGCAATGTGTCCTATAAGGTAGAGACTTTTTCTGGACTTAAGGTCGAGCACATAAATGTTTATGTGGAAGATGTGAGAGTAGACGATATAGTAGGAGGTAATTAATTGAGTATTGAAGTATGTGCGCCGACTATGCTAAAAAATATGTTCATTAGTGGTGCGAATAAATTAAATTCAAAAAGGGCATATGTGGATGAGCTAAATGTCTTTCCTGTGCCAGATGGTGATACAGGTACCAATATGAACCTTACTATTACCTCTGCTGTAAAGATGATTAAAGAGGTGGATGCAAACGATAAAAATGCAGTTTTAGATGCTATGTCTTCAGGTTCTCTTAGGGGAGCTAGGGGGAATAGTGGTGTAATATTATCACAGATTCTAAGAGGTTTTTGTGGTAGTTTGAAAAAGGCAGAAGAAGTGGATGCTAGAGCTTTTGCACTAGCCTTTGATAATAGTGCCAAGACAGCTTACAAGGCTGTTATGAAGCCTAAAGAGGGTACTATTTTAACTGTTATAAATGAGACTGCAAAGTACATATCAGAGATAGTTTTGACTGAAGAAGAAGTAGTCATAGATGGTGAAAAGTTCGAGATAAAGGACTTAGAGGAATTATTTAAAAACGTAGTAGAAAAGGGAAATGAAGTCCTAGCTAATACACCTAATTTGCTTCCTGTACTCAAGCAGGCAGGAGTAGTGGACTCAGGTGGGCAGGGACTTATGTATATCTTCGAAGGTATGTATGACTGCATCTTAAATGAAGGTAAAGTCATGGAATATGAGGTAGAAGAGAGCGATATAGAGGTAAATACTGCCACTATGGTGGAGACTGAGGACATTACCTTTGGCTACTGTACTGAGTTCATAGTAAATGTCGAGGGTGTCGACGATACTGGAGATATGGCACTAGAGCTTAGGGAGTATTTATCTACTATTGGTAATTCCATCGTAGCTGTTGGATATGATGGTATAATCAAGATACACGTTCATACCAATGAGCCTGGTACAGCTATTCAGAAGGCACTTTCCATGGGTTATCTTACCAATATGAAGATAGATAATATGCGTGAGGAGCACAAGCATAGACTGGTAGATGATGCTCAAGTGCACAAGGCTAGTAAGGAAGAAGCTAGTGAGTCTGTTAAGTCAAATACTTCACATGAAGTGGCTGAGCAGCCAGCTGAGAAGAAAAAGTACGGTTTCGTAGCGATTTCTTCTGGTAGTGGACTAAGTGATATATTTAGGGGGCTTGGTGTAGATATAATAGTTGAAGGGGGTCAGACTATGAACCCATCTACTGATGACATCCTAAGTGCTGTAGAAAAGGTAAATGCAGAGAATATATTTATCTTCCCTAATAATAAAAATATCATTCTAGCTGCAAATCAGGCTAAAGATATAGAACAAGAAAAGAACGTAATGGTAATAGAGTCGAAGTATGTTACTTCAGGACTAGCTGCCATCGTAGAGTTTGACGAGGACTTAGAGCCAGATGAGAATGCTAGTAGGATGACAGAGGTTCTAGACTTCGTCAAGTCAGGTCAAGTGACCTATGCCATCAGAGATACTGAGATAGATGAGCACCAGATAAAAGAGGGTGACATATTAGGTTTGGTAGAAGGCAAGATTACTGCTGTAGATAAGGAAGTAGAAACAAACCTACTAAATGTCTTGGGTGATATGATAGATGATGAGAGCGAGTTAGTTTCTATATACTATGGTACTGATGTGAAGAAGGAAGAAGTAGATGCAGTAGTGGAGAAGTTAGAAGAAGAGTACGATGAACTAGATTTTGAAGTGCATTTTGGAGGACAACCACTGTACTATTACTTCGTATCAGTAGAGTAAATTCAAATAGGATTTTTATTGATAACAGTCTGACTTTTTCAGGCTGTTATTTTAAATTATAAAAATATTATAAACAGTGATATAGTCCTATTTTAGTAGGGGTAGAACTGTCGATATAATCTTTGTTATATGTGTTAATACTGAGCTCAAATTAAAACTTAGTGAAATTTCATCTATTAGTGTGCGTGTAGATTATACATATCATGTACGTGCGGGTGAAATTACTTATATATTTAAACTGAGATTGGTAAAAGTTCAATTTATTTATTAAAGGAGAGTATGTAGCTTATGAAAAAGAATTATTTAAAAAGGATGATGGCACTGGCAATGGTGTTTGTCTTTATCTTGGCGAGTGCTGATGTGGGGGTATTTGCTGCTGGTAGTGAGTATAAGATAAGCGTAAGTACAAGAGAAGCACACAAAAAAGGAGAACAGTCTATAGAAGAAGAATATAGAAATTTAATTAAAGAAATAGTGGCGACTGCTTCAGATAAGATGACTAGTATTTATCCAAAAACTTTTGGGCATTTAAAAGGTAGTGGTATTACCTTAGGTTTAATCGGTGAAAATAGTGAAAATAGTGGTAATAATGCAAGTGTAAATACAACGGTAGCTTCAAATAAAAGTCCTAAAAAAGAAGTTCAGCTTCATTATTCATTAGAAGTGAATATGATTAACTTTAGGTGGCCAGGTGGAACTATGACTGATGAAAATAGGAAAAAATTTATTGGAACTATTTCACATGAGACTATGCACGCTATGATGATGGAAGCGTTGAGTGCTGGTATGACTGGACATAAGGTAAATGCCGAAAGAAGTGGTGGTAGATTTCCTAACTGGTTTATCGAAGGTACAGCAGTGGTATCAGGTGGTGGTACAGACTTTGTAGATCATTTGATTGAGTATACTTCCCGAAAATTAATAAATGGAAGTTCAGTAGAAGGAAAACACATAAATGATGTTACTTTGACTAAGGAAGATATAAAAAATGCTATTAGCGAGGCATCGTTAGTTTTAGGTAGAAAGTCAAGTTCTAAAACTAAGAATATATATGCTTCATATGGTGCTGGCTATTTAGCTTGTATGTATTTAGGCGATTTGATAGCTGATGAAGATGGAGATATTAGTGATAGGGAGCCAGATGTAGTAAAAGTAAGGTCTGGTTTGGATACCTTGATGAGTGAAATTGCAAATGGATATAGTTTAGATTTGGCTATTAAAAATCTTAGTCATGGAAAGTATAATGGTTTAACAGACTTTGAAGAAAATTCATTAGATGAATTAGCGGATTATTCTTTTAAGCTAATAGAGCAAATAAAAGATGGTAAGGGTTCTGTTTTAAATGATTTAAATAGTGATAAGGTATTAGATACATTGTATATGGATAGTGAGCCAACAATTATTATAAATGATGAGTATACTAGGATGTATAATTCATATCCAGCAGGTCATATAGTTATTAAAGGTGGGGATAGATTTAATACAGGCTATAGTTATAAAGGTACTTATCCTGCAGATGCACCTGCACCAGAGGTAAAAGTCCTTAAAGAAGTAGTGGATGTAGAAGTCGATGTGAAAGCTGGTAAAATAACAGGTTTAGTGGACGGTGTGTATCAAATAAATGGAAAAGAAGTTAAGCCAGATGATTTTGCTAAATTAGACATTGCAGATGAGTATTGGGGAAAGACTATAGAGATAGTGAAAAAGGGACATAGTTACTCTAAAGACAGTGAGATTTTTTACTTAGAAGTCCCTAAGAAAAAATTAAATGAACCCGATACTGGGAAAGATTCATCGGAGTCCGATACAAGCAATGGTAGTAAAAAAGACGAAGATGATAAAGAATCAACTGTCCCTGAAAAAAAGACTAGCGACGCAGCCACTAAGGTGGATACAAAGAATAAGATAGAAGATACGACAGAAGATAAGCCAAAAGATGAGATAGGAAGTGGAGGAAGTCAAAGTGGAGACTCTAGTTCAGATGCTTCAAGTGGAGGTTTATCTGGAGGTTCAGGTGAAAGTAATCTTAGTGGTGGAAGTTCTGGGGGCTCTAGTTCTTCTGGTTTAAGTGGTGGAAGCTCTTCTTTAAGTCCAAGTAAGACAAAGGAAGAAACTAAGAAGGATGAGAAGAAAAAAGAGAAAAAGCCAGTAGATAAGAAAAAAGATGAGCTTAAAAAGGAAGAGAAAAAAGAGACTATTAGCCTTGAAAAAGCAGAAAAACTTACAGTTAAAGATATAGAAGAACTTGATGCAAAAACAGTAGAAAATCTTGATAAAGTAGTTTTGTCTAAACTTAACAGCAAATTAGAAGAAAACTATCCAGATAATGTAGTTGCAGGAGCTAGGGTCTTCAAGGATACTAAGAAGGATGACTGGTATGCTGAGTCTGTAAAGTTTGCAGTAGAAAACAAGGTGATGCTGGGTACAAGTAAGGATAGTTTCAATCCTTTACTTGATACTACAAGGGGCATGATAGCAACTATATTATTTAGACTTTCAAAAGATGAAAAAGTAGATGATACAAGTTCTTTTAGAGATGTAAAAAAAGGAGACTGGTATTATGAGGCAGCAGCTTGGGCTAAGTCTAAAAACATAACTAGTGGCGTAGGAGAAAATGCCTTTAGTCCAAACGCTAAACTTACAAGAGAGCAGTTAGTAACCTTGTTATATCGTTATGCTCAGTACAAAGAATACGATACTAGGCAGAGCAAGTCGCTAGATGAATATGCAGACTTAGAAGACTTATCTGATTTTTCTGTAGCACCTATGAAGTGGGCGGTAGAGACTGGCATAATAAGTGGTACTAGCAAGAATAGCTTATCGGCTAAAAAAGGAGCAACAAGGGCTGAAATGGCAACAATACTTATGAGGTTTATGGAGAAGTTTGCAAAGTAATAGGGTAGAGCTTCGATTCCCTACACCATATTATAAAAAGATATCATTGATAACAGTCTGATTTTCAGGCTGTTATTTTATTAAAAAACTTTTAAGTCTTTGACATTTAGGCTGATTTCAAGTAAAATCGGATGGTAACGGATTAATTTAGACTTGTATTTCGAGAAAGGAAACGAGAACTATGAAATCATTAAAAGACACAAAGAATCTAGTGATAATGGGTATGATGTTAGCGCTTACCATCATATTTGATATCACACCACTTGGAGCCATACCTTTAGGGGCGGTATCCGCAACAATTACTCATTTGCCTACGATTATAGTAGGGATTATTATTGGACCTGTAGCTGGCTTTGTCATGGGTACGCTTTTTGGAATTATTTCCTTGCTACATGCACTTAGTAGACCAGTTACCATATTGGACCCACTTTTTGTGAATCCACTTCTTTCAGTTCTACCTAGGATGTTTATAGGCGTAGTTAGCTATTATGTATTTGCTGGACTTATGAAATTTGTCAAAAAATCTTATATTTCAGCTTTTGTAGCTGGGGTTTTAGGAAGCCTTACAAATACAGTACTTGTTCTTACTATGCTAGTTTTGATATATGGTCAAAAGGTTACAGAAGTGGTAGGTGGAAGTGCTGCCAAATGGGCTGTAGGTTTAGCAAGTGTAAACGGTAGTATAGAGGCTGTAGTAGCCGGATTTTTCACCGCCTTGGTAGTCACTATATTTTTAAAAATGAACAGAGGAACAGGCAAAAAAACCGAGTAGAGATAATTTCTGGCTCAAAGATATGAATAGAGATAATTTCTGGGTCAAAGATATGAATGTGAGAAAGATATCAGCACTAGGAAGATATCTGAGTGTATGTAAATTATAACCCAGATATTTTCTCGTGCAAGACACTAGAGAAAGAAGGAAAACATGATTTTAGCGATAGATGTAGGTAATACAAATATTAAACTAGCCATAATAGATGGTGATAATTACAGCAATATTTTCAGACTTACGACTAGTACGAATAGGACGTCTGATGAGTATGGTCAGAGCCTGATGTTTTTGCTTAGTTCAAATAATATAGCAGTAGATGATATAAAAGGAGCTGTTATCTGCTCTGTGGTGCCTGCTGTTATGCACTCCTTGGTAAATGGTATTAGGAAGTATTTCGACCTAGAACCTGTAATAGTAGGAGTCGGTGTAAAGACTGGTATAAAGGTCAATACAGAAAATCCTAGGGAGGTCGGTTCTGATAGGATAGCTGATGCCTGTGGGGCATATTATAGCTATGGAGGTCCTGTACTTGTCATAGACTTCGGCACTGCGACTAAGTATGATGTGGTAGACGAGACTGGGGCTTTTATAGTAGGAATTACTTCAACTGGTATTAGGCTTACAGCTGATGCACTTTGGCAAAATACAGCGAAGTTACCTTCTATAGAGATAGCTAAACCTAAGAGTATACTTGCCAAAAACACTGTGACTAGTATGCAGGCTGGACTTGTATATGGATATATCGGTCAGGTCGAATACATAGTGAAGAAGGTAAAAGAGGAACTAGGACTTCCTGATATGAAGGTGATTTCGACAGGGGGACTCGCTAGGGTAATAGAGGGCGAGACCGATGTCATAGATGAGAATGATCCTTATCTTACTTTTAAAGGTTTAAAAGAGATATATCGAAGGAATGTAGAGAAGTAGATAACGAGAAAATATATAGTTTCACATTTATAGGACTTCGGAAGTGTATGAAGGCTGGAAGATGTCTTATAAAGAGAGAAGAGAGCTATAAATTATCTCGAGTTTAGGATATAGAAGGAATGTAGAGAAATAAATGGAAATAAATGGAATCAAGAATCTACTTTTTATGGCACCACTAGCCGGGGTTACTGACTTAGCTTATAGGACTATTCTGTCTCATTATGGGGCAGATATAGTCTTTAGTGAGATGGTTAGTGCCAAGGCTATTTGCTATGATAATAAAAAGACTATGGATTTGCTTATCACTGATAAGGAAAAAGAAAATATGGCTGTCCAGCTTTTTGGAAGTGAGCCAGACATTATATATAAGGCGATAAAAATCATCGATAATGATGATTTTTTATTCTACAATCTAAATGCAGGTTGTCCAGTGCCAAAGGTGGTAAATAATGGGGAGGGTTCTGCTCTTTTAAAAAATCCTAAACTTCTAGGTGATATAGTTAAAAAAATGTCAGATGCTGTAAGTGAACTCGCTTCTGCTAGGGCTAAAGATGTGGAAGAAGTGTCTGCTTTCGATGGGAAGACTGTGGATGAGCAGGGGCTAAGTCTAGGGAAAAATAAAAAAAAGCTAGTTACTGTAAAGATACGTTCTGGTTTTACAGAAGATGATAAAAATGCAGTAGAGATAGGGAAAATATGTGAGGCTAATGGGGCTGATATGCTTATCATCCATGGTAGGACTAGGGAGAAGTATTACAGTGGTGAGGTAGACTATAAGCCGATAGCAGATTTGAAAAGGGCTGTGAAGATACCCGTTATCGGAAATGGTGATATCTTTGATGCTAAGTCTGCCAAGAAGATGTATGATGAAACAGGGGTAGATGGGCTTATGATAGCTCGTGGTGCCATGGGCAATCCTTTTATCTTTAGGGAGATAAAGACTTACCAAGAGACTGGTGAAATACTGCCGAAGCCTACTATAGAAGAACTATGCGATGTGATAAGGTGGCATAGGGATTTGATAGTGAAGTACAAGGGCGAGTATATAGGATATAGGGAGCTTAGGAAGCATCTTTCATACTATGTAAAAGGGCATAAGAATGCTAGTAAGATAAGGGGAGAGATGAATTATCTTTCGAGTGCTGAGGATTTGGAGAAGGTACTAGAGAAATTATCTGCGATGAAAAGTTAAGCGTAAAGAAAAAATCTATCTATTGTTGACAGCTAAAAACTAGTATGGTAGTATACTAATAGTGCTTATGAATTTAATTTTGAAACCTATATTAATATATTTTAAAAAGGAGAGATGGATTTACTAAGTTTAACTTAAATTCCAAGTGATATTATGAAAAAATATAAGACTCTGAAGAAACTCACAGATGTGGGTGTAGTCGCAGTGGTTAGGGCTTCATCTAAGGATGAGGCAAAGAAGATAGTAGAAGCAGTAGGTAAGGGGGGAATAAAGGCTATAGAGATTACTATGACTGTGCCTGGTGCAGTTGAAATAATAGCTGATTTGGTCCAGACTTGCGAAGAAGATATGGTCATTGGTGCAGGTACTGTATTAGATGCAGAGACTGCTAGAGCTTGTATTTTAGCTGGTGCTACCTATGTGGTAAGTCCTTGTTTTGATGAGGCTTCTGCTAAGCTTTGTAATAGGTATGCCATTCCTTATATGGCTGGAGTTATGACTCCTAAAGAAGCTGTTTGTGCCCTTGAATATGGCGTAGATATTTTAAAAGTTTTCCCAGGTGGAGCCTTTGGACCAAGTATTATAAAAGACTTTAGAGGTCCATTACCACAGGGAAATTATATGCCTACAGGTGGAGTAAGCCTTGATAATGTAGAGCAGTGGATAAAAAATGGAGCAGTGGCAGTAGGTGTAGGAGGTTCTCTTACAGCAGGTGCCAAGACTGGTGACTTTGCTAAGGTGACTGAAACTGCCAAAGCCTTCGTAGATGCTGTGAATAAGGCTAGGGAGGAAATGTAAATGAAAAATAAGAGTAAAAAGGTAGTTACTTTGGGTGAAATCATGCTTAGACTTTCACCAGAAAATAAAAATAGGTTTGTACAATCTAATAAGTTTGATATAATATATGGTGGTGGTGAAGCAAATGTAGCGGTTTCTTTAGCGAATTATGGTATGGATGCTTACTTTGTTTCAAAGGTACCAAAGCATGAGATAGGTCAGTCAGCAGTGAATGCCTTAAGAGGAATGGGTGTAAATACTGACTATGTGCTTCGTGGAGGAGATAGGTTAGGTATATACTTCCTTGAGCATGGTGCTTCTATGCGACCTTCAAAGGTCATCTATGATAGGGCTGGCTCATCTATAGCTACTGCAAAGGCAGATGAGTTTGACTTTGATAGTATTTTTGAAGATGCGGATTGGTTCCATTTTTCTGGTATTACACCTGCTATTAGCAAGGATGCTGCTGAGATGACTAAGCAGGCACTAATTGCAGCTAAGAAACATGGAGTAATGGTTTCTGTGGATTTGAATTACCGTAAGAAGCTTTGGACACCTGATGAGGCGAAGCTATGTATGACTGAACTTATGCAATATGTTGATGTTTGTATAGGTAATGAAGAAGATGCTGAAAAGGTTTTAGGATTTAAGCCTAGTGGCACAGATGTATCCAAAGGTGAGTTAAATATAGATGGATATAAAAATATATTTAAGCAAATGAAGGATACATTTGGCTTCAAGTATGTAGTTTCTACCTTAAGAGAAAGCTATTCTGCTTCAGATAATGGCTGGTCTGCCCTTATATATGATGGAAAGGAATTTTATCGTTCTAAGAAATATGATATTAGACTGGTCGATAGAGTTGGAGGTGGAGATTCTTTCTCAGCTGGACTTATTTATGGTTTACTTGAAAAGGAAAGTCAAGGAGGAGCACTCGAATTTGCTGTGGGAGCCTCAGCCCTTAAGCAGACTATTTTTGGAGATTTTAACTTAGTAAGTGTAGAAGAAGTCGAAACTCTTATAGGTGGAGATGGTTCTGGCAGAGTACAAAGATAGTTATTTATTTCCTATAATATATAGTTAGTTTAGGGTAAAACCCCTTAATTTTAGGAAGTTTAGAAAACGGAGAAGTAGATGAAACTAGAAAAATATGACCCTTTAGCAGGCAAACCTACAGGTGAATATGTACATGATGTTCTCAAGAAGAACATCATTCGCATGCATATTGAACCAGGAGAAAAGCTTAGCGAACAAGAAGTTTCAAACTTATTAGGTGTGAGTCGGACACCGGTAAGGGAAAGTTTTATAAAGTTGGGCAAAGAAGGGGCTGTTTATGTATTGCCACAAAGAGGAACTTATATCGCTAAGATAAATATGGAGCAAGTAGATGAGGCTAGATTTATTAGAAGGAATTTAGAAAAAGCGGTATTTGTAGAATCTTTGGAAGTGCTTAGCAAGGTCGATTTTGCTAAGATGGAAGAGAACCTAGCAGAGCAAGAAAAAATCATAAATATAGATAAGTCTAAGCTTACTGCTGAAGATTATGCAGATTTTTTAGACAAGGATGATGAGTTTCATAAGATTCCTTATATTGCAACTGGTAGGGAGATGACTTGGGAATTTATTGACTCTATAAATTTAAACTATCAAAGGGTAAGAACGCTAAGTTATGCACTTGATTTTAAGTTGAAAAAATTGTATGAAGAACACAGCATGATTTTAGATGCTATGAGAGATAAAAGGGCTGATGATTTATCTGAGCTTATAGAAAAACACATTAGAAATTTAGATGCAGAAAAAGAAAAATTAGCAGATTTATTTCCAAACTATTTTGATTGATTTTAAAATGGATAAATGATGAACTTATACTATAATAGGCAATATTTAAACTTAAAAGAAATTTACTTTAAACATAAGTTATTTAAAATAGATAGACAAAAATCTATCTATTTTTTTGTGCAAATTGCTATAAATTTATACTTATTGAAAAAAGAAGCTATAGCTATTGACTCGAAGTAGACTAGTATGGTAGTATGTGAGTGTCAAAATATATTTGTAAATACCATTAATTTTGGGAAAATGAAAGGAGACTAATATGTCTAAAAAAATACTTAGCATTTGTTTGTCATTAGTTTTAGTATTTGCTCTTGCATCATGTGGAGGAACTGAAGCTAAAAAAGAAGAGGATACAAAGGCACCTGAAACTACAAAGGCTGAAGAAAAAGCGGCAGAAGAAACTACTAAAGAAGAGGCTGAAGCTCCAGTAGAACAGATGGTTTTAAAAATGGCTGATAACCAACCAGCTGATTATCCTACTACTCTTGGTGATTTAGAGTTTGCTCGTATAGTAGAAGAGAAAACTAATGGAAGAATCAAAATAGAGGTTTACCACTCTAAGCAACTTGGAGAAGAAAAAGATGTTATCGAGCAAGTACAGCTTGGAGCTATTGATTTCGCAAGGGTTTCACTTTCTCCTATGACTGAGTTCTCACCAGAACTTGCAGTTCTAGCACTTCCTTATATATATAGTGGTGCTGACCATATGTGGAAGGTTCTTGATTCAAAAATAGGTGATGATTTCTTAGCAGGACTTACTGATAGTGGTTTTGTAGGACTTACTTGGTATGATTCAGGAGCAAGAAGTTTCTATAACTCAGTTAAACCTATAAATACTGTTGATGATTTAGCAGGACTTTAAGTTCAGAGTACAGCCTGCAGAGCTTATGGTAGACATGGTAGAAGCTTTAGGAGCTAGTCCAACACCTCTTAACTATGGTGAAGTTTACTCAGCTATCCAAACAAATGTTATAGATGGTGCAGAGAATAACTGGCCTTCATACAATACTTCTTCTCACTATGAGGTAGCTAAGTATTATACACTTGATGAGCACTTAAGAGTGCCTGAGATAGTAATAGCTAGTGCAACTACACTTGATAAATTATCTCCAGAAGATGTAGAAATAATCAAGGCAGCAGCTAAAGAATCTACTAAACTTCAAAAAGAAGAATGGAATAAAAAAGTAGAAGAATCAAAAGAGATTATAGCAGCTAACGGAAATGAAGTAATAGAATTATCAAATGAAGAAAAGGCTAAGTTTGCTGAAAAAATGGCTCCAGTATGGGAAAAACATGCAGGAGATTATAAAGATATAATCGAAGAAATTCAAGCTATGAAGTAAAAATATTTATAATAATATTATTTAAACGGAAGAGTTTTCTTCCGTTTAAATTTATACTGATAATTTTTAACGAAAGGAAAGTGCTTTGATGAGGTGTTTAAAAAAAGGATATGAGGGAGTGCATAGTTTTCTCCTGACGATTACAAGGTTTATGCTTATAGCTATGGTGCTTATTACTTTTGCTCAGGTCATAAGTCGTAAGGTTTTTTCTACTAGTATTAGATGGTCCGAAGAGGTGCCTATTATACTTATGATTTGGTTTGGATTTATAAGCATGGCGATAGGTGTAAAGGAAAGACTTCATATTTCTATAGAGGTTTTTTATAATCTATTTCCTAAAAAAATGAAGAGGGCTTTGATGATTATAATAGATATATTGATAGCCTGTGTAGGACTAGCTATGCTCTACTATGGTGGTATGCTTGCTATGAAGACTATGAGTTCTACTATGCCTGCGACTAAGATGCCGACAGGATTTGTGTATATAATACTACCTATTTCTGGATTTTTTATCTTTGTAGAAAGTGTTTTCAATGTGAAAGAGGATATAAACGTTAAAGATATAGATAAGTTAGATGCTAAAAATGAGACAGAAGTTTTAGAGGGAGGTGAATAGTATGCCAGATGTAAGTATAGCGATTGCGATATTATTAATAAGTTTTTTTGTATTATTATTGTTAAAGGTACCAGTTACATTTTCACTTTTAATTTCTGCTACCTTGTCAGCTGTATATTTTAATGTACCTCTAGTAATAATAGCACAAAAAATGGTAAAAGGAGTAGAATCATCCTCTCTTATGGCGATTCCTTTCTTTATATTAGCTGGTGAAATAATGGGTGCTGGTGGTATATCGAAGAGGCTTATAGGTTTTTCTGATGCTTTAGTTGGCCATGTGCGTGGTGGCTTGGCACAGGTAAATGTTTTAGCATCTATGTTCTTTGGTGGTATCTCTGGTTCAGCTGTAGCAGATACATCTTCTATAGGTGCCATGATGATACCTATGATGAAAGACAGTGGATACGATGATGATTATTCAGTAGCAGTTACAGTTACTTCATCATGCCAAGGAGTTATTATCCCGCCTAGCCATAATATGATTATTTACTCATTAGCAGCTGGTGGACTTTCGGTAGGAAAGTTATTTTTGGGTGGAGTTATTCCTGGAATTTTACTTGGAATTTCACTTATGGTGATTTCTTATATTATAGCTGTGAAGAAGAATTATCCAAAGGGAGAAAGAATGCCGTTTAAAAAAGTAATAAAGGTATTTTTCGATTCATTCTTGGGTCTTATGACAGCTATTATTATAATAGGTGGTGTACTTACAGGTTGGTTTACTGCTACAGAGTCAGCGGCAGTTGCCTGTGTATATGCCTTTATTATTACATTTTTTGTATACAGAGAAATCAAGATAAGTGCTATGTGGGGCATACTTTTAAATAGTTTAAAAACGCTTGCTTTAGTGCTCAGTCTTATTGCAGCTGCAAAAGCCTTTGGGCATATGCTAGCTCTTCTTCAAGTGCCAGCACTTGCGACTAAATTTTTACTTTCAATTACAGATAATAAAATATTACTATTATTACTTATAAATGTACTTATATTATTACTTGGATGTATTATGGATATGGCACCACTTATCCTTATACTTACACCTATACTTTTACCAGTAGTTATGAGTGTAGGTATGGACCCAGTACAGTTTGGAATAGTTTTGATACTAAACTTAGGAATAGGACTTTGTACACCTCCTGTTGGTTCAGCCCTCTTTGTAGGATGTGCTATAGGAAATGTATCTATAGAAAGGATGACCAAGGCCTTACTACCATTTTATTTAGCTATGATAGTATCGCTTATGCTTGTCACCTTTGTACCAGATATAGTATTGTTTTTACCTAGGTTATTAGGAAATTAAGGAGAAGATATGTTTATAAACGATGATTTTTTATTAAAGACTGATATGGCTAAAAAGCTCTATCATGAGCATAGTGAGGAGCAAGCTATTATAGACTACCATTGCCATCTATCTCCAGAAGAGATTGCGACTGATAAGAGATATAAGAATATTACAGAAATATGGCTATATGGCGACCATTATAAATGGAGGGCTATGCGTAGCTTTGGGATAGAGGAGAAGTATATTACTGGTGATGCTAGTGATTATGAGAAGTTTTTAGAGTATGCGAAGATGATACCATATACCCTAGGTAATCCACTTTATCATTGGACTCATTTGGAGTTAAAAAGATATTTTGGAATAGATACCATACTTTCAGAGAAGACTGCTCCTGAGATTTGGGAAAGGGCAAATGAAGTCTTAAATTCTAAGGAGTTTTCAGCTAAGCAAATACTTAATGATTTCAAGGTGGAAGTAGTATGCACTACAGATGACCCTACAGATGACCTTAAGTGGCATGAAGAGATAAAAAAAGATACTGAGTTAAAAACTAAGGTTTTACCGACTTTTAGGCCTGATAGGATGGTAAAATTTGAACTCGCAGACCATGCTGATTATTTGAAAAAATATGAGGAAGTAGTAGGATTTGAGATAAATACAAAAGATGACTTGTTTAAGGCTATGACTTTGAGACTTGACTACTTCGAAGAGAGGGGCTGTAAGCTAGCAGACCATGGACTCGATATTATGGAGTATAAGCCGATTTCAACTGTTGAAGCTAATACTGTTGAAAAGGTTCTTGCTAAGCTTAAGTTTGGCGAGAAAATTAGTGATGAAGAGCGTGTAGGATTTAAGAGTGAGATAGCTCATTTTCTTGGTAAAGAATATGCCAAGAGGGGTTGGACTATGCAGATGCACATAGGAGCAAAGAGGAATAATAATACTAGGATGTTTCAAAAACTTGGTGCTGATGTGGGATTTGATTCCATTAGTGATAGATTGTTTATAGATGCCCTTTCATCTACATTAAATGACCTGGAAATGGAAAATCTTTTGCCTAAGACTATTATTTATAGTTTGAATCCTATTTATAATTACTCTGTAGCTACCATGCTTGGCAACTTCCAAGGTTCTGGAGTAAGAGGTAAGATACAAATGGGTTCTGGATGGTGGTTTAATGACCAAAAAGACGGTATGGAAGAACAGATGAAATCCCTAGCTAATCTTGGCTTGCTTTCTAATTTCGTTGGAATGCTTACAGACTCTAGATCGTTCTTGTCATATACTAGGCATGAATACTTTAGAAGAATTATGTGTAATTTGATAGGTGATTTAGTAGAAAATGGTGAGTACCCAGCAGATGAAGAGATTTTAGGAGAAATAGTAGAGAAGATAAGCTATAAAAATGCCAAAGAGTATTTCGGATTTTAGGAGGAAATGATATGAAGATGACATGGAGATGGTATGGGAGAAATAATGATGATATTACCCTAGACCATATAAGACAAATACCAGGCGTCGATGGCATAGTTTGGTCACTACATGATAAGGTGGCTGGTGAAGTTTGGGAAGAAGAACGTATAGCAGATGAGGTGGCATATATAGAGTCTAAGGGTTTCAATGCTGAGGTGGTAGAGTCTGTAAATGTACACGATGCTATAAAGATAGGCACAGAAGATAGAGATAAGTATATAGATATTTATATTGACACTATTAGAAAGTTAGCTAAGTATGGAGTAAAGGTAATATGTTATAACTTCATGCCTGTTTTTGACTGGACTAGGACAGACCTTTATAAAGAACAGCCAGATGGCTCCAATGCACTGTTTTATGAGAAGGCCTTGGTTCATGGGGTAGATCCTCAGACCATAGTGGATAGGATTCTAAAGGGTGCTGGAGAGAAGACCATGCCTGGCTGGGAGCCTGAAAGACTAGCTAAGTTAAATGAATTATTTGATGCTTATAAGGATGTAGATGATGCTAAACTTCTAGAAAACTATAAGTATTTCTTAGATAGGATAATACCTATTTGTGAGGCAGTAGATGTAAAGATGGCAGTTCATCCTGATGATCCACCGTTTCCTATTTTTGGGCTTCCAAGGATAGTTAGAACTAAGGAGCACATACAGGATGTGCTTGACTTAAATACAAGTAAATATCATGGTTTGACACTATGTACAGGTTCGCTTAGTCCGAATTTAGACAATGATATACCTGCTATTATATCTGAATTTGCTACTAGGATACACTTTGCTCATATAAGAAATGTAAAAGTTTTTGAAAATGGTGACTTTATTGAAGTTTCTCATAGGGCTTGTGATGGTGTGGTTGATACTGTTAAGGTATTAGAAGTTTACCATGAGAAAAATCCTGATGTATATATTAGACCAGACCATGGTAGGCACTTGTGGGGTGAAGAAAAGACTTGTAGGCCTGGATATGGCTTGTATGACCGAGCGTTGGGAATAGCCTATATGCTAGGAGTTTGGGATTTATTAGAGAGAAGGTAGGATATGAACTTAAATAAAAATGAATTAAAAAATAAAAGCGCTTGGGAAGAAAAAGGTATAAAACTTCCTGCTTATGATGTGGAAAAAGTAAGGGAAAATACCAAGGAAAATCCTGTATGGCTGCACTTTGGAGCTGGAAATATCTTTAGGATTTTTATGGGGTTACTTGCTCAAGACTTACTTGATGAGGGGGCTATGGATAGTGGTATAGTCGTAGCAGAGACCTTTGATACAGAGATAGTTGATAGGATTTTTGATGGATTTGACCACTTGACTTTAGGAATTACTATGCATGCTGACGGAAGTTTGGAAAAGGAAGTCATTGCTTCTATAGTTGACAGCTTAAAGGTCGGAAATTTAAAGTATGATGATGTAGAAGGTGATAATAAAACCTGCCTAGATATTTTTTCCAATAGATCACTACAAATAATTACTTTTACTGTTACCGAAAAAGGCTATGCTCTTAAAAATATTAATGGCGACTACCTACCTGTGATAGAGACCGATATCAAAAGTGGCTTGGGTGGAGTAAGCCATGTTATGAGCATACTTACCCTTGGGCTTTATAAGAGGTATAAGTCTGGGGCTCATCCTATAGCTGTGGTAAGTACAGATAATTGTTCCCACAACGGGGATAAGGTAAAGGAAGCTGTAAATATGCTTGCTAATGAGTGGCTTAAGGCTGGTTTTGTAGATGAGGGATTTTTAGGATATATTAATGATGAGGCTAAGGTGAGCTTCCCTCTTACCATGATAGATAAGATTACTCCTAGACCTTCAGATGAAGTTAAGGCAGAGCTAGAAAAATTAGCTTTAGAGAATATGGATGTGATTATCACAGAGAAAAACACCTATACTGCGCCTTTTGTAAATGCAGAGAAGTGTCAGTACCTAGTGGTAGAAGATAAGTTTCCTAATGGAAGACCTAAGCTAGAAAAGGCTGGGGTATATTTCTGTGATAGGGATACGGTAAACAATGTGGAAACTATGAAGGTAACTACCTGTCTAAATCCACTTCATACGGCACTTGCAGTAGGCGGCTGTTTGCTTGGATATACCAAGATTTCAGATGAAATGAAGGATGAAACCCTTTTTAAATGGGTGAAGAGAATAGGTTATCTTGAGGGGCTTAAGGTAGTGGTAGACCCTAAAATTTTAGAGCCTAAAAAATTCATTGATGAGGTTGTGGGTGAGAGGCTTCCAAATGCTGCCATACCTGATACTCCTCAACGAATAGCAACTGATACATCTCAAAAGGTGGCGATTAGATTTGGTAAGACCATAGAGAAGTATATAGCTAGTCCTGATTTAGATGAAAAGGAACTAGTTGGTATTTCACTTGCCCTAGCAGCCTGGCTTAGGTATTTGCTTGCTTTTGATGATAAAGGTAATGAGATGGAGCTTAGTCCAGATCCGCTTAAGGATGAACTTATGAAGGAAATGTCAAAAATAAAATTCCCGATTGCTGGTACTTTGACTAAAAAAGAAGTAAAGGACCTTATAGCACCTGTGCTTGGAAATAAAGAAATTTTTGGTATGGATATGACGCTTAATGCTGTGGGTGATATGGTGGCAGAGTATTTCTATGAGATGGCTTCATCAGTGGGAGCTGTGAGAGCTATTTTAGAAAGAGAATTGCTTTAAGGGTTTTTTCGAGAAATTATCTGCGTTGAAAAGTGAAACGTAAAGAAAGAAAACAAGTGATAAGAAGAATTTCATTCGGTGAGTAAAGACGCAGAAAACATCTCGGGGATATACATTAAATATCTAATGAGTGACTTTGTAGTTCTCTTGTGTTAAAATAATCCTGTTGGTGAGATTGAATTTTGCTGGGAGGATTTATGAAAAAGAAATTACTTACTCTTTTTCTTTCTACATTTTATATATCAGCCTTCACCTTTGGTGGGGGCTATGTTATAGTGTCGCTTATGAAGGATAAGTTTGTAGATGACTTGGGCTGGATGGATGAGGAAGAGATGCTTGACCTAGTGGCTATAGCTCAGTCTTCACCTGGAGCTATGGCTATTAATATTGCCATACTTATCGGCTACAAGATAGCTGGGGTGATAGGTATGATTACCACTGTGGTAGCTACTGCACTGCCTCCGCTTATCATCATCTCCACTATTGCTTATTTTTATGATGCCTTTATAAGTAATCAGTATATTGCTCTATTTATAAGGAGTATGCAGGCTAGTGTCTGCGCTATTATCTTCATGGCTGTCTATGACCTTTCTAAGAAGATTTTTACAAAGAAAGCTCCACAATATCTTGTTATATCGATAATGGCATTGGCTATTAAACTTATTTTTAGTATAAATGTCATGTATATTATAGGGCTTACCATAGCACTTTCCATCATAAAATATTTTTATGATAATAGCAAAAAGGAGGCTGGCGTATGATATTACTTAAATTGTTTTTAGCCTTCTTAAAAATAGGTGTTTTAAGTTTTGGTGGTGGGCTTGCTGCCATCAGTATTATCCAAGATGAAATAGTCATGGATAAGGCTTGGATTTCTGTAGATGAGTTTGTGAATCTTATAACTATCGCCCAGATGACTCCGGGTCCTATAGGGCTGAATTTATCTACCTTTGCTGGCACTAAGATAGCTGGTTTTTTAGGTGGACTTGTGGCTACCTTGGGCTTCATAACACCTTCTATAATAATACTTTCAATACTTTCATATCTCTATTATAAATATAGCTCTTTGGGACTTATGCAGACTGTGCTTAAGTATCTTAGACCTGTGGTTGTGGCACTTATAGCCTATGCAGGAATCGTGATTTTTAAGCTTATGGTAGTAGATGAAGTGTATACTATAAATTATGTGGGTGTCTTTATATTTATCTTGACTGTTTTATGTGTTAAGAAGTTTGATATTTCACCTGTGAAGTCTATGCTTATGTCTGGAATGGTAGGTATGATTTTGTATAAAATTATGGAGTTTATTTAGAATGGATGATAAAAGAATAGGAATACTTAGGGATTTAGATACGAAGAAGGCTATTATCAAGCTTGCCTTACCAGCCATTGTCGGATTTATGGTGATGGCTATTTATAATGTCGTCGATACGCTTTTTGTCTCATGGTGGAGCTATGAGGGTACAGCTGCTACACAGGTGATTTTTCCTGTTATGATGATAGCTTCATCTCTTGGGCTAGCCTTTGGTATAGGTGGTGGTAATTACATATCTAGGCTACTTGGAGAGGGTAATAGGGAGCGAGCTAATAAGGTATTAAGCACTTCTTTTTTTAGCAGTATAGTAGTGGCTGTAGCTTACATAATAATAGTCTTGCTTAGTTTAAAAACGATAGTTATTAAGTTTGGGGCTGTGGATAATATTGTAGCTTTGGCTATGGATTATGGTTTCTTCATAGTAATGGGTGCATTCTTCGTCATGCCGAGCATGGTTCTAAATAATGCTCTTAGAGCAGAGGGTAGTGCTAAGTATTCTATGGTGGGTATGGCTACTGGTTCATTGATAAATATAATATTAGACCCTATTTTTATCTTTGTCTTAGGATGGGGGCTCAAGGGTGCT
>PDWI01003087.1_pt1 | contig 24027 bp, 12 predicted proteins | sample 1430891 | NCBI WGS metagenome assembly PDWI01 (sample SAMN01162508, study PRJNA174530) | Oral metagenome, whole genome shotgun sequencing project. | biome: Marine environment; feature: Marine mammal; material: Swab sample of the gingival sulcus; isolation source: swab sample of gingival sulcus... | reverse complement strand
AAAGAAAATTTACTTCCTGACATTTTGGAAAAATATAACGAATTAGAACGAGAAGGTTGGATAACCAAAAATGGTAAAATTTCTGATTGGAAGAAAGAAGCAAAGCGAATTATCTCAAATATAATGTTGTCAAATTTTAGAAAGAATTATTAAGATTATTGACTAGTGTAAAATGTGTAGTTGTTTTTTGTTTCTGCATATAGTTTACTAGTCAATCATCATCATTTCAGAGGTCTAAAAAATTTCTATGCAAGATGTGTTTTTGTCTATACAAAATTATCATTTTATACTAGTTAAAAACAGTCTTTCCCTATGGGAGAAAAAAACTCGGAACTCGTTTTTTTTATAAAATTAAATGGAAATACAAATAAAAATGTATTTTTACCAAATATAATCTATATGCATTTTTTGAGAATACGCTATTACATATTAGTTGCTATTTGGAGTCTTTTTTTTACAAGTTACTCACAAGAGTTGCCTCCGATTCAGAATTTCAGCCCTAATGATTATAAGGCTGAAAATCAAAATTGGGGAATAGCACAAGCTTTAAACAAAAATATTTATATCGCTAACAACAAAGGACTTTTAGAATACAATGGAGCATCTTGGACAATATACAAATCCCCTAACAATACTATTTTTCGCTCTGTTGCTGTAAAAGGAAATAGAATATATACAGGGTGTTATAAGGAATTTGGCTATTGGCAAAAAAACAAATTAAATACGCTAGAATACAAATCTTTAAGCACCTCTATACAAGATAAATTATTAGAAGATGAACAGTTTTGGAAAATCATTACTTATGATAAATGGGTGCTTTTTCAATCGCTTCAACAGATTTATATGTATGATACAAGTAGAGATACATTCAGAATAATATCAACAAAAAATTCTCTATCTAAATCTTTTAAAGTTAAGGGGCAGGTTTTTTTTCAAAAAATGAAACAAGGACTTTTTAGTATAAAAAGAGGGAAGCCAATTTTAGTTTCTGATTCTGATATTGTAAAAAAAAATATCATCATTAATATATTTGATTTTGATGAAAAAATATTGATACAAACGCAGGAAAAAGGATTTTATTTATTAGATGGAAAGAAACTTACAAAATGGAAAGTACCATTCAATTCAACTTTAGATAAGATAAATGTCTATAGCAGTATTCGGCTGAAAGACAATACTTTTGTGTTAGGAACTATCTCCCAAGGAATTTTTCATATCGATAAAGAAGGACAATTAATAAATCATATCAATCAAGAAAAAGGACTACAGAACAACACAGTATTATCTTTATTTGAAGATAGTGATAAAAATGTTTGGGTAGGACTTGATAAAGGTATAAGTATTATCAATTTGAAATCAGCATTTAAGGTGTATGAAGATGTTATTGGTAATTTAGGAACGGTATATACTTCAATGACACATAATGGTTTTATCTATTTAGGAACGAATCAAGGACTTTTTTACAAGCAAGAAAATATAAATGAAAAATTTAAGTTTATTTCTGGAACTAAAGGGCAAGTATGGTCCTTAAATGTATTGTATAACACTCTCTTTTGCGGTCATAATTCAGGTACTTTTTTGATTAATAACGGAAAAGCAAAATTAATTTCCTCTGAATTAGGAACATGGAATATTAAGAAAATAGTAGGCAACCCTAATTTACTTATACAAGGGAACTATAATGGTTTACATATTTTAGAAAAGAAGAACAATCAATGGACATACAGAAATAAAATAAAAGGTTTTGACATTTCAAGTCGTTATTTTGAGATATTTGACAACTCTATTTTTGTAAATCACGAATACAAAGGTGTTTTTAAATTAGAATTGAAAGATGATTTTTCAGCAGTAAAAAAATATGAGATTAAAAGAAAGGTTACAGGTAGTGTAAAGTCCACTATTAGTATGTATAACAAAGAGTTATTGTATTTTGATAATTCTGGATTTTATAAGTTTGATAAAAAGTCTAAAGATTTTAGAAAATATTCTATATTGACAAACTCCATTCTAAATACAGATACTTATTTATCAGGAAAAATGATTGTTTCCAACAATGAAAATATGTGGGTATTTACAAATGAAAATATTGTTTTAATCTCACCTGGAAAATTTGCTAATCAACCTAAAATAGATAAAATTGCTTTGCCAATATTTTTCAGAGGAAACATAAGAGGCGAAGAAAATATAATGAATCTAAAAGGTGACACCTATCTATTAGGAACTTCAAATGGATACTTGTTAATTGATTTACAAAAATACAAAGAAGTTTCTTATAGGGTAAAAATAGAAAAAATAACAAAGGGTATTTATGATGATAAAGAAACAATACTACCTTTGAAACCTCATCAAAAATTAACCTTAGATGAAAATAGCATCACTTTTTCATATAGTGTCCCTGTTTTTGAAAAATTTTCCAGAGTACAATATCAATATAAATTAGATGGAATACACAAGTCGTGGAGCCATTGGTCAGAAAAATCATCAGTTTCTTTTGACAATATACCCTTTGGAACTTACCATTTTGAGGTACGAGCCAAAATGGGAAATCATCTTTCTGAAAATATTGCTTCTTTTGAATTTACGGTTAATCGCCCGTGGTATTTATCTTATCATATGATAATTATCTATCTAATTTTATTAATTACCTTTTTTGTGGTTTTACATTATATATACAACCGTTATTACAGTATCCAACGCCGTAAATTGATGTTGAAAAAACAACGAGAAATGATGCTGATACAGTTGGAAAAGGATAAGACAATTATGAAGCTGAAAAATGAGAATTTACAGGTAGAAGTTAAGAATAAAACGCAAGAATTGGCAATTTCAACAATGAATATTGTGAAGAAGAATGAATTATTAAATACAATCAAGAAAGGTTTAGTTTCTCAAAAAGAAAATACACAAATAAAAAAAGTATTGAAAATAATTGATGAGAATATCAAGGATAAAGATGATTGGAAAGTGTTTCAAAAAGCATTTAACAATACAGATAGAGATTTCTTAAAGAAAATAAAACAATTACACCCCAAATTAACTCCTACAGATTTGAAATTATGTGCTTACTTACGAATGAATTTATCCTCAAAAGAAATCGCTCCGTTACTCAACATCTCGATTAGGAGTGTTGAAATAAAAAGATACCGATTACGTAAAAAAATGGATTTGACTCACAAAAAGAACCTTGTCGAGTATATTTTAGAGATTTAAAGCTACATCAATTACCTCAACATTACTACATCAATTTATATAATTATAACATTTTCGAAAGACTTATTTAGCAAAAATACCTATACAATTAATTACTTAAGAACACCGTAAATAAAGAGGTTTAATGTTGTTTTTAATTATTTTTTCATCCATTTGATTAAATGTATATTTTTTATATAGGTATATTTTGAGAAATCCATTTGAATGTTTTATAAATTTGAACATCGAATTAAAATAAAACAGATATGAGAAAAAAAGTATTATCAGTTCTTTTAAGTTTTATGGGATTATTGACGATAGCCCAGACTTACGATATTAAAGGAACCGTTCAAGATGTTTTAGACAATCCTTTAATGGGAGTGTCTATTGTTGTAAAAGGTACTGTAAAGGGTACCTCTACTGATTTCAATGGAAATTTTAATATCGCAGGAATTAAGAAAGGCGATATTTTAGTTTTTTCGTATATCGGATTTCAAGATAAAGAAATAAAGGTAAATAATACCTCCTCATTACAAGTTGTTTTAAAAGAAGACACACAGGCATTAGAGGAAGTTGTTGTTGTTGGTTATGGTGGACAGAAGAAAAAAGAAGTTACAGGTTCAGTTTCTATAGTAGATTCTAAAACTTTGGAAGAATTAAAACCGATAGACGCGAGTACTGCTCTACAAGGAACAACTTCAGGAGTAGCAGTAAATACTTCATCAGGTTCACCAGGAGGTAATGTTAATATTCTTATACGAGGAGTGAGTTCAAATGGTAGCAATGAACCATTAGTCATTGTTGATGGCTATGAAGGCTCTTTGAATAGTATCAATCCAGAAGATATTGAAAATATTACTGTTTTAAAAGATGCACAAGCCGCTATTTATGGGATAAAGGGAGCAAATGGAGTTATTTTAGTAACTACGAAAAGTGGTCATAAAAACACAGCTCCAAAAGTGCAATTTACGACTTATTCAGGATTTCAGCAGACAACGAAAAAGTTGAATTATATGAATGCTACAGAGTATGCAGCTTTATTAAACGAAAGTTACGCAGCAAATGGTCAAGCACCTATCTTTTCAAATATAGCATCACTCGGAAAAGGAATTAATTGGCAAGATAAGGTCTTTCAAGATGCTTTTATGTATAATGTAAATGTTGGTGTTTCAGGAGGAGGTGAAAAAGTAACCTATTACTTAGGAGCATCACATTTACAACAAGACGGAATTGTTGCTAGTGATAAATCTAACTACAAAAAAAGTAATATCAAAATCAACTTAGGAGTAGATGTTACAAAAAAAATAAAAGCAACATTAACAGCGAATTATTTTAATAATAAGCGAAAAGCATTGTTAGAAAACACATTAGGTTCTGTGTTATTTAACGCACTGAATTTTGCTCCTACTTATAAAATTGATGAAGAAGACAGAAATGGATTTTTAGGAAATGAGGTTATCAATCCGTTATCTCAAATAAAAAATGTGTTTAATGATTATATTGGTAATGGTTTAGAAGGTAATTTCAAGTTAGAATATAAACCTATTGATGGATTAAAAATTACCTCTCGTATAGGTTTTAAAACTTATAATGACAAATCAAAAAACTTTGATCCAATTGATAATTATGGTTCAGGAAAAGTTTTCAATACAGACAGAAGCTCTGTGTCACAAGGTCGAAATCAGAACAACTCGTATACTTGGGAAACTTTTATGACTTATAATCACACCTTTTTTGAAGACCATTCTACGACAATTACTTTGGGAACAAGTGCTCAAAAAAATTGGGGAAGTGGTTTAAGTGCTACAGGGTATGATGTACCTAATAATTCGTGGGATTTTGCGGATATTAGTTTGACTACAGGCACAAGTACAACCAAAACTAACGGTTCATATGTATATGATTCTCGATTGACTTCTTATTTTGGTCGTTTACAATATGGTTATCAAGGAAAATATTTATTATCAGCAATGTTGCGTCGTGATGCATCTTCTGATTTTCCAAAAGAAAATAGAGCAGATTATTTTTCATCAGTAACAGGAGGGTGGAAAATATCTGATGAATCATTTATGGAGAATGTAGGATGGATTAATTTTATGAAATTAAGAGCAAGTTACGGTACTTTAGGAAATAATGCAGGGCAGAATTTATACAAAGCCGTTTTAAATGGAGAGGCGGCTTATGTATTAAATGGTGTTATTGTAAATGGGAAAGCAACAGGAATGTTGCCAAATCCTAAAGCGACTTGGGAAGTTGCAGAAAAATTTGATATAGGATTAGATATGAATGTTTTGAATAACCGTTTATCAATGGTTTTCGACTACTTTATAGAAGATAGAAATGATTTATTAATTGCAGGATTTCCTGTATCAGGTCTTTTAGGGACTTCTGCTCCAGGAGCATCTAACCCAACAGTAAACGCAGGAACTACTCGTAACAAAGGTTTTGAAATTGCTTTGAACTATAAGCAAGAACTTACTGATGATGTTTCATTTGGTGTTAACTATAATGTTACGAGAGTAGATGGTGAAGTAATCAAAATTAACGGAGATGTTATTCCAGAAGGAGGTTCTTTTGGAGTCGGACAATTAGCACCTGCTCGAATGGAAGTAGGTTATCCAATAGGTTATTTCTATGGGTTACAAGCAGATGGAATTTTTCAAAATCAAGATGAAGTAGATGCACATCCGAGTCAAATTGCTTTAGGTGCAAAAGCAAATCCAGGAGATATTCGTTATAAAGATATTAATGGAGATGGCAAAATTAACTTTGATGACCGTACTAATCTTGGAAAACCGACAGCCACTTACTATATGGGATTAAATTTGAATGCAAGATATAAAAACTTTGATTTTTCAACCTATATGTATGCTGAATTAGATAAGGAAATGGTGCGTAATTACGAGAGGGCTCAACCTAATGTAAATCGTCATCGATTTTATCTTGACCGTTGGCACGGACAAGGAACAAGTAATTTTGTTCCCCGTGTAACTACAGGAGTGACTGCCAATAATGTATTTTCAAGTTTCTTTGTTGAAGATGCTTCTTTCTTAAGAATTCAAAATATTCAGTTAGGATATACTTTCACAAAAGAATTATTAGAAAAAATAAAAGTTCATAATATTAGAGTCTATGGAGCATTAAATAATGCTTTTACCTTTACAAAGTATAAAGGATATGACCCTTCAGCAACTACAGGTCAAGCAATTGGAGGTGGTATTGATTATGGATTTTATCCACAAGCAAGACAGTTTTTATTAGGACTTAATGTAACATTTTAAAATTAGAAAGAAATGAAAATACAAAATAAAATATTCGGAACAATCATCGGAATAGTATTATTTGCAGGAATTTTATATTCTTGTTCAGATGATTATTTAGACAAAACTGATGTTTATGAAATCAATTCAGAAACCTATTTCAATTCTGAGTCAGATTATTACAACGCCCTAATTGGAGCATACGATTTACTACATTCGACTTATCAAAACGTACTATTAGGAGAAATTGCTTCAGATAATACTTTGTGTGGTGGTGAAAATGCTACTGATGTACCTGGTTTTCAACAAGTAGATGATATGATTCACACACCTGTGAATACTCAATTAAAAAGAATTTGGGATTGGATGTTTGCAGGGGTAAATCGTTCGGCTTACATATTGGAATTTAAAGATAAAATTGATTTTAAAGGTAAAAATATCATCATTGGTGAGGCTCGATTTTTACACGCCTATTACAATTTTGAATTAGTAAAATGGTTTGGGGCTATTCCTTTGAAAAAAGATACACGATTTGTAAGAGGTGATGAATTGACAATTCCTCGTTCGCCAGTGGAAAAAGTTTATACATCTATTGAAAAAGATTTAAAATATGCTATTGAAAATTTACCTGTTACTCCCCCTGATGGGCAAGTAGGTAGAGCCACCAAAGGAGCCGCACAAGCCTTATTAGGAAAAGTGTATTTATATCAAGATAAGTTTACAGAATCTGCAAGTGTTTTACAAAAAGTAATTGATAGCGGAACATACTCATTAGTACAGGACTATGCTTCTATCTTTGAAAAAGAAGGTGAAAATGGAGCAGGTTCTATTTTTGAAGTACAATACAGTGATGCAGAAGGAGCAGGTTTTGGTTGCTTACAGTGTAGTGAAGGAAATGTAGCAGTTGGATTTAATGGTATTCGCAATTACAATGGACCTGTTTTCGACTCAGGGTACAGTTTTAATGTTCCTGTAAAAGAAGCAGTTGACGCTTTTGAAGACGGAGATTTGAGAAAAGAAGTTGCTATTTTAGATATTGTTGCTTGGGCAAAAGAAAAAGGAGCAACTTATGGTGAGGGGTATGAGCACACAGGTTATTACAACAGAAAATACATTGCTCGTCAAGGAGATTTAAATACGGGAGACCAAAACTTGACAAATCCAAATAATTATCGTGCCATTCGCTATGCTGATGTATTGTTAATGGCATCAGAAGCATTAAATAGAGGAAGAATAAATGATGCAAAAGCGTTGGAATATTTAAATCAAGTACGAACACGAGCATTTGGAAATACAAATCATAATTTAAATCTTTCAGGAACAGCACTTACAGATGCTATTTGGAAAGAACGAAGAGTAGAGTTTTTAGGAGAAGGTTTACGTTTTTTTGATTTAGTGCGTACTGGAAAAGGAACAAAAATACCAGGATTTAAGGCTGGAAAGAATGAAATATTCCCTATTCCAATAGAAGAAATTCAATATGCTAATGGAAATTGGAAACAAAATCCAGGATATTAATTTTAATAAAAAAACAAGAAGATGAAAAGAATAAAATACATAGTAGTTTTTCTACTGATTACAGTAATAACAGCTTGTGATAATGACAACTTCGGAGAGACGGATTTTGTCAATTCTGATAAAACTCCAACAGATATTTCCGCAACATTTCAAGTAACTCAAGACAATACAGGTGTTGTTACGATTGCACCTAAAGCCAAAGGAGCTGTGAGTTATCAAGTGTTTTTTGGAGATAAAGAATCAGAGAAACCGATAAAGTTAAAATTGAGTGAATCTGTAAAGCACACTTATGCGGAAGGGAACTATAAAGTAAAGGTAGTAGCCATTAGTATGACAGGAAAAACAGCACAAGCGATTGTTCCTTTGCAAGTTTCATTTAAAGCTCCTTCTAATTTACAAGTGCTTGTTGAAAATGACAAAATGGTTTCTAAAAAAGTAACTTTTAAAGTAGAAGCAGATGATGCAATAACTTATAAAATTGATTTTGGAGATAATACAGAACTCAAAGAAGCCAATATCGGTGAAGTAATAAACCATATTTATACTGAAAAAGGAACTTATACCATAAAAGTTATTGCAAAAGGTGTAGCAAAAGAAACAACTAGTTACACACAAGATGTAGAAGTTAAGGTATTACAACAACCAACGACAGAAGCTCCAAAACCTCCTGTTCGAGAAGAAAATAATGTGATTTCGATATTTAGCAGTACTTATACCAATTTGGAAGGAATCAACTATAATCCTAATTGGGGACAAGGAGGGCAAGGAAGTGGATTTACTGAATTTGATTTGAACGGTGCAAAAATGTTACAATATAGCAATGTCAGTTATCAAGGTGTTCAACTTCCGAATGCTGTAGATTTAAGTAAGATGGAATATCTTCATATGGATATTTGGACAGCAGATATGCCGAAAATAGAAACTTCATTAATAAGTGCAAGTAATGGAGAAAAACCAGTTGTGAGTGATTTAACAGCAGATGGTTGGACAAGTATTGAAATTCCGTTATCTGAATTTACAAATCAAGGTTTGACAATTGGAGATATTCATCAATTGAAGTTTGTTAGTGAATCTTGGATGAAAGAAACAAAAGCAGGGGGAACGATATTTATTGCGAATTTATATTTTTATAAAAAGCCAACGGAGGATAATAATCCGATAGAAGGTATTTGGAAATTAGCACCTGAGGCAGGAGCATTTAAAGTAGGACCAACCAAAGGCTCTGGAGATTGGTGGGGAAATAATGCCACTGATATTACGGCTCGTGCTTGTATGTTTGATGATACTTACGAATTTACCACTGATGGAACTTTTAAAATCACACAAGGAGATAGCACTTGGTTAGAAGCGTGGCAAGGAGTAGCAGCCGACGGTTGTGGAACACCAATAGCACCACACAATGGAGCAAATAAAGCAACTTATGAGTATAATTCTGGTGCAGGAACACTTACTTTAAAAGGAAAAGGAGCCTTTTTAGTATTAGCAAAAGCAATTAACGGAGGTGAATTACAAACGCCTACTGATGCTCCAGAATCAGTAACCTATGAAGTGAGTTTTGAAGAAGCCAACACAATGATAGTTAGTATCAATATAGGAAGTGGATTTTGGACTTATAAATTAATCAAAGAGACCAAAAAACAATCGCCTTTAATAGGTGTTTGGAAATTAGCACCTGAAGCAGGAGCATTTAAAGTAGGTCCAACCAAAGGTTCTGGTGATTGGTGGGGTAATAACACTGATGATGTTACGACTCGTGCTTGTATGTTTGATGATACTTATGAGTTTTCTGCTGATGGAACTTTTAAAATCACACAAGGAGATAGCACTTGGTTAGAAGCGTGGCAAGGAGTTGCTGCAGATGGCTGTGGAACACCAATAACACCGCACAATGGAGCGAATAAAGCAACTTATGAGTATAATATTGATGCAGGAACACTTACTTTAAAAGGAAAGGGAGCCTTTTTAGTATTAGCAAAAGCGATTAATGGAGGTGAATTGCAAACTCCTTCTGATGCTCCAGAATCAGTAACTTATGAAATAAGTTTAGAAGATACCAATACAATGATTGTAAGCATTAATATTGGCAGTGGATTTTGGACGTACAAATTAATTAAACAATAAAAAATAAACAGATGAAACATATAAAATATATTATAGCAATATTTACAATGATTCTCCTATCTAGTTGCGATAATAACGATTATTCTTTTGGAGAAATTGTAAGTCCAACAGATGTTAAAATAACCTACAAAATAGTAGGTGTAGATACTGAAAACCCTTATGGTGATGGTAGTGGATATGTGGATTTTACAGTTACAGCTCAAAATGCTATAACTTATCAAATAGCATTTGGTGATGGAAAAAAAGCAGTTGCTCCATCAGGAAAAGTAAGAAATCAATATGCTAAAACGGGTGTTCAGAAATATTTAGTTACTGTTACTGCTATTGGTACAGCAGGTATAGGAACTACAGCTACTACTGAGGTAGAGGTATATAGTTCTTTTTCTGATGCAGAAGCCGAAAATCTTTTAGCAGGTAAAAACGTAGGAGACTCTAAAAAATGGTATTGGGCAGCTGACAAAGAAGGTTATGCAGGGTTAGGACCTCAGGAAGCAGAAGATGGTACCGATTATTTTGGTGCTTGGTGGAATGCTACTCCTTTTGATAAAACGAGAACCTGTATGTTTGATAATTCATTCATATTCAGTAGAACAGATAAAGGAATTACTTTTAAACAAACAGCAAATGTTGTTTTTGTTCCAGGTGCTTATGCTTCGGTTTTGGGCATTGATGGCGACCAATGTCACGGAAAAGATGTTATACCAAGTTTGGAAGGAATGAAAAAAGTTAGTTTTGCTCCGTCCTCATCAAAAGCAGGTACTAAAGGGACTTATAATGAAAAACCTTATAGAGGAACAAGTTTCACTATTGCCGACAAAGGTATGATGGGCTGGTATGTTGGTTCCAGTACTTACGATATTGTGAGTTTAACAGAAACTACAATGGTCGTAAGAGTAATACAACCAAATAGTGTATTTGCTTGGTATCATATTTTTACAACAACAAAACCGAAAGAATCAACTACATCATTCACTAATTTAGTTTGGTCAGATGAATTTGATACTGACGGAGCACCCGATGCCTCTAAGTGGACTTATGACTTAGGAGCAGGAGGTTGGGGTAATAATGAGTTACAAACCTATACGGATAAGTCCGATAATGTAAAAGTGGAAGGTGGTGTTTTAAAAATCACCGCTAAAGCCGATGGAAAAGGAGGCTATACTTCTGGGAGAATAAAAACACAAGGATTGTATAGTTTTAAATATGGACGAGTTGAAATTAAAGCCAAATTACCAAAATCTAAAGGAGCTTGGTCTGCACTTTGGATGTTGGGAGATAGTTTTAAAACAGCAGGTTGGCCAAAATGTGGTGAAATTGATATTATGGAGCAAACAGGGCAAGATAAAGCAAAAACATCTGCCGCTACTCACTGGTTTGATGTAGGTACAAATACTCACGCTCAGTACGACCAAAATACAGCAGTTGCTAATACTGATTCAGAATTCCACATATACACACTCGAATGGACAGAGAAAACCATAAAAATAGGAGTCGATGACAAGAACTTTTATGAAATGGAAAATAATGATAAATTACCATTTAATGAGTCATTTTTCTTCATTTTTAATATCGCTATGGGAGGAACGCTTGGAGGTGATGTTGCCAGTGATTTTAGTCAAGATGTAATGGAAGTAGATTATATTAAAGTATATCAGTAGTTTTTAAGTTATTATTTGATTCGAAGGCAGAATTTTACTTCAAAATTCTGTCTTTGAATTATATCAATCGCAATAAAATAAGGCAATAAAGAACACAATAAAATTGATACAAAAACAATGAATAGTTGCATTTTTATAGGAGATAATAAAACTTCATTTGAAGAGTCAGAGGTAAAAATAGAAGTAGTAAAAATAAATGATGAAAATTATTATAAAATTACGAATGTTGATACGATGCGTCCTTTTTTTATGAGCATTGTAAGTTATTCCAATCATTGGATGTTCCTATCAAGTAATGGAGGAATAACGGCTGGTCGCAAAAATAGTGATAGTGCGTTATTTCCTTATTACACAGATGATAAAATTATTGAATCCTCCGAAATAACAGGAAGTAAAACCTTGTTAAAGATACATTCAAGTGATAAAATTTATTTGTGGGAGCCTTTTTCAAATAGGTATAAAGGGTTATATAATATTAAGCGAAATTTATATAAAAACACTTATGGTAATAAAGTTATTTTTGAAGAAATTAATCACGATTTACAACTTACTTTTAGATATCATTGGAATTCAAGTGAAAAATATGGATTTGTAAAAAAGTCTGAATTATTAAATGATAGCAATAGTTCAATAAAAGTTGAGGTACTAGATGGTTTACAAAATATTTTACCTTATGGAGTAGAAACCAATTTGCAATTGGGAACGAGTAATTTAGTCGATGCTTACAAAAGAAATGAGTTAGCAACTAATACAAGTTTAGGCATATTTGCTTTGAGTGCTATTATTGTAGATAAAGCCGAGCCAAGTGAGGCTTTAAAGGCTACAACAGTTTGGTCAGCAGGAATTTCAAACCCTATCTATTTATTATCATCATTACAATTAGATAATTTTAGAAAAGGACAAAAAATAGAACAAGAAACAGATATAAAAGCAGAAAGAGGAGCTTATTTTGTCCATTCTTCAATCAATTTAGAAAGCAAGTCAACTAAAAATTGGATATTGGTTGCGGAAGTAAATCAATCTCTTGTCGAAATACACCAAATTGAGGAACAACTCAAAAATGAAAAAGATTTAATTCAAAGTGTTCAAAATGATATTGATACTGGTACTCAAAAATTAGTAGAACTTATAGGTAGGGCTGATGGTATTCAGCTAACAGAAGATGCTTTGGTAAATACTCGTCATTTTGCCAATACACTTTTTAACTGTATGAGAGGAGGAATTTTTGACAATCACTACAATATTGAAAAAAAGGACTTTATCAAATACCTTACAAATGCAAATCTTCAAATAGCTAATAAGAAAAAACAATTATTAGAGAAACTACCGAAAGTGTTTTCTCTTGATATTTTAAAGGAAATCGTAAATAAAGAGCAAAATAATAGTTTCAAAAGATTGTGTTTGGAATATTTACCTTTAACTTTTAGTCGCAGACACGGAGATCCAAGTCGTCCTTGGAATAAATTTTCTATCAATACAAAAAGCGAAATTGATGGCTCAAAAATATTGGATTACGAGGGAAACTGGAGAGATATTTTCCAAAACTGGGAAGCCTTAGTTCATTCTTATCCAGAATATATTGAGGCGATGATTCACAAATTTTTAAATGCGACTACTTTTGATGGATACAATCCTTATCGTGTTACCAAAGGAGGTTTTGATTGGGAAACAGTAGAGCCTGACAATCCGTGGTCTTACATTGGATATTGGGGAGATCACCAAATTATTTATTTGTTGAAATTTTTAGAGTTCAGTGAAAAATATTATCCAAAAAAATTAGAACAATATTTTGATAAAAACATTTTTGTCTATGCTAATGTTCCTTACAAGATAAAAGAGTATAACGATATTTTAAAGAACCCAAAAGATACGATTGTTTTTGATGTTAATGAGGATAAAAAAATCCGAAAGAGGAGAGAAAAAACAGGTGCTGATGGTACTTTATTGACACAAGGAGGTGAAATTTACAATGTCAATTTAATGGAAAAGTTGTTAGCAACAGTATTAGCAAAAATATCTAATTTTATTCCTGAAGGAGGTATTTGGATGAACACACAGCGCCCAGAATGGAACGATGCTAATAATGCCTTGGTCGGAAATGGAGTATCAATGGTGACTTTGTATTATTTATATCGATTTTTAAACTTTTTCAAAGTTGTTTTAAAAGATATACAAGTTAAAAACTATGAAATTTCAGAAGAATTATCAGCATTCTTTTTTAGGGTTGTAACAACTTTTGAAAATAATAAATTACTACTTTCAGGCACTATTTCTGATGAACAACGAAAAGTAATTTTAGATGGTTTAGGGCAAGCAGGAAGTGATTTCAGAACAAAAATTTATAAGGATGGATTTTCGGGTAAAAAGACTACTTTGTCTAAAGATGATTTATTGCAGTTTACAGAAATTTCTTTACAATATTTAAAACATACCATTCAAAAAAATAAGCGTAAAGATGGTTTATATCATTCTTATAATTTAATGACTATCAAGGATAATAATAAAATTTCCATATCCTATTTATCCGAGATGCTTGAAGGACAAGTAGCGATATTAAGTTCTGGATATCTTTCTTCCGAAGCATCTGTACAACTATTAGATACTTTGAAAAAAAGCACTTTATTTAGAGAAGACCAATATAGTTATATACTTTATCCAAATAAAGAATTACCTCTTTTTATCGCTAAAAATCATATTCCTTCTCAAAGAATTAAAAAATCATTATTAGCACAACAATTATTGGAAGATGAAGACAAAAATATCATTGTAAAAGATATCATGGGGAATTACCATTTTAACGGTAATTTTCAAAATGCCAATGATTTAAAAAAGACATTAGGTGAATTACCTCCGAAATACAATAATTTAGTAGTAAAAGAAGCCGATTTGTGGTTAGAAATATTTGAGGAAGTATTCAATCATAAGGCATTTACTGGACGTTCAGGGACGTTCTTTGGTTATGAAGGATTAGGCTCTATTTACTGGCATATGGTGTCAAAGTTGGCTTTAGCTGTTCAAGAAATAACGATAAAGTCTTTTAAGAATAATGAAAATATTACTTTGAGTAAGCGATTGTTAGAACATTATTATGAAATTTACGAAGGGCTTGGTGTACACAAATCGCCTAAATTATATGGAGCATTTCCTACTGACCCTTATTCTCATACTCCAGCAAATAAGGGAGTACAACAGCCAGGTATGACAGGACAGGTAAAAGAAGATATTTTGAGCAGATTGGGAGAATTGGGTATTTCGGTAAAAAATGGAAAATTATTTTTCGCTCCTTATTTACTCCGTAAAAAAGAGTTTTTACGACAGCCTACTATATTTCAATACTGGAATATCAAAGGTGAACAAAAAAAAATAAAAATAAATGAAAATTCACTTTGTTTTACCTATTGTCAAATACCTATAATTTATAAACTTGGCGATAAAAAAGGTGTAAAAATTCAGTACATAAATGGAAATTTAAAAGAATTCCAAGATTTATGTTTAGATTATTCAACAAGTGCTGAAATTTTTGCTAGAACAGGTAAGATAGAGACTATAAATGTTTTCATAGACAGATGATAAAGTTGTTGAAACATATAATTTTAGGCTTGCTACTTACTTTTATTGCAAGATGTGGCTCTTACAATAAAAAAGAGTTTCTGACAGCATCTAAAATATTAGGAAACCCTAATTATCAAGCAATTTGTTATGGAGGTTATCGCCTGAAAACACGCAATGAGCAACCGACTATTTCACAAATAAAAGAGGACTTAAAGATTTTATCAGCAATGAATATTCGGTTACTTCGTACTTATAATGTACATTTAGAACAAACATCTACCTTATTAAAAGCTATACGGGAATTAAAGCAAGAAAATGCTGATTTTGAAATGTATCTAATGTTAGGAGCTTGGATAGATTGCGAAAATGCGTGGACAGATAAAACACCAAATCACAATGCAGAAAGTAGACAAAATATCAAAGAAATAAAAAAGGCCGTAACCTTAGCTCAGAAATATCCTGATATTGTTAAGGTAATAGCCGTTGGTAATGAGGCAATGGTAAAATGGGCAGAGCGTTACTATGTACAACCCAATATCATCTTAAAATGGGTAAATCATTTACAGAACTTAAAAAAGAAAGGAAGTTTGCCAAAAGATTTATGGGTTACTAGTTCCGATGATTTTGCCTCTTGGGGAGGAGGAAGTAAAGAGTATCACACTAAAGATTTAGAAAAATTAGTCAAGGCAGTTGATTATATTTCTATGCATACTTATCCAATGCACAACACATACTACAATCCCCAATTTTGGATACTTCCCGAAGAAGATAAAAACAAAGAAAATATTGAGAAAATAAATGCTTCAGTGGAACGAGCAGTGAAATTTGCCCAAAATCAGTATAAAGCAGTCTCTGATTATATGCGTAGTTTAGGTGTCGATAAACCAATTCATATAGGAGAATCTGGTTGGGCAACAATGTCTAACGGACATTATGGAGCAAAACAATCTCGGGCTGCCGATGAATACAAAGCAGGACTTTATTACAAATTAATGCGAAAATGGACGAACAAAGAAAAAATTTCCTTGTTTTATTTTGAAGCATTTGATGAGCAATGGAAAGATGCTCAAAATCCACAAGGTTCTGAAAATCATTTTGGACTGATTAATTTAAAAGGACAAGCAAAATACGCTATTTGGAATTGGGTGGATAAAGATGTTTTTAAAGGTCTCAAAAGAGATGGTAAACCTATAATAAAAACGTTTAAAGGACAGAAAGACAGTTTGTTATTACAAGTTTTACCACCTCCTACAACAAAAGAATTTAAAGGTTACCAACCTTAAAAAGAAAGAAATGAAAAATAGTAAATATTACATTATTGTTATTTTCTTAATGTTCAGTTGTATGTCAAAAAAAGACAAGACACTAAATGTCACAGTTTATGAAACTTCTGCTGAAGGAAAAAAAATGGAAAAAGTAAACCCTATTGTATATGAAAGGAATTCTGATGTTTGGGTAGAAATCATTCCAGAGCAAAAATTTCAGAAAATAACAGGTTTTGGAGGTGCTTTTACAGAATCTTCAGCCTATTTGCTCAATAAATTGAGTTCCATAAATCGCAAGAAAATCATTGAAGCCTATTTTAGTGAAAATGGAGCAAAATATTCATTAACAAGAACTCATATTGGCTCTTGTGATTTTTCGTTAAGTAATTATTCTTACGCTGAGATTCCTGAAGATATGGATTTGAAACACTTTTCTATAAAGGAAGACAAAAACGATATTATTCCAATGATTAAAGATGCGATGAAAGTCTCGAAAGAAGGGTTTAAAATCATTGCTTCTCCTTGGACTGCTCCGCCTTGGATGAAAACTAATAAGAGTTGGGTTGGAGGAAAGTTGTTACCTAAATATGCCGATACTTGGGCATTGTATTTTTCAAAATATATAGACGCTTATCAAAAAGAAGGGATTCCTATTTGGGGAATTACCGTTGAAAATGAACCTCTTGGAAATGGAAATAATTGGGAAAGTATGTATTTTACCCCAATAGAAATGGTTGACTTTGTAAAAAATCACTTGAAACCAACATTACAAAAGACAGGAAAAAAAGGTTTGAAAATTTTAGGCTATGACCAGAACAGGGAGCATTTGCGAGAATGGATAAATGAAATGTATAAAAATGACGCTACTTCTGAATGTTTTGATGGGACAGCCATTCATTGGTATGCAAGTACTTATGAAGTGTTCCCTAAGGAGTTACAATACGCCCATAAAAAAGCTACTCAAAAACACTTAATTCAAACAGAAGCCTGTGTTGATTCCGAAGTTCCAAAGTGGAAAGATGACCAATGGTATTGGTCTAAAAAAGCAACAGATTGGGGCTGGGATTGGGCATCAAAGCAAGAAAAATATCTTCATCCAAAATATGCTCCTGTATATCGATATGCCGATGATATCATTGGATGTTTGAATAATTGGGCTGACGGCTGGGTTGATTGGAATATGGTGCTTGACACAAAAGGAGGGCCTAATTGGTTTAAAAATTGGTGTGTTGCTCCTGTGATTGTCAATCCTGAAACAGATGAAGTTTATTTTACACCAATTTACTATGTGCTTTCTCATTTTAGCAGGTACATAAGACCTCAAGCTGAAAGGATTGGATTTAAGATTACAGACAAAAATTTGAAAGTAACAGTTGTTCAGAATCCTGACAACACCCTGGTTGTCATTCTTTTCAACAAAGAACTAATTCCCAAAAACATCAAACTTTCATTGGGTGAAAAATCAATAGTTATAAAAATAAATAAACAAGCGATACAAACAGTTATCATTCAACCATAAAATACAATGAATTATGTCAAACAATACTATTTCTTCCAAAGATAAAGTACCTATTCTTCAAAAATCGGCTTTTGGAGCAGGACATTTGGTTCTAAATTTATTACCAGGGGCTTTGGGATTTTTTATGTTTTTCCTATTGACCGCTTTTGGAATGGATCCTTTTTTAGCAGGACTACTCGGAGGATTACCTCGTATTTTTGATGCTATTACCGACCCAATTATGGGATTTATTTCTGATAATACAACATCAAAATATGGTCGCAGAAGACCTTATATTTTAGTAGGTGCTATTTTAAGTGGAATTTTATTTATTCTTTTGTGGCAATTAGATGAAAATGACTCTCAAACTTATAATTTTTGGTACTTTTTGATAATGTCAATGCTGTTTTTAGTCGGAAATACAATGTATGCAACTCCTTTAGTTGGTTTGGGATACGAAATGACTTCTGATTACAAAGAAAGAACTCGTCTAATGGCATATGCTCAAACATTGGGACAAGTTGCTTGGATGATTGTTCCTTGGTTTTGGGTGATTATTGCAGACCCCAATATTTTTGAATCACAAGCCGTAGGAGTTCGACAATTATCATTAGTCGTAGGAGGAATTTGTACAGTATTGGGAGTGTTACCAGCAATTTTTTGTAAAGGGATAGATGCTTCCCAAATGGAAAATAGAAAAAAAATAACCTTTAATACAATGTTTTCTAATTTGAAAGATTTGTTTAAGAGCATTATTCAAGTCTCTAAAAACAAACCTTTTATGAAGCTATGTGGAGCTACATTTTTGGTATTTAATGGCTTTCAAATGGTGGCGGCTTTTAGTGTCTACATTATTGTGTTTTATATGTTTGAAGGAAGTTACGAAAAAGCAGGAACTTGGCCAGCTTGGTTTTCTACTATTACAGCTGTTATTACAGCATTTTTAGTAATTCCGTCCGTATCAAAAATAGCAAACAAATGGGGGAAACGACAAGCCTTTATCATCTCTACTGTTATTTCAATTATAGGATATTCTTTAAAATGGTGGGGGTTTGATGTGAATTTGAATGAAAAATTTAATAATACTTATGTAGGACAATCTCTAAACCAGATGATAGACACATTATTTGGTTTTTTAAATCCTTATTTGGAGAGTGCGGGTATGTCGTGGTTCAGTATTGATGCAAGTCAAGGGATTCCGTGGTTGATTTTTATCCCAATTCCTTTGATTGCTTTTGGTTTAGGCGGATTGTTTACCTTAATGATGAGCATGACAGCAGATGTGTGTGATTTAGATGAGTTAGAGAATGGAATGCCACGAAAGGAAGGTACTTTTGGAGCCATTTATTGGTGGATGGTAAAGTTAGGACAAGCATTAGCATTAGTTTTAGGAGGTTTAGTTCTTAAACTAGTTGGTTTTGACCAAAATGCAACAACACAAACCTTGGAAACAATGACAAACTTACGAATAGCAGATATTTTAATTCCCTCACTTACAGCTGCACTTGCGATATGGGTAATGTGGAGATATAATTTAGATGAAAAACGAGTTAAAAGCATCAAGAAAAAATTAATTGAAAGGCGAGGAGAATTATAGTTTACTGTAAAATAAATAATTATGAATAAATATGGTTGGATATTATTTGTGGGATTATTTTTCTTGGTGACGCAATGCCAATATAGAGATAAAATAGTTGTAGAGCAAGATAGACAAGGAATGAGCCTAATCGTAAATGGGAAAAACTTTATAGTCAAAGGAATGAACTGGGATTATTTTCCTATAGGAACAAATTATGAATATAGTTTATGGAAACAACCTGATAGCATTATAAAGAAGGCACTTGATTATGAGATGGGACTTTTAAAAAAAATGGGTGTTAATGCAATAAGGCAATATGAGGGCATTCCGCCAAAGTATATTCAATACATTTATGAGAAATATGGAATTTATACAATGATTAATCATTCTTTTGGGCGTTATGGAATTGCTATTGATGGAGCTTGGTTGAAAAATACGGATTATTCGAATGAAAAAGTGCAAAAAAAATTATTGTTAGAGGTGCAAAAAATGACTGAAAAATATAAAAATACCCAAGGTTTACTGCTGTATTTAATAGGAAATGAAAATAATTATGGACTTTTTTGGGAAGGAGCAGAAACGGAAAGTATCCCTAATGGGAATAAGGAAAAAAATCGTTTAGCACAACAAATGTATCGATTATTTAATGATGCGGTAAAAATGGTAAAACGCATAGACACAACTCGTCCAGTAGCAATATGCAATGGTGATTTACTTTTTATTGATTTGATAGCAGAAGAATGTAAGGATATCGACATTTTGGGAGTGAATATGTACAGAGGTGTTTCTTTTGGAGATGCTTTCCAAGTGGTAAAAGAAAAATTGAATAAACCTATCTTATTTACCGAATTTGGAGCAGATGCTTTTAATATGATTGAAAATCAAGAAGATGAAGATATGCAATCTCGTTATATAGTTGCTAACTGGCAAGAAATTTGGGAAAATACAGCAGGAAAAGGAAAATCAGAAAATTGTATTGGAGGTTTTGTTTTTCAGTTCAGTGATGGTTGGTGGAAATACAAGCAAGATAGCAACTTGAATACCCACGACACAAACGCTTCTTGGATTAATGGAGGTTATAAAGAAGATTATCGAAAGGATAAAAATAATATGAATGAGGAATGGTTTGGTATTTGCACAAAAGGAAAACCTAATAAAAAAGGATTATATAAATTATACCCAAGAAAGGCTTATTACTCTTTGAAAAAATATTTCCAATAAAGAGATAATCACATACAACACTGTCTTACAAAATGTATAAATTTAATTGATTATGTAATATTCTAAAAAATTTAGCAACAAGGTTTTAGAACTAAGTTCTAAAATCTTGTTACTGAAACTTACACTCTTTGTGGTATACTACCAGAGTAAGCAATTTTAACTATTATAAAGTTTTCTTTATTATCTCATCAAAAGTATTAGATTTTATGAAACTATATTTCTTTTTATTAACTTGGATTTTTTCTAAAAAGCCTAATTCTACTAATTTTTTCAAATCCATTTGTGCTGTGTATTTTGAAATATTAAACCTGTTTTCTATTTCTTTAATGCTTAGAACTCTATCAGCATCATCATATAATAATTTTAAAATTTGAGCCGTTCGTTCGTTAATTTCAGGAATTTTCATAAAGCGCCCTGATTGATAAACTTCTTTTTGCTTTCTATAAATATAATCCTTTAATGAATAATAGGCTTTTTCCATAGTTTTAAGATGATAAGTGATAAAATAACTCAAATCATTTTCATCTTTTTCAGTATATAAATAGGCTTTTTCATATTGATTTTTCGTGTCTTTTATAATTTTTGAAATTGATAAATATTCCGTAAGCCAATATCCTTTTTTAAGCATATACCAATAAAACAAGGCTCTCGCAGTTCGTCCATTTCCGTCGGTAAAAGGATGAATCCAGCCTATCATAAAATGAATAATACAGCCCTTAATGATAGGGTGAATAAATTTTTCAGTATTATTATTAAAGAAAAAACAAATATCTTCTATTAGTTTTTCTAATTCCTTTTGTGATGGTGGCATATGCACAATTTCACCTTGTGTATAATTCACCACGCGAACATCATCACTTTTTCTAAAAGCCCCTTCTTCCTCAACACTATCTAATGTGTTATTTGTAATAAGTTTGTGAATTTCTAATAAATTTTCAGGTGTTAAATCCTTATCCTTATGCTGAACAATATGTTTCATTGTAATATAATTGTTCATAATCATTAAATCGGATTTGTTTTTTGGTTTTTTATCCAAACGAATCATCTCTTTTGCCTTTTTTCGAGTGGTATTTGCACCCTCCATTTGGCTACTTGAAATAGATTCCTCAATCAATGAACTAATAATGTATTTAGTTTTATCAGTTTCTGCAATTCCTATATTACTTCCAAGGGTTCCTCCAAAGTGCATATCAAACAAATGAAGTGCTTTTTGAATAAAATCGGTAACTATAAACTGAAATGAATATTTTCCAAAATTCAGTTTGTTAGCATTTAATCTTCGGTGTAATTTTATCGCACTCCATAATTTTTCAGGAACATAAGGTTTTGATTTATATTTCATTTTATCCCAAAAAAGGTAATCATCTTGGATTTTCTTTAAAACTCCATTTTCTTGAATTTCAACAAGTAATGAAATTATTTCTTTTTTGTCAATATATTTAGGTGCGTTTTCCATTGCTTTTTATTTTTCTGATGCAAATATATAAAAATTGGCTGATTTTAACAAAATCAGCCAATAACAACCTTTTCTAAACAATCATAATATTATATTTTATGTTTTTGAATTCCTTTTTATAAGCTTCGGTATTAGCAATTATAACCAAATTGAAATTTGTCTATCGTATACCCACAAAATTCTAATTTATCCGTAATGAAAAGTTATACTTTTTCATTACAGATATAATATAAAAACATTACAAAAACAAATCACATTTCTAAAACTTCCACAGCATCATCAATAACTGAATTTTCAAAGTCTTTGAGATATGCTTGTGTAATAGATAAATCCTTGTGTCCCATTGCTTCCGAAATAATATCTGTTGAAACTCCTTTGTGTTTTAAGTTGGTGGCAAAACTGTGTCGTGCGACATAACTCGTTACTGTTTTGTCAATTTCACATAAAGAGGCTATTTCTTTTAGTGCCTTATTGTATTTTGAAATTACTTTATGTTTTCTGTTAGCAATTTGCGAGGGTGTCAGGTTATCTTTTAATAGTATTGGAAAAACATATTTAGTACCCAAAGAATTTTCTTTGTAATAATCTAAAATTTCGTTTATAGTTTTTGTACGTTTAATGACAAATCGTGTTTTGGTTTTATTTCTGATATATACTATTGAATTTTCGGAAATATCTTCCCATTTTAATAATAGCATATCATAAAAATTCATTCCTCTTGTGTGATAACTAAATACAAAATAATTTCTTGCATCTATCAAGTGAGGATAATCCGTAAGGTCTAACTCTTTAATTTTAACAACTTCTTCAAAAGTTAATGCTCGTTTATCAACAGAACTTTTGAGTTTAGAAATCTTATATTTTTTAAATGGATAATCATTTTGGTTAGCAATGCCTTTTTTGATTGCTTCATTGTATATTGCTCGTATTCCTCTCATTCTTACTGCTATACCATTTGGAACACAATCTCGTTTTCTTAAATAGTTTTCATAATCATTTAAAGAGTTGTAATTAATATCTTTAAATGAAAAATCCTCGTTTTTTACAAAGTGTAAGAATGAATCCATACAGTCTTTGTAATATTTTGCACTACCAATTCTTTTACTTTCCGTTAAAGAATGGATATGTTCTTTCCAAAAATCAAAAACAGATTCACTTGATTTTCTTTTGTAGTGAAATAAGTCATTTTTGAATTGTTTAAAATCAAAATCGATTTCTTTGAACTCATAATCTCGGATAATTTGTTCGGCTCTATTTTTTATGGTGTGAAGTAAAATGTTTTGATTTTTATAATCAGGCATTGATTTTCTAAATTCTTCTTTTTTTGCATTCCAATCATCTTGTTTACATTTAAAGTTTAGAGAAATAATATTCTTTTTTCTCAAATGCGTAACTCTTAAAATGATAGGGTATAAATCATTATTAAGTTGTTTTTTTCTTTGATATAATTTTATCGTTGCCATAATGTATTTTATTTTGGGTCGAACATAGGTCGAACATTTTTGGTGTAAATATACGAAAAAATGAAATTATATACAAAGTGTGATTTTTTAAAATACTAAATATCAGTTAATAAGAAAATATTTGAAAATAAAAGAAAATAAAATTTTATGACTGTTAATCAGAGGGTCGCTGGTTCAAGTCCAGCAGGGGGAGCAAAGCCATTCAGAAATGAGTGGCTTTTTCTTTTTTATAAACTATTTATCAGAT
>PDWI01003085.1_pt1 | contig 24032 bp, 26 predicted proteins | sample 1430891 | NCBI WGS metagenome assembly PDWI01 (sample SAMN01162508, study PRJNA174530) | Oral metagenome, whole genome shotgun sequencing project. | biome: Marine environment; feature: Marine mammal; material: Swab sample of the gingival sulcus; isolation source: swab sample of gingival sulcus... | reverse complement strand
AAAAAACATGATAGATATTGTTATGTTGCCCAATCCATTATAAAATTCACGACAAAATTTTTTTGTGTTTTTACTCATTTTCATAATTATCTCCTACTAAAAATCATAACTCAAACTAAAACCAAAAGCAATTTTTTTTGTATGAAATTGCTTCGGTTTATATATAGGTGTTCCGATAAACAGATCGTATGATAAACTACCTATTGTATTTAAAGAGCCTTTTGCCCCTAAAGCTGCACCAACCAATGTTTTTCCTACCAAATTTTTGGAATCTTTTCCAAATACATGACCAACATCAAGACCTAGATATATCTGATGATAAGAATTTAAAAAATAACTAAATGTATTTCTTAAATATCCACCTTTTTCAGACGAAAGTGATAAATCCCCATCAAAACCTCTTACAGTATATCTACCGCCTATTCCCATTTTATCTTGAGATGTCAAAGAGGTACCATTTAACTGAATATGCAAATCACCATTGTATTTAATTGGCAACTCTTTAAATAATTTGTTAGAGTATGATAGATCGAAAGTATAAATTGTCATATGACTTGTACCTTCACCAAACTCTTCCTCAGGTGCTCTAAGTGCTCCTCTTGCTCCTGTTCCTTTTTTAAGAGCAGTTTCCAATCTTAATGTAGAATTTTGATTAGTTTTTTCATATGATAAACCCAGTTCATAGCCAGCAGTCTTTCTTCTTTGATTATCTACTTGAGCATCTTCAATAAAATTTTTAGATGATCTTTCCCACCCTTTAAGATATAAATTGTATTTACTTGTTTGGTTTCGATGAAACAAGTAGGATAATTTTATGCTTCTGCTTGAGCTTGTTCCACTATATTTATATATTTGATAAGCACCTGCCACTGCCTGTTCATATTTGTATTTATTTTCATAATAATCAAAAAGAAATGGTCCAAAAGGAACTGAATAGCCAAAATAAAAGTTATTTGTTTTTCCGTTTTTTTTATCTTTTTCTCCCTCTGGAGTTTGCAGGTAAGTTGTTTTACTTTTCAGTAAATTTTTTGAAACTCCACCATAAAGAAGATCATTTAACGCTAACGGGTTGTATAAATACAAAGAAGCTCCACCCTGATATTTTCCGGTATTTTCACTTCCGGTATCATCAATGGTAAATTTTACTTTTATTGGTAACGAATCACTACTGTAATCTATCAAAACATTGGAATAATTAACTTTATCCGATGGCACTATTTGTATATTTGTTTTTACAGATGTATCTTTAGATAAATTTTCCAATCCTTGTTCAATATCTCTCATATTCAATATTTTTCCTTCCAAAAAAGGAAAAGCACTAGTTTTTTTAAGCTTAGCCCTAAAAGCAAACCTATCATTTGTATTAAATAAAATTTTATCTATTTTCCCGGAAATTATTGATAATTTCAATGTACCACTTTTAAGGTTTTGAGATGGTATTATAACTTTTGTTGTGGTGTATCCGGCATTTATTATATTGTTGTTTAAAATAGCTACAATTGAACCTATACTATTTCTCCCTAAACACTGTTTATTAAAGCCTATTTTATCAATAGCATCATCAAGATAAGATTGAAAACCATCAGATCCTAAACCTTCTAAAACTATATTGTTAATTTGAAAACATGGTTTTTCGTTTGGAAAAATTTTATATGTATTATTAGGAATTATCTCTTTTTGCAACACCACACTTTTTTTAGTATCAATGCTACTTTTGTTTGACTTAATAATATCTTTTTCTTTTTGAAATTGTTGTTGAGTAATATTTTTCAAATCATCTGCTTTAATATTTATCGTAAGAAATATTGCAATGAAATAAAATAATGCAAAACTTTTTTGGAGCATTTTTTCTCCTTTTTTTCTATAACTTTACGATAATATTGTATTTAATTTTTAGTTAATGATAGTTTAAATATATAATTAAACATTATTAACTAATAAAACAACTATATATTTTTAAATATTTTTAATTGCCTGAAATTATATATTTAGAGCCATAGATTCTATATGTTTATATAGATACAATGGTGTCTATAATCAAACAATAGTGAAAAATTACTAAAAAAATCTTCCTCTTTTTAATAATTCATCAAGCCATTTACTTTTTGCTTGTTCATTTATTTTTTCTAACGCATAAGCCAAATCCACAAGACCATATGCAATAAAGTAAGTTTCATTATTATCTATTACCATTTTTGTAGGGTTGGACAATGTTTCATTTTTGTTTTTTGTAAATACAAAAGCAGGGACTTTATCGATTTTATAATATCTAGTAATTTTAGGATTAATGGAAATATTTACTTTATACACATCTTTATTTTTCTTCGTAAAAGTGTCTTTTTTAATTAGGTCAAAAATATATTCTCTTGTTGGTGTGATTTTTTTTATTCCTCCGATTAAACCTCTTAAAACAAAAGTTATATCATTATTGCCATCTGCACGCTTAAAATACTCTTGTATTTGTTTTTTTGGTATTGATGAGGATATAACTATATATAAATGTTTATTGTTTGTAAAGCCGGATTTGTTATTAAAGTTTTTCGTAATGTCCATACCCTTATATGTACTATAAGGATGTTGCATTTTAGGGCTTATTTGTTCAGGACGTATCATTTTAGAATTTTTTACCGATATGTTATCTAGTATATATGATTTTTGCTCATCAAGTTTTTTATCAAACTCTTTAGAATAAATTTTTTTAGCCATACTATGTGCATCTTTATTTTTTAAATAATCCTTATCTATTAGCCTAATAATTTTGGTGCCATTTAATTCATATTTTTTAGTCTTTAGAGTAATATTATTTTCAGAAAAAGATTTATACTTTTTTTCATCTACGCTCTTAGCTATTGTTCTATTTAAGTCCTTATCTATCTTTAAATATTTATTGGCAAAATCACTATTTATAGTGGAATTTTTTATAACCTCACTATTGTCATTAGCAAACAAAAAACAAGATAGATATAATACTATGATTAATTTAAAACGCACAACACTCCTTTTTCTTAAATACAACATAACTAAAATTATCTCCCGTAAATGGAATATTTTTTCCTGCACTCCAGATTATACCTGTTTCTCCTATTACCATACCTATTTCTTGATGTTGTGGTAACATAAGTTGTAACCTATAAGCATTTTTAAACCAAACGGGACTAGGCCACTTAGCACATAATAATATGCCAGGTCCAAATTGATTCCACATTAATAATTGTCTATGCAATTTATAGATAAATGTACCAGTAACACTAGCACTATCTTCAACAAAATTTTTTGCATGTACATTTCCTGCAAGAGGATAAACATTTCCCCAACTACCTTTACACCAAAATAGTGGCTCTAAAGAGTATTTTGCGACATTAGAAGACACTGCATCGGCTGCACAAGCTAATTGTGTAATAGGGTTACCAAACAAAACTGCCTCTGGTTGTAAAAATGCTGAGGCAGAATCATCTTGCCAAAATGGATCTAATTCAGTCATATATGCCATATCAAAACTCATGTGTTCGAAACATACAGCATCTGTAAGAATTTCTAACATGGCAAAAACAGGAAAAATATACCAGTGCATTTGAAAAAATGTATTTTGTTGACCATTTTCATTTGAGCCTTGAGTTCCACCTAATGCACCAGCCGTTGTAAAACTACCTCCTAAATTTAATCCTAAAGATGGAAAACAAAATGGATCACTAACACCTTCTGCAATACGAGAAGGTTCAAAATAGCTTACTGGTATTCCTATTCTAATAAAAATTGGAGGAGGAGCAGGGCAAATACATAGAGGTTGATAAGAGCCTATTAGTCCTGGTTCATTATTAAGTGGACCTCTCATTATATCTATACCAGCAATTCTTAGTGGAAATATACATTCCCAACATAAACCACCTATCATTGTAATAAGTTCTATTCCTTTAGCTTTACATAACGCATATGAGTTACAGCTGCTAAAAATTACCAACAAAGTGGCTACTAAAAACTTCTTCATATTTTTACCTTTATATATGCAATGTTACAATTTTTTCTCACAATCTTTGTGTGCTTAGTGAGAAAACTTAATTATTTGCTTTCAAAAAAACTTCTGTTAAGTACATTTTATTTTTCTTTTGTGCTACTATTGTCGGTGTAACCTTAATTTGAAATCTCTTTATTATATGGTCTGTTGCAAAAAACACATGTGCTTTTAAAGCCTCGCTAGCATTTTTATATGTACCACTTGTTATTAAAATTTTATATCCTGCATTACCAGCATACTGTTTAGCCCAGACCAACTCTTCTTTATTTTTTGCATTAATAAAAATAATTTCGTAGGGAAGTTGAATATAATCTAGTGGATTGTATCTAAAACCCTTTGGATACAAAATATTACCATTTGTATCCATTACATCAAACTCTGTTTCATATGTAGTATCTATTGGGTATGTAATATTCTTCTTGGCTTTTTTAAGTTCAATGGTAACTTTTGGTTTCATATTTAAAATCTTATTTTTTATCTTTTTTACTATTTTTCTTTCTTGTTTTTTTAATTTTGATTGACTATTTGATATATGAAACTTTATCTCTTTTAACATATCTTGTTCAGCAAATTCATATGTTTTCCCCAAAATTAAGGGTTTTGAATTCAATGTTATTGCTAAAAATGATATAAAGAATATATATCTTAACATGCTTATCCTTTTGAATCTATATAATAATTGTATAATACGTCCTCAATAATTTTTAACTGCTCAGGTTTTATTGCATTGCTAAATTTATACTCCTTAAAAACTTGATTGATAGCAACTTCACAAACCAATGCTGGTCTAATTTTAGATTCACTCACAAGTCCTATATATTCATCTGCGATATTAATTATACAACTATAAATATTTTCATTAACAACTCTATAGTAGCCTTTACCGTTTGGCTTTTCATGGTGTAATTTAATTATCTCTGATGCCTTTATAAGTCCTCTATCTTTGGCAAATTCAGAAGAAAAATATACATGTTGTTTAATAATTTCTCTATCTTTTTCGCATACATGCTCATTTTTTTCAATAATACTTTCTACAGCTAATAGTCCTATATTTGCATAATATCCTGCCAATACATGTTCATAGTCATAATCTAATTTTAAAGCCTCTAGTATTCTATGGTTTAATTCTCCTACCATTTCAATTTTAATACCCAATCTTCTTTTAAGGAAAATTATACTTTTAAGAAACTGATTTAAAAAATATTTTTCACTTTCCAAATCTACTGTTATATCACTATCTAACATCTTAACCTCTCTCGTATTCTTGACGCTGTTTTTGAATTCTTTTATCTCTTTTTCTTTTAATGATAAATGCTATTATAAACGGAGTTATTCCAAACACACCAAACACCACTATCATTTGCTGTGTACTTTGTGAAATAATAGGAAATACCGTATTGCTCATATAATAAAAAACCTCTTCAATATCAAAACTGATAGAAAAAATGCTACTTATTTTTTCTATCGCTACTAACCAATCTACTAGTTCTTGTGGATTAGTCTTAAAAAAATCGATAAGCCATAATATTATAATTGATATTACTGATGATGAAACTACTAAATATACCAATCTGCCACTCATCAATAAGAACATCATTCTGGAAGTTAAACACCCTTTTAAATAATATTTATTGTGTGATAAAAGATAAATTGTATAAAACAAAACCGTTGCATACCCTGCAAAAAATAGTAGGATATTTATACTATTTTCCATATCTTTAATGGCATAAATCTTAAAAAATGTAGATACTATAAGTATAAAGAAAAATTCCCAATGAAAAATTGTTTTAATTATTAAATCAAGCCAACCTTTAGTTTTATTTGAATTTACAAATCCGCTCCAAAAAAACTTTATTTTTTCTTCATCAGATAAAAAATCTACTGGTAGCGGTTCATCTAGTCCACTTTCCACAGCATATAGCTTTTGTATTTTTGCCATAGCTGATATTATAGTATTACTCCACTGCTCTTTACTATTGGTCTTAAATTCATTATCGAGATCTGCTATAATATCTCCACCACCCATTGGTGGAATACCGCCAATCATATGAGAAGAGTTAGGCATAAACACTCCTTTTTACTTTTTTAAAATATAAATTTATGGGTGAAACTTTTTTTAAAAGCTCTATATCAAATTTACTCAAATATGGTTCTTCACAAAAAACAATATAGCGCCCCCTTAAGTTCTTGATTTTAAATTTCCTATGAAAAGTATCAAGTAAGATTTCTTGTACTATTGCTACACTTTTTCTTGTAGCAATTACCCACTTTCCTACATGCACTACTTCTACTAATATTTTTGCTCCTATTGTAATACTGTTATTTATGATTTCTTTTTGAGATATATTGACTAAAGGTAAAAAAGCTTTTATTTTCTTTATACTTAGAAAAAAACCATTTTTTGTAACGTCTATAACATTTGCTAAATAAACTTTGTTTTTAATTAGTGTAGTCGGCATGTTCTTTTTTCTAATTACTTCATCTAATTTTTGTTTAAAAATATTTTTTGCTTTTTTTATAGATTTTATACTTACTTTTGACATACTTCCATCATTATTTATGCGGTAAATATTTAAAAAATTATTTTCATTGGTAATTAATACGTTTCTATTAATAGTGCTCTCTATGGAATGCTGTAAAAGTGCTAAAATCTCTTGTGATTGAATACCTTTTTCTTTTTCTAAAGTTTCTATAAAATAATTAATGTCACTAAGCATCTTAAAAAGCCTTGCCCTCTTGATTTTGACTTCCTAAATTATTAATAACATTTTGCTTTTTATTGTGATAATTTTTTATATAGTTGCTCTCAAACTCTGCACCACTTTTTTCCTTTAGTTTGCTTTGATATTCAGATAAGTCGATTTTAGAAAAATCTAACTGCTGAAACTCCTCTGGAGTAAACCCTCTGCAATTTGGATGTCTTGTACTGCCCCATACTCCTCTAGGCGAATCTGTAAATGATTTTAATTGATATCTCGCCTTTTCATGTATTTCTCTAGCTAAATCAGATGCAAATACACAATATACATGACTCCATCTTACACATATTCTTGTAAAGCCTAAACTTATTTTTTTAGAACAATACTCTCCAATAAACTTTGCTTTATCATCTTTCATTCTGCGAGCTGAAGACAATATTTTTTCATCCTCTTTGCATATTTGCCCAAATAGTTTTCCAAGCCCCTTTGGTCTATTTCTTTTGCAACAACCTCCACCTATAATTCCCCAAAATCTATCTTTATATCTGCACTCTTTACTTTCTCCACTAAATATTGACAGTTTTCCAGAACAACCGCCATCATCATTAAATCCTTTGTTTGTTTCTTTGAAATGCTGCGATGACTCTATTGTTGCATTAGCCTCACTCCAACATGGACTTGCCGAACATTTCCAAGCACCATTGTAATTGGCACAATATCTCTCTTTTGCTTTAGGACACATGTATTTGACTCTTACGCACATATCACTTCTAGGATAATCTACTGTACAAGATGTTAAATTTTGGTCTTTTAAAGCTCCTTTTTTCTCATGACAATCCTCGCTATTATATTGCCAATTGAATCCTTGTATATTTTTATCATCAGGACACTTGTAAGTATATGTAATTGGTTGTTTTTCGTCATTAACTTCAACTATACCGTTTGCGTATTCAAAACTTGGACTACAACTTATTTCTCCAATAGGACAATATTCAATACCATTAATATCTTTTTTACATCTTTTTATATCACTGCCTTGAGTCCACTCTTGATTGGAAGATCCAAAATTATTCATATCCACATTTCCATTATAGATACTACCTTTATTTACAATTGCAGAAGAGCATGACAAAGGAATAATATCCATGTTAATTGGGTTTTCCTCTGCTAATGAATAACAACTTGGTTTTGTTGACCCAAAATCTAATATAGCTTTTAACTTTGGCGGGTTGTCTGCATCTGTAAAATGTTGTCCCATAACTCCCCAATATCCACTAGGAGATATATACGCCCAATGTTCACCCAATATTTCTACATTTCCCTCGTCTCCCTCTTTAATATTATTTGTTGGCTGATTAAATTTAGGATTATTTTTATCTTTATACCAATTTGTATAAACTAAAGTTGAATTATTAACACTCATAAATCTACTTTCATCAACAACTCTAAAATTCTGTGAATGATTTGGGTCATGAACTCCTAACCATGCAAGCCCAAAAGTTTTTGCTAACCATTGATTATGTTGATGATTTAATGGAGTAACCATTGCTGCTTTATATTTCTTAGTTGCTTTTTCTTTGGCATCATCAAATGTATATTTATCATGGGTTAAATAATAATATCTTCTTTGGGAGTTTCCATTTGGTAAATAAAATTTATATTCTTTAAATTCTCTATCTATACACCAATTTTTGTCTCTATCAATTTGTACTACATTTTTTGTAGGTGGCTTATTTGTATTGCCATTAAAAGAAGGAGATTCCATAGGTGCATTTGGTTTTTTAATAGACTCCTTAGATGGTTTTTTTATTGGATTTTTTAATTGTATATCAGCCTCAACATAACCTAAATACGTTGATTCTTGAAATTCATTTAAAGAAAATATATATACAATTATATTCTCATTATTAGGTGGTTGAGGAAATTTAATTTTTATCATATTGTTTGTTATATCTTGTTGTGTTAATGCTTTATTTTTCTCATGTCCATAATTATCTGTTGCCTTAATAGTATTGCTTAAAATACCTTCGCTATTTAATTTAATAACAACAGTAATTAGATTTTTATTTTCATCGTCTGTAATAATTAAATCACTATTAGCGTCTTCTTCTATTGAAAATATCGGAGACATAGGGAGTGCAAAAACGTTTATAAAAAAAGACAACAATAGACATAAAGCAAACTTGATTTTTGACGTTTGTTTTCCTATATATCAATTTTTCACATTATAATACAAACCAATTGTTTTTTTCTCACTAACTTAATTTTTAAGTGAGAAAAAATATTAACGTGTATAGTATAATTTTGCATATTATTTTAAAGGAGTTCTAAATGAACAAAAAAAACAAATTTCTATGGATAATTTTAGTATTAATAGCTACTGTTTCTTTCGTTGATGCTAGTGCCATAACAGGTGCAGTAGGGGGCGGGACTACTAGTGGAACTGACACATATGGATTTTCTAATATTTTTACACAACTTGCCGGGATAATTGAAGATAATGGATTGAGAAAAATTATTGGTATAATCGGAGGTCTAGCGTCTTTGATAGTATTGTATAGTGGACGTATAGCTGGCGGTACTCTTGTTATAGTAATCACTATGGCTTTTGCTTATCTACCTCAAATAGTTGATAAAGTTTATGGAGCAATTATATAAACGGTATATCTACATTACATTAGGAATTATAAAAATGGTTAAAATAAATAAGCATATCGATACAAAACCTATGTTTCTTAATTGGGAGATTGATGTTTTGCTAGTATTTTTTGGAGTATTTTATATAGGTGTCTTATTCACAGACTCATTTACTTCTTTAATTTTATTTGTTTTTGCTGGTATGATTACGAGTTATCTATACAATAAGTTTAAATCAACAACAATCAAAGGCATATCCAAACATGTAATATACATGTTAGATATTAAAACACCTAAACATTTAATTCCTAGCAGTAAAAGAAATTTTATAGGAGCGTAAATGGATTTTAAGGTTTTTAAAGGACAAATTGATAAGTTGGCAATCAAAAACAGAGCTCTTACAATAGCATTAATTAGCCTATCTATTGTAACTATTTTATTGACATGGACTTTGGTTTCTAAAATTGAAAACCAAAAAATAATTATCATACCTCCTGCAACAAATTTAAAAGAGTTTTGGATACAAGGCAATACGGTTTCATCTTCATATTTAGAAATGATGGCAGACACTATTGCATACAGTGTTTTAAATGCGACAGAACATCACAATATCAATCTTGATTTTATACTAAGTATGGTGCCAACTAACTATATGGAGAAAATAAGAACTTCCCTTATAGATCAAAAAAATTATATTATTGACAATGGAATAACACAAGTATTTTTTATTAATGATTACGACACCAATCAAAAAGGAAGAATAAAAGTTGTAGGAATTCTTAAAAGATACATTAGAGAAAAACAAGCCTCATCTGAAGTTTACACATTCTATATAAACTACAAAATCGCGAGACAGCGTTTTTGGATTACGGGCATAAATCTAGAAAAAGGAAACAAACAATGATTAAATATAGTAAAGTATTGATTGTATCACTAGCAACAAGTGCATTTTTTGTTGGTTGTACTAGTAGTCAATCCCAACCTACTCCTAGCATAGTTACAAAAGGGAAAGGTGGTGTTACTACAAATATTAAAAACGGTATAAAAACAATAGAGTATATAACCTGCACAAAACCAACAAATAAAAAATTAATAATTTCTAATATCAAATGTAAATCAACAGGCTGTCAAAAAAATACACGAGTGAATTCAAATATTGCTGCTCTTTTAGCACTATCTGGTAAAACAATGCCGGACTTTTCTAAGATTGGAACAGGCTTGGGAAATATGCTCCAAACATCGTTAAATAAAACAAAATGCTTTGAGGTGCTAGATAGAGAGATGCTAGAAGAACTCAAACAAGAAATGGCAATTGCTGGCAAAAAAATAGAACTCGAATCTGCAGATATTTTAGTAACGGGTGCAATTACAAGTATTTCCTATCAAAGTGAGCAGAAAAGTTTAGGTGGTGGCTTTATTCCTATTATAGGAATGGTCAGACAAGATACAAACACTGCAAACTTGGGTATGGATATGAAAATTATTGATGTAAATAGTGCTAAGGTTGTACTTTCACAAGATTACTATGCAAAATCTGGGCAAACAAAATATGGTTATGCAGGAGGAGCATGGGGTGGCTCTGGTGCTTTTGGCGGAGCATTTAGTAGTATGAATGGCACTAGCATGGAGGAAGTCTCTAGGGATATCATCAATAGACTAACCTATGATATAGTTAAAAAATTTGCACCAAATAATTATAAAATCGTAACAGAAAATATCAGTACAAAACATTAAGAATAGCCTTTTCATTGGGCTATTCTTTCCCTAATCTCTTAATTACTACAACCCTTTAATTACAATTATTGTATATTGTGTTATAATGTCGTTCGAATAAATATAAGGCATAAAATGAATAGAAAAATTAAGCTTGATACCGAAAAACAAGTAAAACATATGCAAGAACAAGGTATAAAGTTTAACATATTTTCCACTGAACAAGCAAAAGTTTTTTTAGAACAAAGCAACTATTATTTTAAAGTCAAATCTTTTGCAAAAAACTATCAAAAAGATGAGGATGGAAAATATATTGACCTTGAATTTGCATATTTAAGAAAATTTAGCATATTAGATACTATTTTTAGAGATTTGATTTTAAATCTATCTCTTACAAGTGAACACTTATTAAAAACTGCCCTATGCTCTTATTGTTCTAACAATGCAAATGATGATGGATATGAAGTTGTGGAGCAGTATTTGGAAGATGATAGAAATCTGCCTCAAGAGCTTAAAAGATATGATAATGACAAAAAGAGTGTTTACTCTCAAGATTTGCTAGATAAATATAAAGATAATTTTGCTGTTTGGAATTTTGTAGAGATATTATCGTTTGGAGAACTGATAGCTTTTTACAAATTCTATACGAGTTTTTTCTCAATTAGAAACCGCATTAATGTTATAAATCTATATGCCACTAAAAGCATAAGAAATGTTGCTGCACATAATAGTTGCATCTTAAATACTATTACATCTAGACCGATAAATTTTACAAGATCTATTGAATTGCAAAAAATGTTAAAAAATGAAGAAATTTTATCCTCGAGAGGAAAAAACTTTAAAATACCAATGATACATGATTTTATTTGTTTGGTGTATGTTTTTGACAAGCTTTGTCCACCTACTGAAATGAAAAATATATTGATAAAAAAAATAAACATTTTTTTTGAAAAATTTGAAGAAAAAGATGAATATTATACAAATCCGCTAATCAAGCAAAGATACGATTTTTTAAAGAGAGCTACAAATTTTATTTTAAGCTAACTTTAGATATGATTTCGTCAAGGACAAAAAACTACTTGTAGTTTTGATACGGACGGCGTTTTGTCCGTCCTAATTTTTTACTTGTAAAGAGGGGTGTTGACTGCACAACCTTGTTTAAAAGCAGGTTGATAACAGACGAAGCGATGACCCCTCTTTTTTTTATTTATCATATACACTAAAATAGAAATTATCTGCAAATAAGTAAAATGTTCCTTTTAAGCTTTTTTTGTATCTCTGTTTGTTTTCATTTAAGGTTTTTTCTTGTATTTCATGTAATTTTTGTTCTATATGTTTAGCTAACTTCATTTTGGGATTTCTGTTTAGTCTTTTATTTTCATCTGGATGTTTATAACGGTATACAATCGCTCCAATTAGAATATCAACAATTTGCACAAAAATAGATGAATTAGATTCAAGCATGCAAGAATTAAATACATTTTTTACTTTGTTTATCTCGCTTTCGAAAGATGGCTTATCCTTTGGTCTGTTAAGATAATCTGCTACAATAGCTATTTGATGATTGTCTTTGCAGTGTTGTTTTATATGATATTTTGAGAGTTTTATTTGCAAATCCCAAGTGCTTTGATTGTTATTATTTTGCGATTTATTTTTATCTATGACTCTAGCTGAAAAATAAAAATGACTATACTCAAAACAAGCATCTATTATGTCTTTGTACAAGTTTAAATACTTTGTATTTTTAAGTTTACTAAATTTAAGTTCTCCTATTTCAAATTCAGTGCTTCCATACATTTCTATATATATTCCTCTATGTCTTGCTTTTATACTCATAATTTGTTGGAATAAATCACTAGTATCCTTTAATCTAAGTAATCCTAGTGCAAAATAAGGCTGGTCCTGCGTGTCTTGTAGTATGCCTGTTTCGTCTATAAATCCAAAAAAGTTCATAAATAATTTTCCTATTGTAATTTATGCTCATTATACTATTTTTTATTTAAGGTTTTGATAAGTTCAGTATATTTAGAATTCTAGTTTATTTTTGTGCAGTAAATATTATATTAATTTTATTCAAACTCTTTTATTAGCTTGTCTTTATATGGAAGTATTATTTTTTCACAAAATTCTATAATTTCATAATTATTTCGTGCAATGTTGATGTATTGTAACATCATGTCAAAATCATCACTATCTGCTTTGTATATCCAGTAAGACATATTGACTTTATGTTTTGAGTTTGGAAGTATTGAAAGCAACATATCTCTATAAACTTCACTGCAACCAGTCCCACCTAATGCCAATCTTATCATTTTTTTGATTGTTTTTTCTAAATCTTCGAGTAGTATTTCACTATTAATCTTGTTTACTTCCAATTTAAATCCTTTTTACATGTAAGAATTATAGCATATTTCATGAACCATAATATTGTATAGCAAAACTCCATAAAAAACTACTTATTAAGTTCCTTTTTATGGAACATTAAATATAATATATTTTATTGCAAAATGGAAGTTTATGGCTTATGAATGTAATTAGCAAAAAAACACTAGTTGAATACTATACGAAAAACCCACAAGCTAGACTAGCTTTAGAGATTTGGCATATGGATACAAGAAAAGCCACTTGGAAATCTCCTAATGACATAAAAAACTCGTATGCAAGTGCTTCATTTTTAAGCGATAATAGAGTAGTTTTTAACTTAAAAGGCAATACATATAGACTTATAGTTCATGTGCATTATGAACGAAAGATAGTGAGAATAAAATTCATAGGTACACATAGTGAATATGACAAAATAGACGCCCAAAGGATTTAATATGAGAATAAAGCTTATAAAAAACGAGGAAGAATACCAAAAAGCACTAAATAGAGTTGATGAGCTTTTAGAAATTGACCCTACAATAGATACAGATTTAAGCGATGAGCTTGATATTTTGGTGTTGCTTATTGAAAAATACGAAGAGGAGCATTGGAAGATAGATACTCCAGACCCTATTGAGGCTATAAAATATCGCATGGAAGAGATGAACTTAAAACAAAAAGATTTAGTACCTTATATTGGCTCAAAAAGTAAGGTATCTGAACTTTTAAATAAAAAAATATCACTTTCTCTTAATATGATACGCAATCTTTCGTCTGCTTTGCATATACCGGCAGAGGTTTTATTGAAACCTAATTTAGTATAAATAATAAGTTATTGCCTTAATTGTTGATGTATCTAGGAGGATTTTTCTAGGTTGCATTGGGGACTCCTTTTTACCAAATATTACCTGGTATGCCTTTCATCTCTGGAGCATAACTAATATCATCTATCGAATTTCTATTGTCATAATTAATTGGTTTAGCCTCCCCAATTAATGCAGCATATATGAAGGTTAAGAAAAATGATGCAATAAATGCAAAAAAATATGCGGCATATTTTATATCGCCAACACTTGGATTAGCTGACTCCACCAACCAATGGCCAAATCCAAACATAACAACCAATATCACCCAAAAAGCCGTAGTTACTCTTCTCCCTCCAGTTGGTTTGACATACTTAACTTTCACAACCTCCACACCCTCACTTTTGGCTCTTACTTTCATAGCACTATCGATAGTAAAGAGTTCTAGGTTGTAGTCTTTGGCTATTTCTATGATTAGAGTATCATTTATGTCTTTATGTCTGTAATTTTCTCTAATTATTACATGTAAATTTATTTCATCACTATCATATTTAAAGATAGCATCTTTGTTTTTTGTTTTTAATACTGAAGTATCTTTTTTTGTATCGATGTTTTCTAGTTGTCTAAAAAATTCTCTAGCAGTATATCCTGTTTCTCCCTCTGCATTTTTAAGTCCGTCTAGTTCACGTAATACTATGTTTGTTATAAATATATTTCTATCTGGGTATTTTTTGCTGAATTTTTTAATTCCTTCAAATCCTAAATTTATTATTGTTGATGTATCTAAGAGGATTTTTCTAGGTTGCATTGGGGACTCCTTTTAAGAATTTTTACGCTAATTATATCATTTTTTAATAAATCAGTGTAAAAAATTGCATATTGAAATGTTTTAACGATTATGGTCTATGTCTTTCGCCCCTTTTATTTGCTACTGATGGCTTTGGAATATTGCTTGAATTGCCACTTTCTTTGAAGTTTTTTATTGCTGTATCTAGCGAACTTTTTACACCTTTAGAAACATTTTGATTTGTACTTTTTTTATTTGTTTCATGAACTTTTTTTATTTCCGGATCTGAATTGTCAACTCTTTTTTGTCCTTGTGAATTTCTATCGTGTTGTAAATTTAGTTCAGTATTGTTTTTCATCTTTTGGCCACTTAAATCATAATCAACATCTCGGCTATCAGGAACCGTCATGTTCTCACCGCCAACCTGTTTTCCTACACTATTCATAACACTGCTAGATCCAGTTCTATTTTTAACCATACTTTGAACATAATCACTAGCTCTACTTTGAAAATAATCAGCATTTTCAAATCTTTGTAGTTCTCGTTTCATCTCTGGCATACCGCCTCTATCATAAGCATCTTGCAACATAGCTGTTGCTATATCTTGATTAACCTCTCCACCATGACTTGAAATAAACTGTTTAGCAGCCTCTGCTGCATGAAGACGTGACACAGAATTTTGGTAATTGCTTGTAGCTGTATTTGTTTGATTAACCGCATCATTAACACCATTTGCATAACTACTAACATCTGTGGAGCTCGTACTACTAGCAAGCGAAACGCTATTTGACATTTTATCGGATAAATTTTTAGCGTATGCTGCTTGAAAATTGCTAGCAAATTCTTCTGCTTTCTGTTCTTTGAGCCCAGACTCCCATGATTTTCCAGCAGCTCCACCAATACCAAGTTTAAAAGCATCCTTTAGTAGCGAAATCCCTATTTCGCCTTTTCCTTCTAGTCTTCCATATATCTTCTCCGCACCTTCACTGGTTATTCCAAACTTCTCCGAATGACTAGCTAAATCTTGCAAAGTTTGATTATAAGCCTCTTCTTTTACATTATTGAGCATTTTATCTGCTTTTGTAGAATCTCCTCCAGATACCGCTCTTGAGAAACTTCCAAATTTACTCTCCATATTAGATACTGAATTGCTAACTACGCTACTATTTTGTTCTACTTCTTGTACAGCATTACTTACTCTTTGAGATGCTGAAGACTGTAGTGCATTACTTAATCCTGCTGATACACCATTATTTAATCTTACATCATTTATATTACCATCACCTGTAACACCTGCCATATTTCCAGACGTTGTTGTTACTTTGGTGTTGCTAAGCCCATCAAGCCTTGTCTCTTTTTCCACTATGTTACCAGCATTATCAATACCTTTTTCTGTAGATAGTCCACTTAGATTAGTATTTGAAGATGAGCCATCTGGTAAATATTTTTCATAGTTCCCCCTCGCATCTCTACTAGCAACTCCTTGCTCTGTATTACTAGTTGTACCATAAGATGTGCCGCCTTTTGCTGCTGAAGAAATTGTGTGAATACCAGGAGCCATCTGTGCTAGTCCGCTTATAAATCCATTAAATGCTCCTGCACTCTTACCAATAATTGCCATTGCAATACCAAAAGCTAAAATTGTCATATATCCTAAAAATGCTATCGCATTTGCATTTTTCTCATTGATTGCATCTGCTGTAAATAGAGTATATAAACTTGTGCCGTCCCTCGCTCCAGATAAAGCATCTACCATTACGAAATTAAAATTACTAACTAGCTGACTAATTGTCGCGAAGTTGATAAGATTTAATAAAATTGTCCATATAACTAAAACTGCTTGAAATGCTAGAACATATCCAGTTGATCTTAACGAATATGTAGCAATTGAAATAAGTGGCAATAGCCATATCATTCCTAAAACAAATGTCTGCATTATTCCCATAATACTTGGCAACCAATCTTTTGCCATTTCGCCAATAGCACTCCATTTAAATCTTAACTCCCTATCTCCTATTGCTGTTCCCTCTGCAAATGATAGGTTTCTATTGGCCATTTTTAGCATTTTAACGGCTGTGGCTTGCTTAATAGCATTATCTGCACCCACTCTTTCCCTAAATGCTCTTTGAGCGTAATTATCTATCATATCGCAATAATTGTTCGTAAAATTCATTTTCATACCTAAGGCATAACTTGTACCACCTGTTGAAACTAATTTCTTTGCTACTGCATTACATGTGACTCCGCCTAAAAAATCATCTACATTTACTTGAAAACACTGTTTTGTAACTCCCATTGGTTTTGCAGAAGTATAAACTTTTGTCAATCTTGAGTTATTACTTTTTAGTGTTTTATATAAATTACCTGATTTTAAAATACTATCAAGAGATTTACTGCCATCTGCAAAATCAAACAACAAACAATTATTATAAAACTCTACAAATGTTTGATACCTATAAGCATCTTCTACTTTCATATCACTAACTTCTTTTTGAAAAGTAAGTGGGAACCCTAATCCACTTTTATTATAACTATATGCTAAAACTGTAGTCCCCATCATAGCATCATCCATTTTGTCTAAAATTGCTTTTTGTAAATTTGTTAAAAATGTCATTGTTAATTTTATTCCAATGGGTGCATAGCATTCACTATTTGGAGCCCCTATACTACATGTTGAATATGATGCTGCTGTATTTTCATTGGAGTTTAAAATGTAAACTTTATGTTTACTAGAGGTATCTACTTTCAGAAAAAATCCATACATAACCAAAGAAAAAACTAAAAACATGGCAGTTTTAATCGCAAATGAAGTACCTCTTATATCTCCAGCAGAACGTGCAAATTCTCTAACAAAAAAAACCACTATCCCAATTAATGCTGCTATTCTTACAAGTGAATATATAAAAGATTTATCATTTACAATATTGTAGATAAATGTCAACATAGACGCCATTAAATCACCATTTCCCCAAACCCAAATCACATCAGAATTTTTAACTGCTGCAAATACAAAGTTAGGAAAAAATAAAAGAATAAAAAAGAATATTTTTCTATTTAACATAGTATTCCCTTACTGTTTATAGCTATTCATTTGAAGTGAATTTTGATACATCTTGTACATTTGTGTAAATTTATTCAAAAAATTTGCGAACTCTTTTGGTGGTATGTCTCCTGTAATGGTATTAGCTAACTGACTCCTTTGGTTGTTTACTATATGGAATGATGGCACTACTCCAGTATAGTCAATATCAAATGGAACATTTTTATCAATATTAACATTTATATTTATTAAATTATAGTTTTTCATAGCATCTTGTACCATTGGACTTGGCAATGTATTTTTTATAAATGATTCGCAATGTGAGCATGTATCACTCCATAAAATAAGCAATGTTGGCTTTTCATAACCAAACAATAAATTTAAACATAGTATAAAAAGTATTGTTATTCTCTTTAGCATAGTTAATTCCTTTTTTTATTAATAAATTATTATTAACACTATTACTAATCATTTATTAATAGTGTTCTTATCAGTAAAAATATGCTTATTCTTTTCATAAAAAATAAACTCTTTAACAAAATTTTCAGCAGTTATTAAATTTCTTTTTATTCTCTGCCATTTTTTTGTTTTTTTATAAAATACAAAATTTTCCACATCTTTAGTGATTTTTAATTTCTTTTCCATTTCGGGATAGTCTTTTAACGTAAAAGTTCTCGAGTCTACCCCATACTCTCTTCTTAGATCCAAATTGGCTATAATCTGTTTCTTTGCTAATTTACCATTTCCATCTTTTAAAAAAGTTACAAACACTATATCTTGAGTTAAAAATTTAGCAATATCATCAGCATCTTTTTTATCTCGTATGGCATTTGCACTAAAAGGACCTCCACCGTCATGATAATCATAGCTGTCATCATAAAAACTTGCTAAATGATAATTTTTAGCGAATAAGTCGCTTTGTTCTCTAGCAAAAGCCATCATTCTTTTGTATGCAAGCATATTTGTCTTGGTAGGTTTCATTACGGATATTTTTCTTAGTTTTTCAAACGTCTTGCTAAATTCTTCCGCACTCATAGAACTTAAATCTTTTGGTATAGTAGCAACAAATTTCTTGTCTTTGTCTTCTTTTTCAATTTTGATTTTCTCTTTCTCTTCATAATAAAACCAACCTTGTCTTGAATTATCAAAAAACTTATTACTTGCCCCAAATAAATTTATAATTGATACTAAAAGAATGAGATATTTCATGATTCCGTCTTTGATACCTTATCAAAAAAAATATTATTTTTATGATTTTTAATTGCATCTGAAAATTCTTGACTTAAAAGTAGGTTTTTTATATTTGAAATATTTAATAGGTATTGATTAAGTTTATCTTGATAGTGTTTTATCTCTTTTTCAAATTCAAGCAAATTTTCTTTTTCAATATATGAAACATAAAATTTTATAAATTCATCTTTGTCTGTTTGTGAATACTCTTCGTCAAAGAGAGCTATCCGTATTAACTCTTTCATGTTGAACCCATTGATTGGATCTGTATTTAAAATTGTTTTTTTATCACTCATATATTTTCCTATTTAGTTGTACATATTACGTCTTTAGATAATTCATCTACTGAACTTAGTATCGCCATGTTTCTTTCAAAGCTACCATTATTATTTCCACAACGCTTATGTATCCTTTCTGGATACCTATAAGGGCATTTACTTCCATTATCCGTACATATTCTAGCCTCATACTTATACGTAATTTGACTATTTGTTTGCTGTTGTTTTGTAGTATTATTAGTATATATTTTTCCTCTATCGTTAGTAGGAATTTTCACAATACACTTATAAGCCTCTTTATTCATATTTTTCAATCTCATGGTATTCACTCCTACTGTTCCACCTACTCTTGAACTAGATTTGCTGGTACTTACATCAAAAGTGGTTGTTCCTGATGTGTAATTAGTATTTTTTTTGGTTTTTTTATTTGTTGCTACTGTATCACCAACCATCTGTTCTGTTTCTGAATAAAACATATAGTTAGTGTCGCTTCTTTTTTTAATGGCACTATTGTTAACAATATTTAAAGCACTATTATCATCTGCTATAATTTCATTTTTTTTATCTTCATAATCTACAATGCTTTTAAAATTTTCAGATGCTCCCATATTACCTTTTATAGTTTCATCTCCTTGAAAATTTTGACAATTTCCCATACGTTGCCCGTAAATAACATATTTACCATTTTCTGGAACTGCCCTATTTAACATTTTACTCTGTTTACTTGGTGCAATTACTGCATATATAGCACCAGATGCCCTTTCTAATATCATTTGCCTATCTGTAATTGACAAAGCTTGATAATAACTGGGAGAGCAACTTTTATTAATGCAAGTACAATCTTGCATTGTGGATTTTTCTACTTCTTTCAAATTCAAACCATTGTTATATTCCCACTTATAATAACTACATGTAGCATTTTCATCAAATACATTATCTGGACACGCCATAATGCCATCTGAACATATGCCTGTCGCATCATACTGAGAATGAAAAATCTCGCTAAATTCACCATTTTCATCTGGTTCTGTACTTACTTTAAATATAGGACTATCTAAATATCCTAAATAATAGTCAATCTCCACAAAAATGCTAGCATTTTCATCACAAGATATATTTTGTCTAAAACTTTTTGAGCCATCTATTGTTGTGCTATTTTGATCGCTTAACGTTGGGTCACTTATATTTGACTTAAAATCGTTAAAATGATTTTTTGCTAACACGCCATTAGACTCTGCCTCTTCTTCGGGATTGATATTACTGTTATTTTTCCATAACTTTTGTACATCTGGCTTTTTACTTTTAAGATTGTCATAATCAGTATAATCAATATTTGTTTTCTTATCTACCTCCATTGAATGGTCATAATAATTAACTTCTGCTTGTACAAAATGATGTAGCAACAATACTAAAACCACAATACGACTAAAAAGCATTACTTAAACCTTTTCTCATATTTTCTTGTAAAAATTTTTTCTTTTGTTCATCTAAAAAGTCAATATTTGCCGCCCTTACTACCATTTCTTTCGCTGAATTATCTCTTCTTTTTTGCATTTTTTCTTCTATGATTCTTAATCTCTTTGCCATTTCGGCAAATGCTAATTTATTCTCAACAGATATTTCAGCACCTACCTCATTAATAGTACCTGCCGAAAGAACATCTCTTATTTGTGACGTTAATTCTCTCATCGCAAACAATAAATCATTTGACAATATATAATTAGCGGTATATTCAATTAAACTATGATCTTTAGTAAATGATGCTATATTTAGTGCTGTATAAACGGGGTATTGCGATACATTTATTTTGTTTAAATCGGAACTTAAATCAGTATTTTCTTTAGCTAAATTTTCAGATATTTTTTCTAATTCAATAACTAACAATTCTCTGAAACTTTTTGAATTTGTATTTAATGCTATTTTTATTTTTGTTTGCTTTGGCTTACCTCTTAATCCTCCACAGCCATTATTATTTTCTTGAAGGTATATGCCTTTTACTACATTTTTATTATTCCCAATTGTTTCATCTCCATATATAAAATTAATAAACTCATCAGCACTCATTGCCGGCATAATTAATGTATAAGTAGGAAGAGTTACATTGTCTCTAACTGCACTACTAATATTATCACATTTTGGACTAGTATATCCGTAAACATCCCCTATAAAACCTCTTATAAAGCTTTCAATATTCGATGTATTCATAGTTGAAGAATTTGTAAATAGTGTTCCAAAATATCTCTTAAAAGTATCAGTATATGCACCAGGACTTGTTGTAGTTTTATCTCTTTCTTCCAAAGCGTATTTTATAAATGAGCCTATACCGCCATATTTTTTAGCTTTTGCATCTTCACTATCCTTTGAACTTCCTGCAACCACAGTACCATCTAAATAAGTTTGCACTGTTCTAGCATAATCTTGAACATTTTTACTAAAGTTTTGAAAATATTTACTTCCTGATAAATTAGTTTGAACTCCTTTATAAGTATTATCGTTTTTACTCATATAATTACTTATGACATCTCCAGCAGCTTTGCCATAATTTACTGCGGCTTTACAAGCATCAAAATTTAAACTGTTTATTGCCTCTGCAATCGCATCGATTTGATTTAATATAGATTGACAATCCTTACATAGGACAGATAAAGCCATTTGAAACACAAATGTTGGTGCTGCACTCATTATGGTTTTTAGTTTTTCTCCTAATTGCTCCATTGATAAAAAAGATAATCCGCCTAAATTAACATCTACTCCACCACAACCACTATGAAAAGATGGGGCTTCAATTGTAAATGGCCTTATATTTCCACCCAAATTACTCTTTATAGATATTCCTCCAAATGTAGCATAACCTCTTACTTGGGTTGAAATATATTGCATATTAGATATGCCAACACTATTTCCTCTACTTCCTAATATGTTTTCAAGTTGTCCTGCATTTATATTTATCGCAAAAAGACAAAAAACAAACAATATAATACTTCGCTTACTACTTAAAATTTCCATAATACTACACCTACTATCTCTTTTTTATCAATTAATCCATAATATCTACTATCATAACTTTTTGGATGTTCCGCTGTCACAAATAGCTTATTGTGAGGAATAACTTGAGTGCCTTTAAAACTAAAACTTTTGATATCTCTGTTTTTACTATCTTTATCTAAAGCTGTAGCTATAAGCCTACGATTACAAAAAAAGCTATTTCCTCTTTTTGTAAGTTTATCGCCCTCTTTACATACTATTCTTTTTACCATTAGATCTGCTTTGGGAACATAAGTATCTGTAAATCTGTTTTTAAATATCACTATTTCATTAAGTGAAATATTCTTTATATTAAATTTTTTTGTGGCAATGAATATCTTTTGAGAGAAACTATTACTAAAATTAAAACATATAATATATTTGTTTGACAAATAACCAAATAATATATATACTCCCAAAATAAAAACAACTATTAATAATACTTTTGTTACATTAATTTTTTTTATTGTTTGCAAGATTGTATTCCTCAGAAACTATATGCACTATTGCATCTATCATACTTATATCTTTTTCTTTCATTTTTTGTGATATTTTAAATCTATCCTCTTTTTGTGTTGTCGTAAGATAATATGTAAACCTATCAAGCACAAGTCTATAAATAAACTTTGCATCATCTGGCGTAATAATAAAAAGCTCTGAATACTCTCCCCTTAATGACTTAACACTTCTTAACATTTCTTCTTCCATCTGTGTTAAATTAAATACTTTAGAATTAATAAGCATATTTATTGACGTGTCACTCTGTTTTAAAAATATTTTCCATGAAGAAGAATTAATGATCGCTTTTCCTGCACGCGATAAAGAAGAGTCTTTTGGATTATAAATATCTTCAAATCCTTGAGTGGCAACAATAGTACAAGAACCTTGTTTTCTACCACGCCGATATTTTTGCTCAATATCCTCGTCCATTCTCACATTTTTATTCACATATTTATGTGCCTCGTCATATATACTTACAAATCTTATATTGTCGCTGTCGCTATTACCTCTAAAAATTGCATTGGATTGATGATAACTTACAAGAGCAATGATAGGATCTCTTAAATCTGGCTCCCCTTCTATTTGCTGAATTTCACAAACAGTAAAATCACTATTAAAATTTATCTTACAATCACCTGTAAAAAACTTTTCATAGATTCCACCCAAACAATACATTTGTATCTGTTGGCAAAAGTCTGAAATCCTAATATCGTCTTCTGTATTTGCGGCTATTAAACTATTTTTAATATCTGTTATTTCTGTTTTATTACCTTTATTGGCGTAGCATTTTTTTATTATGTCTTGCAATAAAGATTTTATATATTTCTCGTTTTTTTCATATTCAGTTTTATTTTTATTTGCCCCTAAACCATAAATTGTGCTAGATAGAAAGTCTAATTCATCCATTAAGTGTGCTTGATCCTTAATTGATGTAAAAGGATTTA
>PDWI01003082.1_pt1 | contig 24040 bp, 32 predicted proteins | sample 1430891 | NCBI WGS metagenome assembly PDWI01 (sample SAMN01162508, study PRJNA174530) | Oral metagenome, whole genome shotgun sequencing project. | biome: Marine environment; feature: Marine mammal; material: Swab sample of the gingival sulcus; isolation source: swab sample of gingival sulcus... | reverse complement strand
TGTAACTTAGCGATGCCTTTGGCACAAATTTGCACGACCTTTGGCACAAAAAACGGAAAGGTGTAGGTAACTCCTACGGCCATGCACCACTTCGACCTGCGATTATCCGGCCCACGGCTCCGCGACACCCCGCACACCGTAAGTCGCATAGACGTAAAGCGGCCCGTTATACCAAGTCGACCCGCGAGACCCGCAGTCCACACCGGCATGCCAACCGCCGCCAAGCAGGGGACGGTTGGGAGCCAGGTAGTGCTGTCCTGCAACGCCTCCATCAAGACCGCTGTAGGCATTGGCCCAGCTACCAGCCCCACCAGCACCAGATTCGATTCCCCATTGCCAGAGGACACCACAGGTATCCTCACATCCAATATTGCTAATCATGCGACGGCCCGCCGTGTCTGTATGGCCGCCTGTTGTACCTGGGTCAGTGCTTCCAGCGATGTTTGTTCCCTGGTTGGCCCCCAGGGACAAGCTGACGAACTCACCCAGGAAAGGCATCCGCTTTTTGATTCGCCGCAGCCACTGGTCAAACTTATACCAGTGGAAAGCCTGGGAAGACGTGCCATCCGCAGTGGTCCCGCGGTACACGCTCACCAGCTCCCCGGCAGCTACGGATGCCAGATAGATGTCGGCCCATATCCCTGATCCGGCATCGTACACCATGCCCGCTGCGTCTGCTCTGGGTCTATGCCGCAACGTCCAGACCGAGGCGGGCAGGATATCGCCTGCACTGTATCCGCTCAATGGGTGATCGGCTATGGTCCCCACGTCCGCACACAATGTATGAAATCCACCTATCTTGCGGCTGTTTCCCGCTGTTGCCCCCTGCGGGTAGGTACTGGCCAGAGAGACCACCAGGGAGGCCGTATCCCCTGCCTCTACCATATAGACATAATAATCCTTGCCGGGCTGGATAGTACCGGTGTCCAGGGCATCTGCCAGCACGATGTCTTCGTCGTCGTGGATGGTATAGACCTTGTGGACCTGATTGATGATCTTGACGGCGGTCTCTTCGGCCAGCGTCAGCACATTGGATGACTTGCGTGTCAGGTACTGACGGTCCAGAGAGTCAACAGACGGATGTACCTCGTGCAGGTTGTCCGCAGTTAGGTAATACTTCTGGTCGTCTTTATTTTTCCACTTAATTTGTAGTGCCATTGATTATCTCCTCTGCTTCTTCTTCTGTAAATCCCAGGGCATAAAGCCTGCAAGACGGGTCTGTCTTGTACTCATATTGATAACGCTCTGTAATAATACCTTCCTCGTTGGTGATTTCTTCAATTCTGTGTGTATCATCGGTTATACCGCTGTCTGCACCGTCCAGCTTTTCCGACATAATCCACGCCTGACGCTCGTCATACAGTTTGCGAACAACGCCCCGCACCCTGTCGGCATATTCTGTTTGCAGGAGATTTATCACGTCCTGCTTTGTGTTCAGATGCTTTGGGTATCCTCTCATGCGTCCTCCCGATTTAGTCCAGCTTTTGGCTGGGATAGATGTTGTCACCTGGATAAATACCACACCCGCAATAGATGGCTGGGCCTACCAATATACTTATATTGTTTGAGTCGAAACTAGGATGCAATACAGGGGACGAACTGCGTACACTGGCCCGCACGGTGTAGTGCCCCGGAGTCTCCCACATCAGCGTGATGGATGTCCCTAGCGACCCCTCAAGTGCCCCGTCTGCAACAACGGGCGAACCTGTCACGGTCCAGCGGACCTCCTCGGCATCCGGGTCCAGGCCAGACAGGGTCAGCGTCAGATATTCTCCTTCTCCGGCCTCGGATACCCCGCTGATCGTGGGTGTGTTCAGCCGCCGCACCAATTCGCCGTTAGACCTTCGCCAACGGGCATGTCGTGTGGCCGACTTGGTACACACCCAAAAATCATCTGCACCGGTGGATATCCAGTACGTACCCACTACATAGCCGTCATCATCCGGGAGGGGCCCACGGTACGCAGTAACCGTTATCTCTCCCAGCGATATGACGTGCTGGTCCAGGATCAATTCATCCAGCCGGGCATTCAGGGCATTGATGCGGTCAGCAATAGACGCTTCACCGCCCCGTGCGGCACTGGTCTCGACCTCCAGGGCCGTTGTTCGAGTATCAAGGGCATCCGTCAGGGCCGTAGTCCTGGCATCAAGGGCATCCTCTCCCGCCTCGATTCTCTCCCGCAGTGATTCCTTGTCCCCACGGGCTTCTTCCAATTCCGCTTCTGCCACTGCTAACCGGCTGTCCCGATTGTAGAATTTCTCGTTGTATTCGTCCGACAGGTCATTCAACGCTCCGGTCCAGGCATCAAGCTCTGTGGACAACACCACCAGGGCGGACAGAAAGGCATCAGTTTTGGTATCGAAATCAACAGGAGACTGCCTTGTTGGTGCGGGTGGCATGGGTGATATGTCGGGCAGGTGGTCTGCCATACCTCCTCCTTGTGCGGTTAGATGAGGCCCTGGATGGTCAAGCTACACGTTGACATGACAGGGCCGGGTAAAACAATGCTGAAATCAGAGTAATAGCCATAGACCATCAGGGATTCGTGATTTGTAGTGGCGTTATTCGCATCCCAGAGGCAGGGCTTGGCACGGTAGTCGGCAAAGCTGCGCTGCATGGCATCCACTTCCGCCGTTCGGATGTGCAGATCCACGCTCAATTCCTTGGCCCATCGGCCTTGGCGCAAGGCGGTTGTCCCGTCATCCTTAGTGTAGGCACGGGAATAATCCGTGATGCCCACAGAGGCCCCCCACTGTGATTCGCCCAGCGGTCTTGCCCGTCCCACGACCACATGGCCGCATCTGGCTGTCTCGTCCGGGTTGGCGTGGATGACGATGCGCACAGCGGAATTGTAATAATTGGGGATAGGGACAGTGATGGCCCGCTGCCACAAAAACGGGCCAAAGAAGTAGTCGGACCAGCACCGGCTGGCATCCAGGCGCATGTCCCAATGGCGGGAAAAAATGACTTCATCGGTGCTTTTGTTGCGCATCTCGATGTCAACGTCCACAGCGTGGATGCCCATGATGACCAGATGGTCGCAACGGCCCGCATCTATGGTTACGTCGATGGTTCCTTCGTGTTCCGTGAGGGTGTTGACGTGGCTGTCAAACATCTTCCAACGGTTGCTGGCCCCCTCGCATTGCCAATAGGCGGATAGCTCCATGCTATGGGATTCCTTGACCTTCATGGTGGCCCCGGACTTTGCGCCCGTGACTACGTCGGCTTCGGAAAACGACCCGCTCACATCATGGACAATGAGATGACCGCCCGCAGCCCCGCTCACCACAGAGACTATCCCGGACCCACCGGACCCGCCCACGATCTCGCCCCGCTGAAATCCAGCCACCGAGCTTCCCTCCTCGGCCTGGAGCCGGGTGGATGGGATGCCCTCTATATAGTCCGGCGGGTAATTGCCTCGATTCTCACTGCGGCGGGCCACATACACGTCGGATTGTTGCTTCGTTGTGGGGGTATCATGCACGACCAGGACACGATCTCCCGCTGCATACGTGGTGTCGGGGTCATAGGCCGCTATGTCATCATCCGGTACATTGCTGGTATAGAGGCGGGTAGATATGGGTTCAATGACTCGCACTACGCACCTCCGGCTGGCCTGCTGCATCCCAGCTATTGAGTACACGGGCCGTGCGCTGGCAGTGCTTGGCGATGGTGAATAACGCCCGGCCTACATCGCCATCCATGCTGGATGATTGCGAGGATTGCAGTGCCTTGGCGATGGCCCGGCCCAGGGCATCATAGTCTATCCCGCTTGACTGCATGGCTTCAGGTACACGGCCAGCATTGATGTCATCCAGCCATGCCATGCCAGCACGGGAGATGACACCCTCGCCCAGGGCCATAGGCACAAGGCCGTCATCATAGGGATTGGAGGCAAGGACAGTGTCAATAATACCGCCATCGTAGCGTCCAATCCTTCCTGTAGAGCCGCCGGGGGTTCCCCTGGTGGCTCCATGAGAACCGCGGGAACTCCTGGAAGAGCTACGACCTCTCCCGCCGCCACCGCCCCTTCGTCTTGACAATGCACGCTCAATGTCTCTTGTGGTAAATCCGTGTTTATTTTTCCCGAAGAGGCCTCCACCGCCGCTATGATAGCTGCCCGTGCTGTGGCTGGGGGGATGAGGGCTACGAGCCAGGTCATGGGCGGCCTGGGACGTATAGCCTTGGGCCTTGAGGGCCGCTTCTCGCGTGTCGTAGCTGGAGAATCCCCATTTGCTGCCTGTTACAATGCCCGCCAGTGATGCCTTGGCTTCGGAAGTGCCGTGAGACCAGATGCTATCTGCAATGCCCTTGCCGTGGAGACCAAACTGCCTGTCAATACGGGATCGGAGATGTTTTGCTGCGTTGCCGTTTATCTGTTCTTTGAGAACAATAATGTTCTCACCCAGAACAGGGTCATACGCCCATATATCGCCTTGTTTATCTACCAAGTTCTGAATTTTTGCGGCGGGATTATAGCTTTCCAAAAAGGATTTTGCAGACTGATAGGCCAACCGCCCTCCGACATGCCCGTATTTGTTCTCCAGGCTGTCCCGCAGGGTTTCATTGCCTCTCAAGTCCAGAGCGTCCGCAATGGAGGACATGGCAAGGTTGGTAAGCGGCGAGAGGCCCGCAAGCATCATTCCCGGCAGCCCCGCCCCGGCAAGGGTAGCGATTCCAGCATTGATAAATGACCCGATATTGATTTTGCCTGCTCCGGGCGTATCTATAATATAATCGCCCACGCCCAGACCGTATGACCCAAGCTCCCCGATAAAATTACCTGCAAAGCCTGTAACCATTGTGGATACGGCCCCGGCCAGAGCATGATCCAGGGCAACTTCCTTTATTTTGCTGGCGGATATATCAAAACCCGCATCCTGCAGCATCCGGCCCTGACGCATTACGTTTGCATAGTTGGCATATCCGGCCCCGGCACCGGCAATGCCGGAGCTTATTAGTTGCGCTGTTGCCATGCCTGCAATATCAGGCTCTGCCCATGATGACGGGACAAAGTCGTGCTTGGCCCCCACCTTGACGTGATTCACCACGTCGTCAAAAAACGCCCTGGACGACTTTCCCCCGTGTCCCACAGCAGTACGGATGGCCTCTGCCTGGTCTTTGGGAATGACCATTTCGCCTTCTTGCAAGGTGGCGTAGAGTTCGTCCTGTTTGAGTTTTGTTTCGCCATCGTGAAAAATCATGGAGGCAAAGGACGACCCAAGACTAATGAGTTCTGTTGTGGCCCATTCTGCCGCCATTTGACCGATATAGCTGGTCATGGACTTGAGCATGTTATCCCAAAAGGATTCCCAATAATCGCCCAGGCTTTTCATGTCGCCCTTGACGGTATCGAACAGCATGCCGCCCATAACATCGCCGCTTTGCTGGGCAAAGTCTTCCATGATGTCGTACCCTGTTTGTGCCCAGGTACGCTGATGTTCTTCTAGGTCATCATACGCCAGTTTCATGCCACCGAAGAAATCCTGAGAGGCCAAAATCTTCTTGCGTTCGGCTTCCTTGTGCGCGCGGAGTTCGTCTTCATTAATTTTTTGGATTTCTGTGGCTTCCCACTGCTTGACTTTGATTTTATCCGCACCAGCGGCACGGTAGGTGCGGGCCTGGGCCTCAATGGCCTTACGCTCCATTTCGTATTGATCGCCAAACAGCCGGGCGTACTGCCGGGAAAAATCGGCCTGGAGATTCTTTCGGGCCTCAAGATGCGCTTGTTCAAGCCGGTGCTTTGCCCTGAGTGCTTCTTGTTCTGTTCGCAGTTCTTCCTTGGCAATCTTTTCTCCTTGTTTCCTTTCCCAGGCTGTGTCTATTTCTCCCCTACGCTGGAGCCATTGCATGTGCCTTTTGTGTGATTCTTCCCGCCGTTTTTCTTCGATTGCATTGAGTTTCTCATTTTTATCTTTCTCTATTTGTATCTGCTCTTCAACCGCTTTCTTTGCGTCAGGATGAGTAGCTTCCCAATCGACCTTCATTTTGATTGGTGCTGTTGTTTTTTTATGCCTGGATATTCCTCCAAGCATCTTTTCAAGCTCTTCTTCGCTGGAAAAAGCATACTCAAGGGCCCCTATCTCTCCCTTAAATACAGCGGCGATTCCCTGTAGTTCTCTCTTGTAATAGCCCAGCCGAGATGCAACAGCCCCTATCAAAAAACCGCCCTTGCCCCCAAACAACATCATCCCGACTACACCATATCCAGCCGCAGACGTAACCTCTTCGGGCAAGGCACCAAGCGTCTTGTATATTTCGTCCAAGTTGCTTGCCACTCCGCTTAATTTAGGGACAAGTTCCCCGGCATGTTTCACGGCAACTCCAAGACCGGCTCCTAAATCCTTGAGTGATGCCTGCATCTCGGGAGTCTGCATCTCTTCAGACAATGCCTTCAGGGCCGTTGCTGCTCCGTCCAGAAAGCCTGACTGGGCAAGAGTGTTTTTAACATCTATCCACGACTCTTCCCACTTGTTGGAGGCTTCAACGGCCTTGGCGACAGACCCACTATATTTCTTCGACAAGACTTCTGCGAGACGAGGGAGTAGGTCAGCTGCAAGTACCTCTCCCTTGTCCAGCATTTTGTTAAGCTTTTGGGTACTGACACCCATTGCTTCTGCCGCAAGGTTAAACGCACCGGGCAATCGCTCTCCCAACTGCCCACGCAATTCTTCTGCCTGCACATTGCCCTTGGACATCATTTGGGAAATAGCCCTAAGTGCACCGCTTGTTTCGTCTGCGGAGAGGCCCAGCGAGGCGGAAGCCTTGGTCACTGCAACAAAAATATCTCTGGTTTTCTGTCCTTCAAGGACACTTCCCTTAGATGCCGCCGCAACCCCTTTATACGAACCGGCCAGGGCATAGAAATTTTGCCCAAGGTCATCGGCGACCTTATGCAAAAAACTCATCTCGGACCTGGCAGCTTCAGACGAACCCGTAATGGCTTCAAAAGATTTGTTGAGGGCCGCTACATCCTTCCCCGTCTCAAAAATAGCACGGATGGCAAAAGCACCTCCAAGGCCGACAAGAGCGGTTTTGAGATTCACCACTCGCTTGCGGAGTGCGCCAACCCCAGCACCCAGCTCCTGCATGGACTTCCTCGTCCTTGCAGTGGACTTGTTTGTGTCTCCCATTTTTTTGTTCAGCCGGGCAAACGCCTGTTCTGCATTTTTCCCTTCGGCTGTAATGGTGATTTTGACTCTGTTCTCTGCCATGTGTTGCAATCCTTCAGGAGTGGTGCTAATTGCACCTTAACAAGGAGTGTTGACGATGCGATATATATTGATATGCTGTCTTGTTGTAATGCTGACCGCTGGATGTGCGGCCAAGTCCGATACTGCTGCAGGCAAGGAGCCTGTGCGTGTTGCCGAAACTGTACAAGAGCCGCCGGTGCAAGAAAATGAGGATAAAAGACCGTCATGGTGGGAGCGTAATGGCAAGCACATCAAAAACGGCATTAGCGGCGCATTACAGACCATTTTGCTCAACTCTATCGCCCCATAACAAATACATTCATCCTCAACACCCTCTCAACAATCCCCAAATCTTCCCATGTTTTTAGGGGAATGTCATTGGCCTGCAACGGATAGCCGCCAGCCCGTAAATTCTTAATCCATACCAAATGTTCCACCCAGACAGACCGCTTGACCTTGCCCGCTGGACATCCCGTGCAGCAGGCCGGGAAAAAGCTCCCGTTGTCCCGCTTGCACTGCTTTTGCCGCTCCGGGCTGCATCTCTCACCGTAGCGGCGTATTATTCCCCCAGATCGTCCTCCAACTCCTCAACGACCATCTCTGCCGGACCCGTATCACCATACACGGCCTCGGCCCCATCAAAGGCAACACGGGCCACAACCATGATGAGTTCCGGTGCGGCCTCCTGCAAAAGCTGTTTCCAGCCTTCGTAATAATCGTCATCGTTTGTGTCGGACGAAATAGCCTTGCCGCCCACAGCAAACGTACCCTTCTTAAATCCTTCCAAAATAGCAGCACCATACTCTTGTTGCTGACGCACAGAGCGGTTGATGATTTTATCTCCCTTGCGTTCGTACAGTCCGGCCCTGTATGTTGCCCGTTCTTTCGTAGTGGGAATCCTGTAATATAGCTCGTGGACAACGCCGCCTACGGCATCACGAACTTCGACAACGTTTTTTTCTGCGGTTAGGTCTCTCATTGGGGTTCCTTTGTTTTTCGAGGTTTTAGGTTAGATGGGTTATATAGGATGTATGTAGGGAGTTTAGTTGTAGGTCAAAACTATTTCATCGTCTCCTGCTACATCTACTGTGGCCGTGAAGGGCAGAGAGTAGGTCAGAATCCCGTCCCGGTCGCCGTAGCTGGGTGCGCCATATTGGGCCTTGGGTATAGATATGCCAATACGGTTCCCTGCCTCATGCCCAACAGTGGCGGAGATGGCCGCCTTGGTTGCACCGCTCCACGCCGACCAGGGGTCAAACTGCCCCAAGGCCACGGTCTCCGGGTCGAGCGAACCAGTAGGCCGCCGGGCAGAAATCTCGATGCCCACAATACCAGCATCGGCATTGACATCCTTGCGCTGGCTGGTGGAGACGCCCAGGTCAAATTGCAGGCCCGTACATACCGGGGTGAACCCTCCCACACTAAGGCCCATCGAGGAGACCACAGGTGGCACAATATCGGCCAACGTGGGAGAGACCAGGGCCTGGTCAACAGGGTCAGCCCATAATCCCTGCATAGAAAATTCTATGGTTCCAAGCTGGGAGACTGCGGCATTGAAGGTAAATGTTCCCCGGCAACCCAGGGCCTTGTGCAAGAGGCCATCCTGATAATAATAGATGGTGCAGCTCTTGTGCTGGGCTGGGTCTGATATAGGCTTGTATATCCATCCGGTCTCTTCATCACCTGTCTTTTCCATGCCGCAAGACAGCAAAAGCGGTTCATATTCCGGTGCAAGGATGCTTTCATCGTCCAGACCACCACCCTTGAGCTCTGTTGAGAGCGTAAATGAGAGTATTTTTGTTGTGACAACAGAGCCTATGGGCGTGAGAGTATCCCGTACATAGTCACGCTCCACCTCTTCGCCACTGGGAGAAATAGAGGATGACGTATTGCAAATAAACGCATCGTGCGCTGCTACTGGTAGGGCATCCACCCCATAGCTTGACTCGACCTTTGCCAGTACAACCCTTCTTCGTGTTAATTTTGGCATATTGTTTCTCCTATAGACTGGATTACCGCCGTAAATATGTTTGCAAGCTGAACACGGCCTCGTAGGCAACGACATCAACCCTGTCCTGACGGAATACCAATCCATCCCGTTTTTTATTGAACAGGGGGCAGCCCTGACCCGGCCTCGAACCGGCCACGGCACCGATGACCGTTTCGAGCAGATGCAAGGCATCGCTATGGGCTGCATCTGCAGAGCGGTAGTTGCGGCTCAGTACCAGCACAGACCAGAACCATTCTTCTTGCTGGGACAGGACACCGATTGTTCGGTTGGGCTTTGTACTACATCCCTCGTAGGCAACCCATACAGCGGCAGCCTTGAAGCGGTAGATATCATCGACCTTTGAGCCCAGCGGCATGGGGCCGACGGTGACATCATCGCCCACCACGGCTTTGATTAGTTTTATTATTTCGTTTTCCACATCAAGTCTTGTCATTACCACCCCCGCATGGAGTCACGGCTAAAAATTCGTGCCGCACTGACGATTCGCGGAGCGTTAGTGTCCTCCAATTCTGGCAGTCCACTAACGCCCAGCATTGCGGTTCCCCTGGCAACATCTCGCAGCCTTGCCACTGCCTGTCTGTATCGCTCGGCCCTGTCATCGGGCATGGAATCCGCCCTTCGTCCGTGCAGGTTGTACAAGGCTATATCCACAGACATCTTGCGTACCAGGTCGGGTACGGGGGAGAAGGGCAGGGCATACCTCTTGCCGCAATACCCATCTATTTCCGCATCGGCATCGGCAATGGCCTGATTGATAACCGTGGCAACAACAGACCCGGTGTTGGCGTCATCCGTGAGCTGAATGAGAACGGATTCAGACACCTGGCAGAGCAGATCACTCAATGTGCAATAGGGCATGATTGTCTCTCCGGCCTATGCTTCACCCGTTGAACCGAAGGCGGTCTGCCAGAACCCATACCCGCCGTTGGATCGGGCCTCAGCCCCGTACAAAAACTTCTTGCGCATAAAGACGTTCTCGCTGTCCGGGTTAGTCTGCTGCACAAAGGTTGGCTTCTTCCGGTCTTGGTAAATGAATGGCTTGACCGGCTTGGTGGTATCCAAAAGAAACCAAGCCGTATCCGAGGTCATGTGGCCGTCAACCACCACCCGCGCCGTACCCTTGTAGGGGTTGGGTTTTTCGTCTTCGAGCTTATCGTTATTCATGAGGGCGTTGGCCGTGTCTTCCAGTGCAGGACCAACGAGCAGCACGTCGGGGGTGATGTTCAGAGGCCGCCCCTCTTCGTCCTTAAAGGATCGCATGGCCACTCGAGCAGCACCATATCCTGCCTTGGCTTTTTCCAGAGTCTCGCAAGAAAGCACTGCTGTCCCCTTGTTGCTAACCCCTGCCTTGCCCACGGGATGATTGGTGGCGCAAAAAGCCTTCCCGTCGTAGCACTTGTTGTTGAAGGCATTGTTGACCAGATCAAACACGATTTCATCGGGCAATTGTTTCGCACTGTAACCTGCCATCTGAGCCTGGGGCGCATAAACACCTAGCTGATCATCTTCGATATGATTCCGGTCAACCTCAATGGTCGCTTCCCAGTCCTTGTTGACAATGGTGTATGTAAACGCCTCAAAGGACTTAATAACCTTATTGCCGATCCATTCCCGCATTTTTGGGAAATTGGACAACCAGGAATAGTCATTCTGCGATGCAGAAGAGGGGATCCGCATTGCGATATCCTGCCAATGGGAAGGAGCCTCTTCAAAAGCCTTGTTAAATGTGGTTTTTAGATTAACAAAGACACCTGCCAACGCTGTTTTGTTCACAAGCATAATATCCCTCTCTTTATGTTTATATGTGTACCCAAACACCTTTTGCAGTGACGCTCATACACTGTCCGGCAATGACATTATTTGCCCCACCATCTGCTGCAACGGTCTGAGAATCTTCGATATACACGTTACCGCCGACATTGGCCTGGGCGACGGGATGTGAGGCTGAATTTGCGAATCGAAATACCTTGCCTCGCCGAACGGTTACCAAGGCTGCACCATCTGAACCACTCCTGTTATCCACCGCCTCGTCAGCCATGCCAATGACAGTGCACCCGGCTGCGTCTGCTGCATGGACTGCCCAGCCATTGGAGTTGATCGCCACCATGTGGCCGCTTTCGATTTTCACGGATGCCGCCACTCGCAAAGAAATCAAATCGCCTGCCATATACGCAGTATTCCGATCAGCCATTATCCTATCCCTCCGTATTTTTTGATGTCTTCCACATCGACATCCATCTGTTTTGCCACGGCAAGAACAGTCTCGTCTGTTACCAGGTCGGTTTTTTCCGGTTTCTTCCCTGGCAATGGTGACACCGGCACGACCACAGGGGCTTTGGCCACAAAAGTCTTAAACCCCTCTATGTCGGCCTTGGCATAGCCCTCGGCCCACGCCTGTTGGTCTGGGGTGATCTTGCCCTCACTCATGGCCTTGGCCACGACTTCCTGAGCATCCCGCTTGGCCAGTTTCGCCTGAAGTTTGGCGAACTCCTCACGGGAAACCATGCCTTTGGCAGACTGTTTGGCTGCGTGGATGGATGCCACCACGGTGGAGGTGTCGCCCGAATCAAGACCTAATGCCTCCAGCACCTGGGCAGGGATGACCTCCCTGGTAGCGGGTTCCTTGTCCTTGAGCGATGCCACCTGGGCCATCACTTGCTCCTCTGTTGCGTCCTCGCTCATTCCAAGTCTGGCGGCGAGTTTTTTCAGAAAATCCATGTCGTCCTCCCTATGCGTTGCGACGGGATGCCCCCCGTCAAGTTTGGCCAGTATTGGCTTCAGGTGATTGTGTTTCGGGGCATTGGTCAGGGCCACAGAGGCCAGTGCGACCAATCGCTTGTCAGACTCGCGCACATAGAAGACAGGGCTGATATACCTGTATTCCTCTGCAGCAACATAGGCAGCACCCTTCTCGGTCCATGCCACCCTGGCCAAGACACCCTTGCCCTCTTCCCACTTCACTTCCTTGACCCATCCGGCTGCGGGGGCCTGGACACCGTCCAGTGTCTGGTGCTCGTAGTCGATGACAATATCATTCCCTCGCCGGGCAATTCCGGCACTGACCGCCTCGAATGATTCCTCATCCACCAGATATTGCCCCTCGCCCTCCAGCTCGTTCCAGCCAGCAGCGAACAGCACAATCCATTTCGGGGCTGTGCCGGATGCTGCCTGGATATCCCGCGCGCAGACAAATAGTCCTCTTTGTTTTTTCATCAGTCGGCCTCCTGAACATTTGTATAGCCTCTCGGTGAGCAAGGCATACGACAAACGGACAAGAGACACAGGCCGGGAGCGATTCCTGGCGCATCTTTTTGAAAAATTGTGGTAGAGGGCATTCTGGCAGGCCTCAAAAACAATCCAGGGAAAAATGCTGGTATGCTGGTTTTACCCCGTTAGAGGGGCGTTAGAATGTGTCGGGCAGCAAAAGCTGGAGGAAGGGTTGGGCTGACACGAAAAATTCAAAATACGGCAATTTTTAATCCAAACAGACTACGACATGAGGTATGCGGTCAGAATTTCATGCACCATCCTGGCCGCTGCAGTAGGTAGCGTGCCGTCATCCGTCATCGGCAGGAAAGGCCGGGCTGGTATGTCACCCCAAGGGATGGGGCCTTTTTGTGATGACCCAAAGGCTCCCCTCCGGGCCCCAAAATGCTGTGTAGCGGCATATTCCATAGGGGAACCGATACTTACCTCAGTACGCGAGGCATGATAATTGATGGTTGTTGAAAGACTTTTGCTCTCTCCCACAAGCGGTTTTTTCGCTGCTGCCCTCTTTGTGCCCCTTGCGCTCAGGGTACCATTCTTTTTGTAATTCCCCTTGGAGCAGCTCAAATATCTGGTCACCGTGGAGGGAGCGTTGGCAGTCCAGGCTTTTCCTTCCCAATCCCTGGACTCGGCAAAACGCTGCTTCGTGCCTTCGCTCAATGCTTCCCCTATATCCTGCATGGCGGGCAGCATATTCTCTGTCCGCTCGGCCATGCGGTGGAGGAGTGCCTGGACGGACCTATCCTTGATTTTTATGCTGATCATGGGTATCCTTTTTTTCACAGAGTCGTGGCATGCCCTCCGCCCGGTTCATACCCGGGAACGTTTCGGACGTTGGCAGGGGCGGGTCATGGCTTTACTTTTCGGGCACAATCCACAACGACTGCAACGCCATCATTTTCCTTCCTTTCCTGATTTCCCACACGCTTACGAACTCTTCAGCATCAAACCGCTTCTCAATTTTTATGGCAGGCTGGCCCGTCTTCCGCGTCGCTCCCGCACCAATAACGTTATCAGGGGCATTGAGCAGGTGAGGCAGCTTCGCATAATCCCCAGGGACTACCCCCCTTTGCCCACGCTTGCGTTCCAGGGCATCGTCGCCATGATGTCTGTGGATATGGGCAGGAGCGTATCGGTCCAGGGCGAAATCATACCCGCCTGCTTCCAGGCCGATTATCTTTTTGACTGTTTCAGCGTCCTTGGAGGTCAAAAGCCCCAAGGTCTTGTATTGCGGGATATCAAGATGTGTCCGGCCCGTGGTGATACGTGCCGCATACCGCCGGATATCCTCGCCCACCTCGGGCAAATCCCGGTAGCTCGCAGCCAATATGTCCCTGACAGAAACTGGCACACCCTGCATGTACGCCTTGGCCAGGGTATATTCCCATTGCACGGTCTTGGCTGCCATCTGCCGTACCTCATCCACCACGCTGGCACCGGGCATATATCCCCACCCCTTGTCCACGCCCATGGGTTCTCCGGTTTTGGTGTCGATCTCATGCACCCAGGACGGTAGTTTTTTTTCGGGGTCACCTCCAAGCAGGCGGGCGGACTCATCGCTCCGAACCCCTACCACCCGGCACTTACAACCCCAGCCATTGGGCGGGTAGTGGATGTTCCAAAAAGGGTCATCCGCTGGCCGAACCACACCATCCAGGGCCACATGATGTGGGCGGGGATGGCTGACGGCCACGCTATGGCGATACATCCACAGGGGATAGCCGCCTTCCTTGAGCTGGGCCAGCCGCCCCCCTGCATAACTGGTGGAGATATTGGTCTGATAAATAACCCTGGTACGCCAATTCCGCTCCCCCTTATACGCCCACCCATGCTTGTCCACGATGTTATCAAAATTCTTGCGGAACCATTCGATACTTTTTCCTTGGGAAATGGCTGTATCCACTGCGGATGCAAAATCACCGAGCAGGTCGGCTTTCATAGCCCCGGCAACCATAAAGCCCCGGTCGTGCCCGGATTTCCAGACATCGTCCCACCTGGCCGTGGGAATCAGGTTCCCCAGCTTGTTACGAAAAAAAGCCACCTGCTCTTTGAACGGAGCCGCCAAATTGGCCCGTAGGCTGGGTTCGCCTGTCATGAGGAAACCTCTTTCACATCATATCTCCCGGCCAGATCGGCCACAGCAAACCCGGCCTGCATAACCCTGGCCAGATCGTCCGCCGGAAGATTCCCATAAGCCGAAAGGAGCATGTCACGCAGGTCTTCCAAGGATTCTGCCTCTTCGGCCATTGCCCGGATGATCCCCAGCCAGGATTCCAATGAATCGGATGTCTCAGTACTCATCCTGTCGGCCAGACGGGTGATGGGGGTAGGGTCTCCCTGGTGCATGGATGCCTTGGCTACCCGGGCGACGGGAGTTTTCCTGGATGCTTGCGTGCCTGGTGGTTCACCCAGGCACTTCTCTCCTGTTGCAGGTTCGGGAATCCGAAATTCCTGACGCACCCAGCTAACCGGGATAGGCATACCCCTGTCGGCCAGTTCGCTCACCCATTTCGCCTGTACTTCCAAATCTCCTGCATCATCCAGGTACGCCTTATATTTGGGACAGGGCGTATCCCAACCGAAATTGAATCCCACCAAGGGGCGTATGAGCTGGGTGCGTACCGTGGCGGCCTGTGCCCTGGCATCGGCCTGGAGCAGGTCAAGGCGTATTTCGTTATGCGTCTCGCTGGCCGCATACGAGCCTCTCTCCCCGATCTCGGCAGATAATGTCTGTCCCAGCAATGCCTTGGATATTTCAGCGTTGGCAAACGATGCCAGCACTTTGTACAAATCGCCGTTGGCCGTGCCTTTTATTGTTTGGATAAATTCAATTTCCGTGCTTTTGGAAATGATCCCGGCAGCATCAGAACCCAGGGTGGAGATTGCCTGGATAAGTGCGTCCTTGTCCGACTCCGTAGCCCCCGGTGCATATTTGCCCAAACGCAGCGGCATCCCATAGACTTCGCAGAATATGGACCAGTCCTTTAACGCATAGTTCTTGAACAGATACATCCAGGCACATACCCGATACAGCCCGGCTCTGGTTGCGCTGCCAGAGAGCCCGCCATATCTGTGCAGCAGCATCTTCCACGCAGGGATCTTTATACCCATTGGCTCGTTATCGGTGACAAGCAAAGGCTCTTTGGAGAGCAGTCCAGACCTGTCTTGAAAGAGGAAACGCTTCTGCTCAACAAACCCGAAACCGGAAGGCACTGCCTGACCGCAGGAAACGTCCCAATGGATCTCCAGCCCTGCATACCCTTTGCCCACAGCGTCCTGCATGGCCACCTGTACATCTGCCCAGTCGGTACAGTTTGCAAAATAGTCTTCCACAAACTCGGCCACCCGCACATCCCGTGCATCCTCTGAGGCCGGGGAGACGGCAAAGTCCACGTTCAGGATGGCGTTTATCCGTTTGCTTCTCTCCCCGGTCAGATGCCCATCCTTTTCCTCTATCTGCTCAAAAAGTTCGGCCTGCCGCCGGACATCCCCCTGGTCTGCTTCCTGAAAAATAGCAGCCAACCTTTGCGGGGTCAGCCCGGATGTTACATATTCCCGCCAGGCATCACGAATGGGTGCCGCTGCCAGAGAGCTGCGTTCCGGCTGCTTGCGGGAATCGTAAGGTCGCCCGAATTGATCCACAATCACCATGTACCCCTCCCGGACATGCGCCGCTTGGATAGAGATTGATATTCTGCCCGGCCCGCGCCTTCCATTGTCTTGGAGGCAAATACCGCCATAGCACCGGCAATGGCGGCATCGCCGTGGCGTTTCTGCCCCTTTTTGTCAGATGTGCGGGCGTCGGGAACCCTCGGCGTACCCCGTACCTTTTTGATCAATCTGAAATCATCCATGATCAGGGCATCACGGGGGATTACCCAGGTTCGGTCTTCGAATTCACGCTTCAGCCGGGGCATGTTCTCACGATACCATGATTCAGAGAGCATCACCTGTCCGATACGCTCCACCCCGTATTCCTGCCGGGCCTCTTCGGCCAGGGACTGGCCATTACCCCGTGCATCCATAGCACCCCCGGCAAAGCGGGGCAGACGGGAAACAACATAAAAGAGAATCTGCTTCTGGGTGCGGAAGGGGCAGTCCCGCAACTCCAACACAAATGGGGTCACCAGATCCATATTCCGTTTTTCCTGCAGGGGCCATATCACGCTCAAATCCACGTTGCGCCCAAAATCCTGCCCGAAAAAGGAACGGAGTTCCGGGCATAGGGCAGCCAGTAACGGGCCGAGGTACTCCTCGCACCAGTCCTCTGTTTCCCGCCACGCCCGATCCAGAGGCCAGTCCACGAAATCTTTACCCGGAGGTTCCCATCGTATGACGGGCAGGTTCGGTTCCATGACAGATTCGATCATATTCCGGGTCAGATAGGTTCCCGTGCCGGTGGATGGTATACAGAACAACTCTTCCTCTGCCCCGTCCCCATAGTCGGCCAAGAGGGCCGTGCGCCATTGGTTTTCCAGTTCCCGGGACCAGACAATCCCCCTGACCTCACAGATTTTGCGATACAGGCCATTGTCCAGGGCATCATCTAACGTTGTCCGGTGCAGGCTGTACGATTTTTTCCCGGCACGGATATCCTCAACTAATTCATTAAACGGGTTGTCGTCGCCATCGTGAGTGGACAGTATACGCACGCAGCCGCCCCACATGAGCAGGGCATTGGCGGCCTTCATCAAGGCGGGCAGGTCTTCCACAAATGCGGCTTCGTCGATGACCACGCGCCCTTGCTTGGAGCGCAGGGAGCGAGGCTCCGAGGGCATACCCCATATCTCGAACCCGGACGCGCAGCGGATGCGGTAAACGGTAATATCCCTATCTTTATCTTTTAAGACAACCTCTTCCACTTCCCCAGCTACAACATTGAGCACCTTGGCCCAGAAGGCACAGTCCTTGACAAACTGCTGGGTCATCTCTTTGTTATACGAAAGATAATACGTGGACTGCCCCCCTGCCTCAGGGCTCAAGGCAGCCTCCATGACGGAATCAAAAGCCTCACAGTAGGAGGCCCCCACACGACGGGATTTTTCCCAGACCTTTATCCGGCTTCGATCACCGACCCAGGCGGCCTGATATGGTAAGAGTAGGTCAGACATATCAATTTTCCTGTACGCCCATAGCTTCAAGGATTTGCTGCTTTAAGTCCCTGGACATACCCGCCTTTTTCCCGACACTCCGCACGGCTTCTGCTGCCTTTGCCGTGGCAGCCCTGGCGGCTTCCTCCCGTACCTTGAGGATGGCATCCTGGTCGGTCTTCCTGGCACGGGACAGGTGATCCAGAGCCTTGGCAAGATTCATGGCATCCTTGGGGTCAAGGGTTACTCCCCCGGCAGGCCCTTCCTCATCCTCGTCGCCTATCTGCATGAGCATATCCGAGACAATGCCGTGCATCATCTCAATATTGGCCCGCATGGCCTTATCTTCGGTCTCGCCACCAAAATTCCTGACCAGGGCATCTGCTATCTCACGGGATCGGCGTACCTTTTCTACTATTTTTTCAAATCGTTGCTTATATCGCCCCAAGGCCGATCTGGATACAGTCTCCACGCCCATTGCCCGGAGCCTGGCGATAATACAGTCCAGAGTCATACCCTGATCCAGGAGCCTGTTCACCTCTTCCCGAATCTGTGGATCCAGCCGCCGTACTGATGACACACTACCCATGACTACACCCCTGGCTTTGGCCGGGCTACTCCGGGCACGACTGCCCGGCCAGCAGCAACATCTGCGCCCCGGCGAGTCAGTTCCACCACAGCGACAGGGCCCACCTCTTCCACGCGTACCAAATCCTGCTCGGCAAGCCATGCGGCATCCACTCTCACCTGATCCCTGGTGACCGAATGCCCAAAGGCATCCAATGCCGTCTGCAGCACCGAGGTATTCAGCTTGTATCCCGCATCCTCGGCCAGAAACCGGAGTATTAACAGCCGCCTGTCCTTTGTCAGCACTGCCTTGAACGTCATCCTTCCCTCCCCTTGATGATATGGTATTCCATGAGCAGTTGCAGTGGATGCTCAATCTTTTTCAACAACTCACCCTGGCCCTCAATTTTGGCCACCAAGGCACGGTTGGATCCTCGCACCTCCTCAATGGCCACCTGCATAGATGCCCAGCTTTCCGCCGATGGCAGCCTGGACAGCTCGGCCTCTATGGCAACGATTTTGCTATTCATAGATGCAGAGCACTTGCCGCAATCATCCTTGCGGACCGCCCCTTTTACAGCGGTCTGAACGGCCACGACCTTATCGTTCAGGGCTCCGATATCCTGGTCAAAGTCGTCCTTGCGGACGAACTCTTTTTTCAGACTCCAGAGTACCCACACGATCACTCCCTGAACAAGAAGTACGGCAACTGCCACCAACTGCGGAACCCATCGTGTCCATCCCATATCAGGGCTACCTACGTTAATCATTGTATTACTTCCCGGATTTTAACGGCGTTGAGTAAATCTCGTGCCAAACCACCAGAGCAGGGCCGTGGTCGCACAATACAAGATGGTCTGAACCACGTCCTGATATATGCTCAGGGCCATACTCGGCGATAACCCATCCACACCCGTGGCCGCCAAAACTCCCAGCACCTCCTCCCTGGTGGACCAAACAATAGCGATGAGCAAAACGGTCAGCGATGGACGTACCAACCCCCGCACCAGATCCACCACAAGCAGTGGAATCACCCCCCAAGGGGGTATGTCATGCCAACGGGAATATGTGGCCACATCGTTTTTATAGGATGACCGCATGAGGCTGTCGGCTGATTCCTCCAGTCGGGTCGCTGCTTCCCGGTCTGCCATCCTATTCCGATATTGCCATTCACGGTCCATTTCTTCCATGTCCAATTTGCGCATGGCGATTTCGTGTTCCTCTTTTCTTTTTTCCTCAAAATAACGGAACACGCCGGTAAACAACGAACCCAAAAGGCCCGTGGCCCCTCCGGTGAGCATACTGGCTACGGCATCAAGCATTATCCTACCTCCCCTATGATTGATAATTGGAATGACCGGCCATCCAGGACACAAACAATGCCTGACAAGGCGTGTCGGCTAAAAAGCACGCCCCACTGGCTCCCCAATATCCCACGTTTGCGGCCCGGCAATATACACCCGTGGGAATGGGTCTTGTACCCTTCCTGAATATCCCCGGCATAGTTCCCAGCGTGGATGAGTATATGAGTGCGTCCAGGTACATCACGAACATGGTACACCCTGCCGAAGCGAGGCGAAACGGCCATGTCGCAATGGTACGTCCCGCAGGGGATACATGATACGTTGGGTTTGTTTTCCTTCCAGGGCAATTCTACAGTATGCCATCTGAAGTTATCCCCGATTAAAACCCCAAACGTCCCCTGGGCACTGGATTTCTCCCGATGCAACGTCATCCTTGGGATATCGACTCTATCCATGCTGGCCTCCTCATGGCCAATACATACTCCCCTGCGGGAGAAATCGTCTCGCAGGAACGACTTCATGGCCGACAAACGTTGAAAATATGATAGGGAATAAAAAAGCCCCATCCTCTGTTCTGAGGACGGGGCTTATGAGGGCACTATGAGGGCAGGGTTAATGGGGTTGGGGGTTCTCCAGCATCTCACTGGCTTGCCCCAAGGCAAGGCGGAGATCCTGACAGACAAAGGCAAGTCCGCTTGCCCCTTCTGGAGTGAGAGCAAGCCCTGCCTCTGGGGACAGGGAGCAGAGCAGTTCATCTATCAGGGCAAGGACGCAACGCACCCTGTGCATAGTGTCTATGGGGTGATTTAGAGAGTCAAACACACTGTTCATGCCACCTCCCGGAGTTTGCGAAGGGTGCGCCCCACGTTATCCTTGCAGCAACCAATAAGCCGGGCGATTTCTTTCTGGGTCAGGCCCATGTCCTGGTATCTTTTGGCCTCCCGTGCGATCCCCTGCTGGTAAGGTGTCAGGGAAAGGACCGCCTCCATGCCCTCCTTGCGGCCTTGTTCCCATGCGGCTGTCTCGGTTTCCGGGCCAAGGAGTTCCCGTGCCGCCTCAAATCCGGCTTCACGGGCAAGCTCTATGGAATTTTCCAACACCGCCCGTTCCAGCGCATTAAACGCCTCAATATAGCGGAGTTTCCACTTGAGAGCAGCCTTGCCGGTGAAACCCATAACCAGAAGGGTAAAGGCATCACGGGTCAGGTTGTAGGCCGGGTCTTTTCGTACCGCTCCGTTGCCGATTTGCACCTCTGCGAACATGGGCCCAAAATTGGGCCGATGAAATGATTCCGGCAGGTTAGATATTATTTTCTTGATTTCCCGTAAAACGTGTTTGTGCTTCTTGCCAAAATGGTGAGCAACCTCCACAGACGATACAACAGGCGTTTGCTCATTGAGCCAGGCGAGTTTGATAGGGTTGTTCTGGGTTTTGACGTTAGATGTGGGTTGAGATACGAGTGTTTTAGCCATGATAAACCTCCTATTTAGGTTTGTTAGGGTTAGGCCGTAAACAGTAGGGCAATACTGTTTACGGCCATTTTGTTATGGTTTTCGCCAAGTTGGGAACATGGCATCAAGGGCATCCATTATAATAGACTTAATTGTTACGCCCTTTGTAGCGGCCAATGTCTTTAGGTTTCTATGCTCTTCCTCCTTTAGTTGGATTGTTAGCTTTTTCCTTTTTGCTTCCTCCACGACTATCCTCCTCTTTGATTATTGCCTTGTATAAATACAGCTTTATTCATTTCTGTATCATCTTGTCAACCCTTTTTTTCAAAAAAAAGGCACACGACAAAGCGTGTGCCTGGTGGCGAAGGTTTGTTTATTGGCCTTTTTTGAAATAAAAAAGGCCGGGAGCTAACAACCGTCTAGCAGAACGGCCGGGTTATTCCCTGCAAGCAGGTCTTGTATTACCCCAACTCCCGGCCAAGAGGCCGTTGCGCCTTCAATTGCGCACAAAAAAACCACTGACTAACGGGAGTGGAGCCGCTGCTAGAATCAAGGTGTTGTTAGCACCTGATTCCAGCCATAGGCCCATCCCGAATTATTTGTCAAGGGATGGGTTCGGCTCTTTTAGCAGGAACGAGCCTCGCACCCAAGCATATCTCCAGTACAGTTTTTGGCTTTTCGCCCTTTTCTTTTGCTTCTTGAGCAAGAATAGCATCTACCTCTTTGATTTCTTGCATCAAGAAACTACGTCCTTCTTTACTTTTAGCCATTGATTCGACATACACCTCGTCAAGACCCATTTAAGCTCCTCCTCCATTTTTTATTTATCTGGTCGCATAATCCACGTCTTTATGGACAAGTGGTACTCATCAATGACCGTGTTGAGGCGTATCCAGTATTTATAGTCTTTGTCTGATTCCAGAATCAACACGATACCAGGCTTTTTTCCTGTCTGGATACTGTAATACAAAGACTGGCCTATCGCCTCGGCCCACTTTGGCCCGAAATCAAACTCAATGGCGTATTCGTCCGTCAGGCAATCACAACGGGTCTTGTCGGGTAGCCGTACCTCTACTCGACCCTTCTGTTCAGCACACCATTTTTCCTGATACCATTTTTCCAAATGCAGATGTTTTGCCCAAACTGTTGAGGCCATCAGCAACAAAAGACAGAGTAGGCAGATTTTCTTCAGCATAGTTTCCTCCGATGTTGGATTTACGAAAGAGCAACCGGAAACATCATTGCTTGTCAAGTAAACGGCAACCGCATTTCCACCTCTCGTTTCTCTGAGGCCAACCGCCTGACCCATCGCTCGGACACGCAACATTCTTCCGCTATCCGCCTATGGGTCATGCCTTTCTGGAGCAGGGCCAGTATCTTGTTTTTCTGGGACTTGGGACGGCGCAGGTTGGGCAGTGTCACGTGATACCCTCCCGCATGTGCCGACAGCGCAAGCAGAGCCGTCATCCCGATGACACGGGCAAACTCGTGATCTGCACGGCATTTGGTGGGCACATACACCGACAGCCCGCCGAACACACGGCACAGATCCCTGGCAGCATCACTACCAATGACAGATTCCAGTTCGGGCAGGGACACCCAGCGTTCACTCATTGCGTTTCCGCTCCTTCCCGGTCTTGTTGACGAGCCAGGGCTGTGGTGATCGCCCGCAATTGCTCGTGGTCGCACCAGATCAGCTTTTCTACACCAAACATCTGCAGGGCGATCCCGTCAGCATACGCGGGGACAGGTCGGGATAATGAATAGCATTGTGCCCATATTTTCTTGATAAGCCTGGCCTTTTCCGGTGCGGGGCGGTTTTTCTGCTTCATTTTCCAACCCAGGGCCTGCATGTGATTCACAAGACGGCCAAGCTGCTTGATAGCTAGCTTGCTAGCTGAGTCCACTCCATACAACTCACCAAGGATTGTTCGGTACACATCGTCATCCAGTGCTAAATCTTTCTTTGCGATGTGTATCTTGGCCAGTAATGCCCTTCTGGATTCCATTGGTTCCTCCATGTTTGATACGGCTGCTCATCAGATCCGAGACGCCACTCATCGGATGACCCTGCACTCAACTCAACGCCCAAACTAAACTCCCGAATCCATTGTTTTTTACGGTAGTTGAGTTGAGTGCAGGGTTTCGCTTCATTGTTCCTGTAACTTCTTCCTTGTCTCTTCCGCATCCATAAGGGTCATCCCGGTCATAAAGGCACTTGCCTCCCATTCTTCCTGGTACGCGTCGAGGAATCGCCCCAGGGCAAGCCGTTCTTGAACCGTCAGTTCGACCTTACTCATACCGTGGCCCTCACAGCCTGCTCCGAAAGTTCATACCAGAATGTATCCTTCTTTATCCGCCGGGCCTTGACCAAGGCCAGACGTTCATCAGACCAGGTTGCCAATTCATCCTTGTTCACGCTTTCCTTGATGCGGATGGCCTCATCAAACCCTAATTCTTTGATGGCACCCAAGACCATTGCCAAGGTGTGCTTGGCCTGAGGCTTAATTTCTTTCGAGCGTCTGTAGCCCAGCGATCCAAAATCCAGTTCTCTGCTCCGCTTCCCCACAAAGAGCTCATCTTTGTTATGCTCGGCAAAGGCGAGCAGACCGTTTTCCAGGCTCGCCAATCGGCTTGCCTTGGGTGCAACTGCGGCCTCGGCATCGGCCTTGATGCGGTCGATCTCGTCATTCATTGCGGCCTCAATACCCCCTATTTCCCGCTTGATTTGCCCGATTTCGGCCAGGGCCTTGTTGGCATCCTTGAGATCCTTGACCGGGTACAGATTGTTGGGTTTGCTTCGTGCCATTATACTACCTCCTTGTTTCATTCCTGTTACCATGCTGGAATCTCTGAACGCCGTGGCTGTGTCGGTACCTCAAACGCCCCTTCCATTTCCTCAGCCTCGTCTGCCGCTGCTGCCAGATTCTTTCTTACCAGCCGGATCACTGCGGCCTGGTCATCGCTAATGCCGTGCATCAAGGTTCCCAAAGCGATACTGCACGACCGTATTTCCTGACTAACCATAGATCTATCCTCCTTGATTTTTTCAACAACTCCCAATCACACCCATCACTGCTCACCTGCCATTATCCCATCCCTCTGGGCCTTGTTATGCTCGCACGTTTGGCAACACCGCCACCATCTCAACGCCCCC
>PDWI01003081.1_pt1 | contig 24043 bp, 17 predicted proteins | sample 1430891 | NCBI WGS metagenome assembly PDWI01 (sample SAMN01162508, study PRJNA174530) | Oral metagenome, whole genome shotgun sequencing project. | biome: Marine environment; feature: Marine mammal; material: Swab sample of the gingival sulcus; isolation source: swab sample of gingival sulcus... | reverse complement strand
TCACGCCAGACCAATTACTCCCCTTATTATAATTAAAATAAGTGCAGATGTCAGAGTTAATTACTCTCTAACAACTACACTTTTATGGTACTAAAAAGTGTCCATAATGGGGCTCCTTCGGATTTGATCTTCATCCGACGTAAGTAGATATGCTTTCGGTTTTGCCGACGTGAATTCGGTTTTAGCTGACAGTCACTGAAAAATGATGTCAAAAAAATAAAGAAACTAACATAAAGCATTTTTTGTAGCTGATTTTTTTTGAATCAAACCTATATATATTTCTTAGCAGAGGATCCATACTCACTAAGCGTCATTCCTGTTATGTGTTTGAATTTTCTGGAAAAGTAGTGTATGGAGCTAAATCCAAGTATTTGTGCGATTTCAGTGAAGTTATAATTGTACTCTCGTATTAGTGTTTTGGCTTTTTCTATTTTTAGGGTGTTAAAGTAGTTCATGACGCTAAGGCCGGTTTCATCTTTAAATAATTTTTGGAGGGATGACTTTGACATTAGCGTTTTTTCGCATATGTCATCGAGAGTAAGTTTGTCATCTACGTGTTCAGTAAGCATATTTTTGATGATGTTTACTCGTTCCGAGAGAAGTTGTTTTTCTTCAAAAAATTCAGCCCTAGATTTAGCAAGGGAATACACATTGTTCCTTATTACATCTATTAGCAGCATTTCTAAGTTTAGTTTTATTAGTTGTTCGGAACCTATTGGTGAGGCCGCCTTTTTTTGTAATTTTTTCAGCATGGGGTCATCGAGTCTCGAGCTAAATACCTCTTTTGCATATTTTACGATATTTGCTAGTTTTAGCTTTGCTTTTTCGCTAGCTGTTATGATTTTCCCTTCTAATAGTCTCATCGCTTCATCCGTGCATTCAAATCCTATAACTATTAGGTTTGGAGCCACCTGTTTATTTGCTATTACCGTATGCCACTCATTCGGTTTGTGGAATATTATTTCGTCTTTAATAAGAGAGTACTTTTGGTCGTCTGCCATTACCGATATTTTACCTTTATCGACGTATAGGAGTTCCCAGAAATTATGCTTTTCACCTTCAAATATGTAGTTTTTTGAATACTCAAAGTAATGTACTGATATTATATTATCAATACTTATGATACTTTGTAATGGCGTAAAAGTATATCCATCAATAATTTTACTCATATTAGATCCTTTCCTTTTTACATTATATCAAAAAAATGGATTGTTTTATAGGCTTATAGCAGCTGGGGCTTAGACTATGATATAATTAATCATCAATAAAATATCCCAATTAATTAGCGTATTGATAATGACTTGTAATATTTGATAAATAATTTGTCTTTTTGGACAAATACTAAAAAAAGAATTAGTAGTAATATATAGCTGTTGGGATTATTAGAGAAAAAAGGTGTATAAAATGAACAATTATGAACTAGTAATCATGGCAGCCGGAATTGGCAGCAGATATGGTGGTCTTAAGCAGACAGATGCATTTGGAGAAAATGGTGAGTTAATTATAGATTATTCTATATATGATGCGAAAAGGGCGGGCTTTAGTAAGGTAATATTTGTAATAAACAAGAAGATTGAAAAACTATTTAAAGAAAAAATAGGAAATAAGGTAGCTAGACATATTGATGTTGACTACGCTTTTCAGGAGCTTAGCGAGATTCCAGAAGGGATAGTTTTAAATAAAGATAGAATTAAACCACTCGGAACGGCTCATGCCATTTACTGTGCTCTAGATAAAATTTCAGCGCCATTTTGTGTAATCAATTCGGATGATTTTTATGGAAAATCAAGTTTTGATGTTATGGCCAGCTTCTTAAAAGAGGTAGATGATGAAAAAGCGAATTTCGCGATGGTAGGGTTTAAGTTATCAAATACTGTCTCGGAAAGCGGATATGTCTCAAGGGGAGTTTGTCAAGTAAATGATGAGGGGTACTTGAAAGAAATAATTGAAAGGCTTCGCATTGAGAAAAAAGATGGTGGAATCTACTATGAAGAGAAAGGGTGGCATGAACTTTCAGACGATACAACGGTATCTATGAATATGTGGGGCTTCACTTCGGCTTTTTCTACGTATTTAAAACAAAACATTGCTAGTGAATTAAAAGAAGTTTTAGAAAGTGGAGATCTAAAAGGCGAGTACTATCTTCCGATGGTTGTAGCAACTATGCTGGAAAAAGGAATATGTGATGTAAAGGTTCTTAGGAGTGAAGAAAAGTGGTATGGAGTGACATATCCTGAGGATAAAGAAAAAGTTGTTGAGGCCATAAAGAATATGGTCAGTAGTGGAAAGTACAAAAGGAATTTATGGTTATAATATGAATCTAAATGCACTGATGGAAGTAGTTGATAATTATCGTCTTGGTGGAGAAATAACCAGTATTCAAAGGTACGGTGATGGTCATATTAACGACACATACACTCTATATGTAAACGGTGAATCAGAACCTTCCTATATTTTGCAAAGAGTAAATGATTATGTATTTAAAGATATAAAAGGGTTGATGCGAAATATCAGACTTGTTACTAGTTATCTTAAAACTCGAATTATAAATGTTGATGATGAAAGATTTGAAACGCTGGAATTAATATTGACAAAAAAGGGTGAAGATTATTATAAGCATGACGAAGGGTATTTTAGGGTCTACTCATTTATAAAAGACGCAACAGGATATCTTTATGCAAAAGATTCTAAAATGTTATACGAGGCTGGATATGCTTTTGGTAAGTTTGGGAAATATCTAAAAGATTTTGATGCATCGACCCTAACAGAAACAATCGTCAATTTTCATAATACGATAGATCGGTATGAGAAGCTCGACGAAGCAATTAAGAAGGATAAAAAACGAAGAGTGAGCATTTGCGAAGAGCAGATAAAGTTTGCTTTAGACAGAAAAGATATGGCAGCTACTCTCGTAAAAGAATTAGAGGCTGGGAACATAAGAAATACAGTAACCCATAATGACACGAAGATAAACAATGTGCTACTAGATAATAGAACAATGAGAGGTGTTTGTGTTATAGACCTCGATACAGTTATGGCAGGCAGTGTGCTTTACGACTATGGAGACGCGATTCGTTCTTGTGGGAGCACATTAGTAGAAGATGATAAAAACGTGGATTTACTGAAAGTAGATTTTGAAAGATTTACAGCTTACTCAAAAGGCTTCTTAGAAGCCGTGGGCGAGTCTCTTAATGAAAGGGAGGTAGAGTTACTTGCACTTAGCGCAATAATCATGACGTTAGAATGTGGTGTGAGATTTTTGACAGATTATCTTGAAGGCGATATATATTTTAAAACTCAGTACGAAGATCATAATCTTGTCAGAACAGTAAATCAATTTAAGTTCGTCGAGCAGATGGAGTTAAATTATGAAAAAATGGTCGCAATAATTAATGATATATATTTAAGGAGGAATGAATGAAAAAGATTTATACAATAGTTGCTCTACTTATGGCAACAGTATTTATTTTATCATCATGCGGAGCATCTAAAGTAGAGGAGAAGAAAGAAGAAACTACTAAAGCTGCTGAAACACAAAAGAAAGAAGAAGCAAAAGAGCAGACAGACGATAAAGCTGGAGAAAAAGTGGAGCTTGTTTACTGGTCAATGTGGAACTCAACGGAACCACAAGCGGTTGAACTTCAAAAAGGGATAGAGTCCTTTATGCAAGAACATCCAAATGTAGAGGTTACCGTAAACTGGAATGGTCGTGAGATCAGAAAGACGTTACAACCTGCACTTGATAACGGACAAAAGATAGATATCTGGGACGAAGATGTCGAGAGAATTACCAAAAACTGGAGTAGTTACGCAATTCCACTAGAAGATTATGTGAAGAAATCTTATGATGCAACAGGTGGAAAGCCATATGAAGAAGTTGTTATGAAGAACCTTCAAGACCTAGGTAGAGGATTCTCAGAAGATGGACAGTTATACTGTATACCTTATCAACCATTCGTATTTGCATTTATGTATAACAAAGATCACTTTGATCAAGCAGGGGTAACAAAAGTTCCTGAAACTTGGGACGAGTTTGTGGACACATGTGCTAAGCTTAAAGAAGCAGGATTTGTTCCTCTAACCGTTGATGATGCTTATGTTGATACACTATTAGGATATCACCTTGCAAGACATAAAGGTTCTGCATGGGTTGAAGAATTAGTAAAAGATAAATCTAACGAAATGTGGGATGACGAAGCGGTTATGGCTACTGCTAAAGCGTTTGAAGAGTTAGCAAGCAATGGATACTGGAGTGAAACAGTAGCGTCAAACAAGTGGCCTGCAGGTCAACAAGACATAGCACTTGGAACAGTTTCAATGTACTTAAACGGTACTTGGTTAGTTAACGAGATTATGGGAACTACTGGACCTGACTTTAGATGGGGTACGTTTAACTATCCAACAGTTGAAGGTGGAGCAACAGGACTTAGCGCTGCTAACTACGGTGCTCAAGGTTTCCAAATCAGCAAGAACTGTGAGAACCCTGACGTGGCATTTGAACTTCTTGTACACTTAACTACTGGACAAGTTGACAACGACCTTGCAAAAGGATCATTTGGTGTTCCTGTTGGTAAAGACAGTGAGTGGCCATCACAACTTCAAGAAGCTAAGGCTGTATTTGAAAACTTAGACACAGTTTATCCATGGGCTGGTGGTATCCAAGCTGACACTGATAAACTTCCTATCATAGCAGAGCAATTTACAAACCTAATCGCGGGCAAGATTACTGCTGAAGAGTTTGTAGCTGAAATGAAGAAATAATCAATTTAATTCTATATATCGGAGTAGATAGCTACTCCGATATATAGTAAATAATTTCAAGTTTGGAGTAACTATGAAAAAAAACAAAGGGATGATAATAGCGTTTCTAACACCGGCGATATTATCTTATTTAATCGTATTCGTATATCCTACGCTAAGGACTACTTTTATGAGTTTTTTCCTTGTTGAGAACATAACTGATAAAATTAGTTCATGGCAATTTGTTGGTCTCAACAACTACAAGTTTTTGATGGAAAGCTCACTCTTTATGCAGTCCATGAAAAACATGGTGAATGTTTGGCTCTTTGGTGGGATAGGTACATTCATTCTATCCGTACTGTTTGCCGTAATGCTGACTTCCGGTATAAAAGGTAAATCATTCTATAGAGCAATCATATATTTACCAAATGTTGTATCCGCTGTTGCGATGGGTACTATGTGGATACAATATGTGTTTAGCTCGAGATATGGACTTTTAAAAAGTGTTTTTACTTTCCTTCATATCGAAAAACTAGCAACATATCAGTGGACTTCACCAGAGAATATTTTTATTAGTTTGCTGATTGCCTATTGTTTTGGGATGGTAGGTTATTACATGCTGATATTTATGTCAGCGATAGAACGTATTCCACTCGACTTCTATGAAGCGGCTACTCTTATGGGCGCGAATATGTTCCAGAAGTTTTATCACATAACGTTACCATTATTAAAAGACGTCTTTAGAACCAATATCGTACTTTGGACGATAACAACGGTAGCATTCTTCATATGGTCCCAGGTATTTTCGCCGCTTAATCCTGAACCGGGAACGGTAATGCCTATGGTCTACATGTATCAAATGGTGTTCGGGAATAACATGGTTGTAACAGATAGAAATGTCGGTGCTGGTGCAGCAGTAGGCGTATTGCTCACAGTAATAGTCGTGTTGATGTTTGTGATAACGTCAGCATTACTAAAAGATGACAAGATTGAGTATTAGGAGGTATTTATGAAAGGAACAAACGCATCAGTTAAAAACAGAGCATCACAAATACCTAGTTACGCGATTTTAAGTCTCTGGGTACTCTTTACCTTTTTCTTGATTGGTTGGATTATCGTTGCATCGCTCTCCACGACAAAGGGGATATTCTCAGGGAATATTATGAAGAGTGGGATACACTTTAGCAACTATTATAAGGCACTATTTGAACACGATGTAATAACATTTTTTAAAAATTCATTAGTATATACTTTTACAGCAGGGTTTGGCGTATTAATTGTAGGAGCGCCTGCTGCCTATGTGCTGGCAAGATTTGACTTTAAAGTCAATAAATTACTTCAAAGTTTATTCGTATCGGCGCTGGGTATACCACAAATAATGATAATACTTCCACTATTTGCATTATTTACGAAACTAGGATTAACCAACTCTAGAGTTGTTCTTATATTCTTGTATATTTGTATTAACGTACCGTTTACGCTATTTTTCATGATTACATTCTTTAAAACGATACCTATTACTTTTGAAGAGGCTGCAGCAATAGACGGAGCATCTCCCTCAAAAACATTTTGGGTAATAATACTTCCGCTTACTCAGCCGGCCATAATTACGGTGTCAATCTTTAACTTTATAACCATATGGAATGAATACTTTATGGCGTTAATATTTGCGAATGAAGAAAAGCTAAGACCGGTTGCGGTTGGACTTTATTCCATGGTACAATCAATGAAGTACATAGGTGACTGGGCTAGTATGTTTGCAGCCGTAGTTATCGTGTTCTTGCCAACATTTATATTGTATATATTCTTGTCAGAAAGGATAATAGCCGGTGTTACCGGAGGAGGTATAAAAGGTTAGATGAGTGTGTTAGTTACAGGTGGGACTGGTTTCATAGGTTCCCATACAGTGGTGAAACTAATTGAACAAAAAGAAGAGGTCATCATACTCGATAATTTATCAAACTCAAAAGAAGATGTGGTTGACAGAGTAGAAAAGATAACAGGAGTAAGACCTTCGTTTATAAAAGGGGATATCAGAGATAGAGAGTTACTCATCAAGATATTTAAGCAAAATGATATTGAATCAGTCATACATTTTGCAGGGCTAAAAGCAGTAGGAGAAAGTGTAAAGGTACCTCTTGCTTATTATGATAATAATGTCGGTGGAACGGTTGTGCTCTTACAAGAGATGCTAAATGCCGGGTGTTATAACATTGTTTTTTCATCAAGCGCGACGGTTTATGGAGACGTTTCAAAGGCTCCTTTTGATGAAGACGCTCCGCTAAGCACGACTAACCCTTATGGGACTACTAAACTACACATTGAAAGAATGCTGAAGGATCTATGTTACAGTGACTTTAATATGTCAGCTGTTTTACTTAGATACTTTAATCCAATAGGTGCTCATGAGTCGGGACTAATAGGAGAAGACCCAAATGACATACCAAACAATCTACTACCATACATAGGAAAAGTAGCAACGGGAGAACTTGAAAAGTTGTATGTATTTGGAGACGATTACGACACGATAGACGGTACTGGTGTCAGAGATTATATTCACGTGGAAGACTTAGCTTACGCTCATGTCTTGGCATTGGGATATTGTAGAAATCACCAAGGAGCCGAGCCTATCAATGTAGGTACTGGTAAAGGGTATTCCGTTCTTCAGGTGCTTCATTCTTATGAAGAAGCCTGTGGGAAGACTCTTCCTTATGAAGTTGTAGAAAGAAGAGATGGAGATATAGACGTAAGTTTTGCAAAAACCGGCAAGGCAAAAGAGCTACTTAGCTTTGAAGCTAAGTATGATCTTAAGCGAATGACAACAGATGCCTATCGATTCGTTAAAGCGAGATTAGAAGAAAATGAAAATATACAGTAGTACGTTAAAAATAAAAGGAACGGATACGATAAAAGATAGTCAGCTACCCTATTTTAGAGGTAGCGACTTTCATTTGGATGTAGAAGTTGAAAATACAGTAGAAAAAGAAATAAGAGATAGATTTGGTAAATACAGCAGTTATAGAATACTTCCTTACAAAGTTCAAAGATATTATGATAGGGAACTCAAGGATATAACGATTAAGACGGTAGTTTTGGAAAACGATATTTTAATAGCTACGTTTTTGCCGGAATATGGTGGAAGACTCTACTCTTTATATAACAAAAAAGAAGACAGGGAAATACTATACAAAAATGCTGTTCTACAGCCGGCAAACCTTGCTATAAGAGATGCGTGGTTCTCCGGTGGAATTGAGTGGAACTTAGGTCAGTATGGACATAGCGTATTTACTATGGATAAAGTGTATTTTGGTAAAGTAACGGATAATAATGGCAATCAGGTGCTGAGATTATACGCTTTTGAAAGAATGAAAAAGTTATTTTACCAGATTGATTTTATGCTAGAAGATGGAAAAGACTACCTTGTCTGTTATACGAAAATAATGAATGTCTACGATGAACCTACTACGCTTTATTACTGGGTTAATACAGCCGTAAAAGCCAAGAATGGTCCAAGAGTATTTGCGAGTGCAAGTGAAATAATACTGACCAAACCTTTTCTTAACAACTGTGGAGAAATGGAAAATAGATTTGCAAAAGAAAAATACCCACTGATAGAAAATGGGAAGTTTGATGTTTCATATCCAGATAATTTTGAAAGATCAAGCGAGTACTTTTTCTATGATGACGGTAATGAGATTCCATTTGAAGCGGTTCATTATAATGATGGAGAACTATTTTTTGAAGTATCGACTAGGCCTCTTAACTATAGAAAAATGTTTTGTTGGGGGACTCACACTGGAGGAATGAAGTGGCAGAGATTTTTATCCTGTTGTGATGATGGGGGCTATATAGAAGTCCAAGCTGGCCTTTCAAATACGCAGTTACATACTGATACGATGAAACCGCTTTCAAGTGTAGAGTTTGCACAAGTTTTTGCTTCCGGTTATTTCCTTGGATTGAGTGACAACTACGTGGAAGCAAAAGACAAGATAATGTCTCACGTTTACAGTAAATTTCATAAAGAAAAACTAGCCGAACTATCTTCACGCATGAAAAGTTTTAGTAAAATACCGGTAAATGAGGTTATTTATGAAGGGGATGAATTCGGCGCCACGGAACTATATAGACTGAATAAAGAGGGAGTTAAAAAACCGGTAGAACAGTTACCTTTTACTAATGGTGAAGATAATTATCTTAGAGCTATCATTGACGAAAGGTATGAGGATATTAATAATCTTGAAGAAATCACAGAAATAAACTTTGTAGTGGATGAACATTATTCCACGTATATCGATAAAGCTTTAATGAATGATTCTGCTAATCGACAGATGCATATAATTCATAAGTTGGTGATGCTTATTGAAAATATTAGATATACCGAAGTAGAGGGGCTAATAGCTAATTATAAGCAGGAGATTAACTTCTCCTTAACAAAGAAAATAATAGGAGATTATTACGTTTTAATTAAGGATTATGAAAAAGCCTATTCCTATTATAAAGCTGCTTATGATAGTAGGAGAAACGTGAGGTTAATACACTATGATAATGACTTGGCGTGTGATTTCATAACTGTTTTGTCCTATCTTAAGAGCTACAAAGAAGCAATGGAAGTATTTAGTGATCAGCCCGTAAAAACAGAAATGCTCTATTTTGTTATTCTTGAAAGTGCTTACGAGACGAAAACAGATGACGTTCTTGAAGCTGCATTTGATCTAAAACTTGTGAACCTGAGAGAAGGTGATCTAAGACTTGTAGAATACTATTATAAATACATGGCTAGAAAGCTGGGTGTAGCGGATACAAAAGCATTTAGAAAGAATATTAAAGTGCCTAAAAACATTGATTTTAGAATGTTTTAAATAGTAAGAATATTATGGTTAAATATTTTTGTTATATAATTCAAAAACATTATGATATAATATTTGAGAGTGTCGACTTTGTCGACAGTATCCAGCCTGAAATATTATGATATAATATCTTACGTATAAAGAGGTGACTATATGAAATGCAAATATTGTGATGCTGATATAAAAGATATAAATCTTCCGTGTGAAAGTTGTGGTAAGCTAAATGTTGACATGCAAAAAAAAATAGAAAAAGATTATGCTGCAAAGGAAAACGTTGATAGTGAAAAAAACCCAGAAAATAGGGTTGTTCCTGCGGCAGACAAAGAGTCTAAAAAAGAAGAAAACAAAGTAATAAATAAGAAAGATAAGTCTTTAAAAACGCAGGAAAAAGATTCTAAAGCGGAAGAAAAAAGTAAAAAAGCCTTAACATCAGTTTTTGGGAAAGAGACCAAAAAAAGCGCAAAAGAAACGGATGATTCACAAAAACAAGAAAAAAAGCAAAGAAATAGATTTATTAAAAAAACGAAAATCGGCCTAGGCGATAGACTTGTATTAATTACTAGATATGTCTTAGTTGCAGTAATAGCAGTATTCGTGATTAGCTTATTTTTTAACTGGTTTTCTTTATCAGGCGATGGCGTGAATATAGGATATAAGCGTAATGAAGATTCAAAAGAATTTTTAGTAGAGAGTATCAGGGATAAAAGTGTATCGGATCTTCACAACTATGATAAGGCGATTGTTAGTTTCAGTGGCTATGATCTTTTTCGCTTTTCTAGGGTTTTAGATGAAAGTTATAATGAGTTTGTTGGTCGAAGTGGAGTTCCTTCAAAATCGTTCGTTTCTGTTGTCCAAAAGTATTATATGATGGCTATTATCCTTACTCTTATAACGTCTATTTTCAGTATAGTTATTATCATTATTAGTAAAGATCTTAAGTATATCTCAGTAGTCTCTAATCTAAGCCTAGTTAATCTATTAATACTTAGCTTAAACTATCTAACACTTAAAGTACCTTACCTTTCGATGTTTGCGATAAAATCGAAAGAAGTACTTCTTTCCAGCAAAGAATTTGCTAATGTTAACCTTTCTATGACGGGTCTATCAATGGATAAGCAATTTTTCCCTTACGAGATGTATACCGAAAAAGGCTTTTTAGTAGCACTTATCACCCTTGCAATATGGTTTATAATAGGAACCATTTTAAAGGAAGTAAGGCATAATAAGATAAATGAACAGTTGGATAAAGAGATAAAACAGTAGGTCATTATGTACGGAAATACAGAAAGATTTTTAGAAGCCTTTAATAAATTCGAAAATGCACTAAAAATAAAACTGGGCAAGGATCGGTTCACACCCTTTGCGAAGATGATACGCGAAGGTGCCAGTAAAGATAAATTTATAAGATACTACGAACACCTTTTAGAGGGGTTAAGTGATCTTAGAAATGTTATAGTACATAAAGAAGGTGGTAAGATAATTGCCACTCCATCTGATTATGCTGTAGCTACTTTGGAAGCGATAGTCGAAGAGTATATAAAGCCCAAAACCATTGAAGAAATATCAAAGCACAATGTATCGACGCTTAGAGCAGGTATATCATTAAAAGAGGCGTTAGAACACATGAAAAAAGTAAACTTTACAAAGCTTCCTGTTTATAGAAAAAAAGATTATGTCGGTCTTTTTACGAGTGCAATTTTCACGAGGTGGTATCTCGATAATATGAACAATGATGTGTTGAATCTACTTAATAGTACGAATGTAGAGGACATACTACCTTTAAGGGACGACGTAACATTTATTAGAAAGAACATGACGGTTTATGAATTTATAGATTTGATGGGTAAAAGACCTACTAAGTCAGGTATCTATCTACTTACTGAGCATGGCAAGAGGACAGAAAGACCAGTTGCTATACTTACCAGTTTTGATTATAAGGAAGTTATAGATAGTATTACGTTTATGAATTCGTTTTGATTGTTAGGTGTTAAGGATGGTATAAATAGCGGTAAATTAACTCAGAACGCCAATCGCCCGAAAGGCGCGTACGTCCTAGTACTGTTTACCATGGTTCGGGCGTTCTTTATTAAATTCTCATCGATTTATCGGTCTAGCTTAGCAGATATTATCGTAATAACAACCTTATAAAGTGTTGCAATAACCTTACATAATACAAAGCAATAGTTTAGCATTTTACTGAAACTCTTTTTCAGTTCCTTTATTAAGTGCCTAAATTCCTTTTTTCGTCCTTGATTTGACAATTCAGGTTAGAAAAAGTCCCGATAATCTTACATGAAGTATTTGAACTTCAATCACCCAACTGGCCAGGTGAGCTCACCTCGGCGAAACCCGAAATTCACTCAGCGTTAACGACCTTTTATTGATAAATTTATTTACCGGTTTTAAGCGGAGCAAGTTACAAAGGAGAATTTATGCGTAGAAAAGATAGAGAAATGAGCCCAGAGTACGGACTCGAGTTAATAGATAAGGTGGAATATGGCGTTTTGTCTATGGTTGATGGGAGCAAACCATATGGCGTCCCGCTTTCCATTGTTAGAGTGGGGAATAACCTGTATTTTCACTCTGCAAAAGAGGGTAAAAAAGTAGACATTTTCAGTAAGAATGATAAAGTAAATATTGCTTTCGTAGGTGAAGTTAAAGTGTCAGAAAAGTACGCTATAGAAGATTTGGATAGCATGGACGAAAAAAAAAGAAAATCTGCCTTAAAGGAAGTATTTACTACAGAATTTGAATCAGCGATAGTTGAAGGTGTTATAAGCCTAGTAGAAAAAGATGAAGAGAGGGTAATGGCACTACAAGAAATATCAAAGAAGTATACGCCATCTAAGATGAGATATTTTGATGAGGCGGTAAGGAGTGGGCTGCCTTACGTGGCGATTTATAGAGTAAACATAGAAAGCGTAACAGCCAAGAAAAAAGCTTTAACTAGGCCGAAATAAATCGCGATATTTAGCTCATAAAATCAGTCCTACCAAAGGCCAGTAAGTCTTAAGATATTCTTTCGGGGTTCGGTATTCTTCCTAAATTCTCAGCGGTTTATCGAGGCTTGGTGTTAAAAGTAGTTTTCGTTAAGGATTTCAGTAAAGCATCCTATTCATCCGAGAACATAATCTCTTTTGTTAAAACCTTATTTTTGTAATCTTACAAGATGGTGTTAAACGGATTTTGCGTCACGACGCTGTGGCGTATTTCATACAACGAAGACCCATTTCAATCATTGGGTGAAGTCGTGTGGATTTCATTTTTTATTTTTTCAAAGCACAATCATTTTATTGGATATTCATAGGACTTTTTCCATTTTTACAATTGTATTACAAATAGTAGAGAACAATTGTATATAAGACTAATGAATGATAGTATGTTAGTCATGAGAAACAAGTCAAGGCACGTTTTATAGGACTATAGTCCTTGACAAAATCAATATACGTAGTATAATAGATATAGATTCACTTATACTATGAAAACGAAAATTTATATAATTTACTGAAAGGAAGAAATTATGAATTGGTTATCAAAAAATACCAGAGCCAAGGGGCTTATTGGTATCGTCGCTATTTTGGTTATGATTCTTAACTTAATTAGCGTTACGAGTGCTCAAATAATGGCACCGGAAGATCCGGAGGGCTATCCATGTACGGTTAGCTGGAGTGAGGATCACAAAGTATTAACAATTGTTCCAGATCCGGATGTGATAATAGATACTAGTGATCTTGAAGTCGAAGTTACGTGGGCTGAAGATGAGGCTGAATTAGAAGAAAAAGCCGTCGTTGAAGAAGTTGTTACAGAAGAAGAAAACTCAGAAGAAGAAAATTCGCAAGACGAAAACTCAGAAGACGAAAACTTAGAAGAAGAAAATTCGGAAGAAGAAGCAGAACTTGATGAAAATGCTTTAGTTATTAAAGATGATGAGAAAGTTTTAAATCAAGCGCCACCTTCACCATCTTTTACAGTTAATAAAAATGGTAATAATGTTTTAATAACAGGAACAGCTCCAATGCAGAGCGTTAACATTAATGGAATGCAAATTACACCTTCATCTCCATCAGCGTTAACAATACCTGCGCTGTCTTCACCACCGACAGGAGGACAGATTACTCCTACGTCAGTTAAAAGGAAGTATTACTTACAGCGTAGTGGAGGAAGTTGGGTAAAGTATGACACAGTTGCAGAACTAAATGATGCGATTTCAGAACCTAACACCCTGAATATAGATGATAAAATTAAAGTTAAATATGAGTTTACTATAGCTGGATCAGTACATACTGGAGATTATATTGTAGAAACTTTAGAAGACCCTATGACATTTGGTAAACTTGAGAAAAAAGTTGAAAGCAAATATACATATGAAGAAAACGATTCGGATCAATTAGTGCTTGAATTTACGCAAGATTTAAATAAGGTCGAAGCAGTTAAAGCTGAAAAGACGATTATAATTGGTGAAGAGATAGGTAATTCCGGTCAGGTAGCTGAACCGTTCGGACCTTCTTTCTTATATGTTAGACCAGGTGGATTTAATGATATACATAAAAAACATGTATCTGTTAGCGATAAATCATTAACATGGGATATATTAGTATTACCACCATTCAGTGAAGAAGATACTACAAATGGATACATAATTATCAAAGATACGCTCAAAGATAGTGATGGAAATGAGTTAACATATGAGCAAATGCACCTTGAAAGTGCTGTAGGAAGAACGATGCCTACATTCCCTGCTAGTCCTGATGATATAAATTATGATGATTTAACAAACGATATATCGAACATTGAAATTATGAAGGATGCAGATGGTAAGCCAACAGGTGAAATTAAAGTTCCTATTAGTAAAAATGGCCAAGGTGGCTACGATGGATATGTACTTCGTGTGACGACTAAATCGGATACTCAGTTAAGAACAGTTTATAATGAAGCAGCATATGGAACAAGTAGTGATAGTGACTCTTATACTCACTCACCTACTAGCATATTTGATTTGAGGAAATCTCCAACAGATTTTGAAGATGAAACAAAAATTGAATGGAAAATAGAACTAGGATTAGATAGCGAAAACCGTTCTGGATTAGCTGAATTTAAGTCTATCGTACTCGAAGACTTAATTACTGATACAAAACACGTATATCTACCTGGAACATTTGTGGTTAAGGCAAAACTAGATAAAGATGATTCAGCTTATGTAGCTGATGTGGTTCCTGCACCAGAAGTGGAGGAAGTTGGAACACCTAAGAAGGGCTTAAAAATAACAAATGTTAAAGAACTTTTCGAAAAATATGAGCAAGTTGATGTATTTTTCAAAACAGAAGTGACGGAAGAAGCTATTAAGGCTTGCGTAGAAGGAAACACCGATTTCGTTAGAGCTAAAAATAAAGCATCATTAACATTTAATTTTAATGATGCTTCTATAGACCCTGAAACAATAGCGGTTGATGCACACAAAGATATGGATTATAAAAAGTATAAAGTTCTTACGAAAGGTAAAAGTAAATGGGATACCTTTAAGAAAGAAATTACATATACTGTCGAGATAGGGCCGTTACCTGATGGTGCTAACTATCTAGAATTTGTAGATGTTATGGTTCCTAATGCAGTATCAGGAGCTGGTTCGATTGATTTTAAATTTAACGATAATGGCTTAGGATTCACACCTAGTGATAATTATAATCAGGGTAAAAAATATTTCACGGTCATTTCAAAGGAACTGACTAATGATCTAGGTGATACACTTTCTATTAGTGACTTTACGTTTAACGAAGATAGAACGTCACTTTATTACGCAGGAAAAGTTAAACCGGGTGCAAAATACACGTTAACTTATACTGTAAAAATGAAAGAAGGCGTTGCCGGAATAGAAAAAGGTTTGACGAACTATGTTGGAATAAGATATGCAAAAGTTGGAACTGGAGGGCCTGGGCCTGGAAATATTAACTGGCTATGGGATGGACTTTGGAAGAAAGTGCCAAGCGGAGGCTTAGCCGTAGGTGTTGGTCTATCAAAAACAAGTACCGGGTATAATGTAGTTGATAAAACTATTGATTGGACAATAAAACCTACCATTTATGAAAAGGATATGACTAAGCTAGTTGTAGAGGAATTATTTAGTAATATCACTACTGATAATACAAAAGCAGATCATGATTCACCAATGTTCCTATCAGTTACAGGTCCTAACGGTGTTGAACTTGTCGCAGAACCGGAAGATATAGTTGACGACGCTACTTCAACAGTGATTGGTAAAAAGTATGTCATTACTCCTAAGTCTGGAACATTACCTCAAGGAACTTACACGGTAAAAGCTAGTACTAAATTTGATTTTACACCGGAACCATCAGATGCTACTTTTGGCGCTTTGTTTAAGAATAAGGCAGTGGCTAAAATATACAAAGGGGACGAAGAGAAGTATCATAGAGATCGTTCTGCGACTACATCAATTAATTACTTCGGGTACTTTACTACCGGCGGTAAAAAGATTGGTAAAAAAGTTGAAGGTAAGGATGAGATTGAGTGGTTCATATTTACGAATTACAATGAAGCTCTTAAAGGAGAAGAGGAATTTGTAAGTGATATGACCGGTGGAACGAATACGGATAAAGGCGAACATAAATTGATAAAAGATAGCTTAGCCGTATATACATATACTATAGTTCCTACTACAAACGATGTGTTAAGTTTAAGCAATGTTACTATAAACACTGGCAAAAATTATGCTGAAGATGATGCATATGTTGAAAAGACAGATGTTGTTGATGAAGCTCAAACGTTCACTCTAAATATAAAGTATAACAATTTACCATCACTTGGTGATAATGATCGTGCGTATGTTGTTTATTACAAGACGAAAATAGATTCTCACGGTAACTTAAAGTATTATGACACAGCGACAGTTGCTGGAAAAAGCTTTAGCGACTATGTTGGAAATAATAATACAGATGAGATCATTGAAAAAGCCGGTGCGACTTCAGTAGGCGCGGGAATATACGATTGGAATATTGTAATAAATGAAGCAGGAAAAGACATTATTAATGTAGTAGATCCAAATCTACCTGCTGATCCGAATGTGCCAGCAACATTAAAAGACTTTTTGGGCGCTGGATTAAAATACGTGCTTGATGCAGACTCAAAGCTAGTTGTTAAGCTTACAAACGTATCTACAGGTGAGGTTCTTACAACAGAAGAATTTTGCGACATAGAAGTAGACTTAACTCCAGGTGAAGATGGTGACGGATTTAAATACAATTCAAGATTCGTTATGACATTTAAGCAAAACTTTAACTTCCCAGTAAGAGTTGAGTACTCAACAGAAGCGACAGTATCTAATACAGTTAATCCTGTAGCTAATAAGGCAGAATTCTTAGGTTTCTCAGGAAGCTCTAATACTGGAGGTGGTATTGAAGGAGATAGTTCGCTAATCTTCTACGATATCTACTTAAAGATAGCAAAAAGAGATAATTCAGACCCTAATAGTCCACTAATAACTACTGATTCTGCTCATTTCAATATTCAAAAATGGAATGGAACAGAGTGGAAGTACATCATGAAAGGTGATGATCCTAAAGAGTATGTAACGGATGATACCGGATGGGTAAAGGGAGACAAATATGATGAGCCAGGAGTAACTGATGAAGATAAGTACTTGTTATCCTTAGATGAAGGTAGATATAGACTCACAGAGGTAAAAGCACCTTTTGGATATGCGTTAGCAGAACCTATTGAGTTTAATATGATAGCGAGTGAATATAATGTTCAACAAGACAATATTGTGGCCGAAAAAGTTGAAGCAACGGATGATACCAATGCTATTTACACCTTTACAGCTAATGTGCTTGATGAGCCAGGTGCACCTCTTAAGTTAAGGAAATTCAAGTATAATAAGACGAAAGATATTCCTTTAACAGGTGTAGAGTTTGAACTTAAATCGGATACAGGTAAGGCTTATACGTATAAGTTGACCGATAATGAGTATGATTTTGGTACGATTCCATATGGTACTTATACATTAACGGAAACAGTAGTTCCTATTGGATTCTACAAAGGTGGACCTTATAAAATAGTATTGAGTCAGAAAGATGGTATAGAAGTATCTAAGTTACCAAATGCTGGTTATGGTGAAATATCATATGTAGAACCTGACCCTACTAATAATGAAGGATACGTTAAAGTTATAAACCACAAGAAGCCTGATGGAACAGGTGGAGGCAACCCTCCTGAAGGTGGTAACCCTCCTGAAGGTGGAGGAACACCTCCTACCGATGAAGAAATTCCTGAACCTGAGGTGCCGGAAGCTTTACCGACTATTCCAGATATACCACTACCAAAAACTGGTGGCATGCCATTAGGAATGTTGCTAGGACTTGGAACAGTAGTTGCAGCAGCAGGAATACTAATAAATAAAAAGAGGAAATAGTATTTAAGATGAAAGAGGCTTCGTAAAGAAGCCTCTTAACTTGTTGTTCTAGGTGCTTGGCACCTAGAACAACAAGTATTCGTTTTATCAATGGATTACGTCACAGCGTAAATTACAAATTATTCTTCAAGGAAACAGAGTGCTTCTGCCTTTCGTATGCGGAGGATAAGATTAGTTTATTAACTATATTTGTTTTTGTCCTGACAAAACCTGCTAAGAAAAATCAATCATTTTCTAGCAAGTTTTTTATATTCTTCTTTTCTATTTTCGCAGTAAAAACAAGTTCCCTTAGGTCAACTTCAAAGAAGCTGAACTTCACGAAATTTTAGCTGAATTTCATTTTAAACAATGGACTTTCACTATATATAACGAAACTTCATTCAAAAGGATTAAAAAAACGGTAGATTAGCGTTTTTTTAATCCTTTTGTAACAAAAAATATCTCCCACATTCCCTTTGATATGATATAATAGGTCCATAGTAGAGATATTTTTTGTATTGGAGAACTTATGAAATTTACTAGGAAATTTGCGCTTAATGTACTTTTTATATTTGTCTTGTTATTTGCATTAAATGGCTGTAAGCCAATTGGGGTAGAGGAAACACCTTCATTAAAAGATGTTATTAACGATAAGGAAACCCAAAAAGAAGAAAAAACGCAAGTAGAAGAAATCGTCTATAATGAAGATGATTTTATTAGTGTTGAAGAAACTAATGTAATTGAGTATTTTAAACCTCCTACCGTTAAGGGGATTTATATTAGCGGTCATGCTGCTGGGATTGATGATTGGATGGATAACTTAATCACCCTTGCTGATGAGACGGAGCTGAACTCTTTTGTCATCGATATAAAAGATGATGATGGCTATGTTACGTATGAAATGGATAATGATGTCGTTAAAGAGATTGGCGCTTTTAGGGGGCAAATTGATGATATTGGTCTTCTTCTTGATAAGTTGTATGAACACGACATCTATCCTATTGCTCGTATAGTTACGTTCAAGGATCCTTACCTTGCTAAGAATGTGTCAGAGTATGCTATTAAGAACAAAGGGGGAGGACTCTGGAAATATAAGGGGATACCTTGGATTAACCCTTATAACAAGGATAGCTGGGATTATATTCTAGATGTAGCCAGCAGAGCTGGTCTAGACGGATTTAAAGAAATACAGTTTGATTATATAAGATTTGAAGCAACGGAGTCCCTTAATAATGCAACATTTGAAGGACTGGAAGAAGGTAAAACTAGGCAAGATGTTATTTTAGATTATGTAGATTATGCTGTTAGTAGGTTATCTCCTTTGGGGCTAAAGGTATCAGCTGACGTTTTTGGTACTATTATTACAAGTGAAAGAGATGCTAAGAATATAGGTCAAGACTATAAAAAAATGGCAAATAAGATAGATGTAATTTGTCCTATGGTTTATCCATCGCACTATGGTTTTGGATTTTATGGAATACCAGCCGGTAAACATTCAGACCTTTATCCTTATGAGATAATAAAGGGTTCCATGGATGATTCTACGGAGCTTCTAAAGGGAACGGAACCAGTTGCAATAGTTAGGCCTTGGTTACAGGCTTTTACGGCTAGCTACCTGGGTGCAGGCAATTACATGACATACGGAAAAGAGGCAATAAGGGCACAGATTCAAGCCTCCTATGATGCTGGTCTTGAAGAATGGATATTATGGCACGCGGGTGTTAAGTATAATGACTCGTATTTACTAAAGGAGTAAAAAATGATTAATCCTGAAAAAGTCAGGTTAATGACGCAGATTACATCTTTTGAAAAAAAGAACAAAAGACTTCTAGAACACCAAGGATTTTTTAAAGGTGATTACATAGGCTTTAACAGTTTTAAAGTGCTGATTGGAGTTACTATAAGCTTGTTGTTCTTTTTTGCCGCGGATATTGGCATAAAGTTTACAACGGATATGCAGAAGTTTATTGAATTTGATTTTATGAAGATTCTTATGGATTATATTACCATATGGATTATATTTATCGTTATATACAGTATAATAACAAATATCGTATTTAGAAGAAAATACAACAAAAGTGTTAAGGCTACCGAAAGTTTAGAAAGAATGTTAAAGAAACTTAAGAAGTACTAGGAGGTAATTAGTGACAGCATTATTAGAAATAAGAGCAAAAGTAATAGATTTATATAAAAAATCCGAATTTATTCTACTGCCTGTAATAAAGTTTTTGTTTGCATATATAGTATTTACAAAGTTAAATTCATTTTTAGATCAGTTCGGTACAGGCTCAACACTTGCTATAATATCAAAGTTTCAGGTTAAAGCGGTTCTATCATTGATAGTTGCCTTTGTTCCAGGGCTTTGGTTTGCTATGTTTATAGCGCTCATAAGTGTGGCAAGAATAACACTGGTATCAATAGAAGCAGGTATTATAACATTTATAGTCCTCATGGTATTCTACTTTATGTTTTTGAGCATGTTTAAGGATCAAGCGATATTTAGTGTAGTCACAGCATTTGCACTTAGTATAAATATCCCTTACGCAGTACCTATTATAGCGGGGATATTCATTGGACCTGTTACGATTGTACCTATATCTGTAGGTATTATTGTATATTTTCTTTCTAAAAGTCTTAATGGACTTATAGCCATGAAATCTGGCAGTATGGTGGACTTACCGTTCTTGCTGCTTGATATGTACAAATATTTTATTAGTCAGCTAACGGATAATAAAGCCATGATACTCATGGTATTTGTGTTCGCAGCAACTGTTACAGCTACCTATTTCGTAGCTAAGCTGGAAATGGTATATATTCATTACATAGCAATAGCATTTGGTGCAGTAATTATGCTATTTGGATTTGGCATAGGAAACTTAGTATTAAAAGCGGATGTATCGGTTCTCTCCGTATTCCTAGGAGTTATAGTGGCAGTAATTATTAGCGGAATAATACTTTTCATGAGATTTTCTCTTGATTATAAAAAAGTTGAAAAACTGCAATTTGAAGATGATGATTACTATTACTATGTAAAGGCAATACCAAAGATTAAAGTACCTAAAAGTGATAAAGAGACGAAAACTATTGAATAGGTGGAAAGTAATTGGTTCGTTTTAACATTTTAACTGATTGGCTAAAAAACTTAATACATCAGCTACCATCTGTCAATATTAGAGATATTATAGAGATTATTATAATATCTTTTGGTATATACAAGATGATTAGTTGGTTGCGTGGAACGAGAGCTTGGGTTCTTTTTAAAGGACTGATTGTTATATTTGCGCTATTTATCATCGCCATGGTATTTAAGTTAGATACTATTTTATGGCTTATTACGAACGCAATCAATGTAGGAATTATAGCGATAATAATCATTTTTCAACCTGAACTTAGAAATGCACTTGAAACGCTTGGAAGAGGAAGTATCTTTTATAATCTCTTTACTCAGAGTAATGAAAGTGAACTATATCATATGAGTGTTACAGTAGTTGATGAAATAGTAGACGCTTGCAAGGAAATGGCGGCCAACAAAACAGGGGCACTTATTGTTATAGAAAAAGATGTGAAACTTGGGGAGCATGCAGCAACAGGAATTAAAGTGGACGCCCTTGTTTCGAGTCAGCTTTTATTAAATATTTTTTCATACAGTACACCACTTCACGATGGTGCGATAATAATAAGGAATGAGAGAGTAGTTGCGGCTACCTGTTACCTGCCTTTGTCTGAAAATTATAGTCTTTCGAGAGACCTTGGCACAAGGCATAGAGCGGCGATTGGAATTAGTGAAATATCGGACTGTCTTGTGATAGTAGTTTCAGAAGAAACGGGACTTATTTCACTAGCAAAAAATGGCAACATTGTAAGAAATGTATCTAATGATTATCTTAGAAGCAAGCTTATAGGGAATGCCAAAACCCATACTGTAAGAGACTTTAAACCGTTTAATTTACTAAAAGGTAGGAATAAAAATGGTAAGTAAGATTTTTAATAACTGGCCTTGGAAGCTGTTATCCCTATTCCTAGCAATAATACTCTGGTTTACAATAATAAACTATCAAGATCCAACAATTACAAAAAAAATAGAGGATATAGAGGTTAAAGTTCTAAATGAAGACGATATCACCTCAAAAAACAGAGCGGTTGGATATCTTGAAGGAAAATATGTTGATATAGTAGTTAGTGGCAAAAGATCAATTGTTAGCAAGTTAAACTCAAAGGATATCAATGTAGTTGCCAACCTTAGCGATGTTTCTATTACAGGTGCTGTTGTTTTAGAAGCTAATGCACCCGATGGAATTGAAGTAGTTAGTAAGACACCGTCGGTAATGAAAATATCGATGGAACAAATCAGATCACAGATTAAGGTAGTCGATCCTTACTATGAAGGAGATGTAGAAGAGGGATTTGTTAAATTAAGTGCCACTCTTACACCAAATCAAATTGAAATAACGGGACCGGAATCTAAACTCGCGTTGGTTTCATCAGTTATAGTCCCAATAAACATTGAGAACGCAAGAGATGATATTACACTTTTTGTATCTGCCAAGCTGCTTGATGGTGAAGGCAACGAAGTGGAAGGTATAACGATGAGTAACAGTCAGATACAAATAAAGGTACCTATACAAAAGTATAAAATTTTACCTATCAAAGTTGTTCCTTTTGGTAAGGTAGGGAATGGCTACGAATTTATTTCGATTAAACCTTCAAAGACAGAAATTAAGGTAAGAGGAGACGAGTCAAAGATAGATAATATCGATAGCATATTAATTAGTGACGTCAATCTTGCTAGTCTGACCGATTTAAACAAGAAAATAAATATAAAAATAACAGACTATCTACCGGAAGGAATTTCTTTAATGGACTTAAGTGATGTGTACTTAGACGTTGACATAAGGAAAAAAACAGAAAGAACGATGGCGATAAAAAATGGAAGTGTTATCGTGAAAGATCTTCCAAGGAATATGAGTTTTAAATTTGTAGATGATGAACCGCTAGAAATAACTTTAATTGGAATTAAAGAAAAGCTTGATGACATATATGTAGATGGACTTGACCCAACGGTTAGTTTTAATGGTCTAAGTGAAGGAATTCAAGATGTTCCAATTAGCTTTAATCTTCCTGATGGCGTTACCCTAGGGGAGGAGTTGTACACGATAAAGGTTAATCTAGAGGATATAGAAAATACGACATCAACTACAACTAATGATGATTAACGGAGAAAAAAGATGGGAAAATATTTCGGAACAGATGGTGTAAGAGGCATTGCCAATAAAGAATTAACATGTGAGTTAGCTTTTAAACTAGGAAGAGCTGGCGCTTATGTGCTTACTCGTGAGAATAAACACAAGCCGACGATAATTATAGGAAGAGATACTAGAATATCCGGGAAAATGTTAGAAAGTGCTCTAGTTGCAGGAATTCTATCTGTTGGTGCAGACGCGATGATACTCGGAGTAATGCCCACGCCAGCAATAGCATATCTGACTAGAGAGTATGAAGCGGATGCGGGAGTAGTTATATCTGCGTCTCATAATACGGTTGAATACAATGGTATAAAGTTTTTTAATTCAGAAGGCTTTAAGCTTTCAGATCATCTTGAAGAAGAAATAGAAAGTATGATTGAAAGAGATTTCGCACTACCTATAAGAGAAGACATTGGTCGCCTTACGGACAGACGAGAAAGTATTTACGACTATATTCGATTTGCAAAAAGACAAATAGATGTTGATCTTTATGGCCTTAAGATAGTTATTGATTGTGCTAATGGAGCTTCCTATGTATCGGCACCAAGTGCCCTTAGAGAATTAGGTGCAGAAGTAATCATCATTCATAATGAACCTGATGGAATGAATATCAATAAAAACTGTGGGTCTACTCACATGGAAGACTTAAGATCGTATGTAAAACAAGTTGGGGCAGATGCAGGCTTTGCTTTTGATGGTGACGCCGATAGATGCCTTGCCGTTGATGAGAACGGAGAGCTTATAAATGGTGATGTTATAATGTCTATAGTCGGACAACATATGAAAGAACAGGGTAAACTCAGAAAGTCTAC
>PDWI01003080.1_pt1 | contig 24045 bp, 19 predicted proteins | sample 1430891 | NCBI WGS metagenome assembly PDWI01 (sample SAMN01162508, study PRJNA174530) | Oral metagenome, whole genome shotgun sequencing project. | biome: Marine environment; feature: Marine mammal; material: Swab sample of the gingival sulcus; isolation source: swab sample of gingival sulcus... | reverse complement strand
AAAAAATCTTTTAACACCTAAAAACAAAATTAAAAAAAATTATCTTATATATTAATTGGATGTTACAAACTTAGCCATTTTTTACTTCGGAAGTCAGGAGTTAAATAAAACTAATATATTCTAAACATTTTAAAATAGCCGTTAGCAATTTTGTTAGCGGCTATTTTTGTTGGTAGAGGACTTATCTCCTGCTTTTTCAGGAATATCCTTACCATCTTACAAGATATTTTTTTTAGATAAAATATTTTAGAATCCTAAACTTTCCCAAAATATTAGAGTATAAATGGAGTATATTTTTTATAGGAGAAAGAAATGAAAAAAATAGTATTTCTAGCTATTTTGATTGTTATTTACTACGCCAATGCCGAGATAATTATTCAAAAATATAATTTTGAAGAACCCCAAATTATAAGAGGAAAAGGCGATTACAGCAAAATACTATCCCCAAAATGTTTAAATCTTGCTGACGAAGGTAATCCCAATCTCCCTCGCTATGGCTCTAAACTAATTTTAGCTCAGGGAGAAGATATTGTTAGTATTAGAGTACTTGAAAAAAAATTCTATCCTACCCTAAAAAATATTAAAATTGAACCGGCAGGGAAGCAAATTCCATTTTCCAAAATGGCTCAATATAAAAATTACAAACTTTGGGAAAATGAAGAAATTTATGCTAGTAAAACTAAATTTCCGAAAAATGACATTTCCAAATTTGGAACAGCTTATAAGAATGGGCATAGTATTGGTTATTTTAATTTTAGCTCGGTAGAATATTATCCTGCTCAAAATAAAATTAACCCACTCAAAGAAATTTCTTTTGAAATCATTACAGAACCCTCAGCAAGAGCCACTCAAGCATTAAAATTTTTAAGGGGAACTAAAAATATAACTGACCAAATTAGCTCTTTAGTTGATAACCCCGGTAAATTAAATTCTTATAGATACGCTAAAAAGGAAAATAAAAATGAAACTTATGACCTTCTTTTAATTACAACTGAAGATTTAGCAGAATATTATCAAGATTATCTTCTTTACAAAAACAAAACAGGTTATAGAACTAAAGTAATTACAAGAGAAGAAATAGAAGCTAATTTTGAGGGTAATGATCTCCAAGAAAAAATCAGAAATGCTATTATTGATGCCTATCAAAATAATAATATTTCATTTGTTATCTTGGGTGGAGATAGCGATCCGACTGACGAAATCAAGAATAGAATACCTCATAGAGGTTTTTATGATAATAGCTATTTTACTGATGATGATATTCCAAGTGATCTTTATTACGCAGCTCTTGATGGAAATTGGAACGAAAATGAAAATGAACTCTTTGGAGAAGCCGGAGAAGAAGATTTTCTAAGCGAAATTGCCATTGGTAGAATCTGCGGGGATAATGAAGCAGAAATCAAGAATCAATTATACAAGCTTTATATGTATCAGGCTGAACCAGTTATTGATGATACTGAAAATAATCTCTTTATCGGTGAGCTACTTTGGTCTCAAAGTGGTACTTTTGGTGGTACTTATATGGATGAGCTTATCGAAGGTTCTTCTTTATGGGGCTATACGACAGGGGGAATTAGCGAAAATATAACTCCTTATAAACTATACGAAAAAGATGGAATTTGGGATAAAAATAATATTTATGATATGTTTAATAATTCCGGAATTAATCTTCTTTCTCATCTTGGTCATTCTAATGTTACCTATAATATGAAACTACATAACGAAGATGTTAACGAGCACAATTTTAGCAATGATGGGATTAATCGAGGTTTTGTAATTGGTTATTCTCAAGGCTGTTACTGTGGTTCTTTTGATAGTAGAACAAGCACGACCGGAGAATATAAAACTGAAGATTGCATTGCAGAAAAGCTAACCGGTATTAAAACAGCCGAAGCTGCTATGATTGCCAACTCCAGGTTTGGACTTGGAATGCACGGTAGTACCAATGGAGCCTCGCAATATTTTCATCGTCAGTTTATTGATGCTCTTTACGGAGAAAATATCTCGCTGATAGGTCTTACTAATCAAGATTCGAAAGAGGACAATCTTCCTTTTATAAATAAGATGGGAATTAAATGGTGCTACTACGAATTAAATCTTTTTGGAGACCCAACCATGGATATTTGGACTGCTGCTCCCTCAGCTTTAATTTGCACCTATCCTGAATCTGTAATTCTTGGAGAAACAACTTCACTTGAAATTTCTACAGATACACCTCTAGCAAAAGTTACCTTATTTCAAAGTGGATCAATTTTAGCGTCCGGACTTACAGGAGAAAATGGGAATATCATTTTTGAATTTGAAAATCCCATTAGTAATAATAGTGAGATGTTACTTACCATTATAGCTCATAATACAAAGCAATTCGAGGCCTTTATTTATCCTGTTAATGATACCCCTCTTATTATTTACAAAAAACACAAGGTTGATGATTCAGCAGCCAATAATAATGGTCAAGCAGACTGCAATGAAACAATTAAACTGGATTTTACTATTAAGAATATAGGATTTAAAACTGCTACCGATGTACAAGCAAAACTTTCCTCTGCTGATGAATTTGTAACTATTTTGGATAATAGTGAAGCTTACGGAAATATTACCGGTAATACGGAAAAGACGAAAAAGAAGGCTTTCAAAATTGATTTAGCAGCTAATATTTCTAATAAGCACCAAGTTAAATTTAAAATAGAGTTTTTTAGCAAAGGAGAAAAACTTTCAGAATCAAATTTTAAAATTATGATAAATGCTCCGGTTATTAATCTTATGAGTCTTAATGTAGCTGATGAAAATGGAATTATTGAGCCTGGCGAAAATTCAAATTTAAAGTTGATGATCCAAAATATAGGAAACTTCCCTGCTGAAGATATTGAAATTTCCTTAGAGTCTCAAAATGATAAATTAGAAATTCTAGAAAATAATATCACGATAGATTATTTAGGAGTCGATAGTTCTAAGGCAATTCTATTTAATTATGAGACTTCACCGGAGTTAGAAATGGGAGAAGAAGTTGCTATTTCTGTAGATATAAACAATAACAGCTATAATTCTACCAAGGAATATACTTTTATCGCAGGAGTTACTGAAGATTTTGGAAATGGATTTGCTAATAACGATTGGTCTTTTGAGGGCACCCCTTGGGTTACAGATAGTTCTACTAAGGTAATTGGAAAATATTCTGCCAAATCCGGGGTAGAAACAGGGGCTATGATTTTAAATTCTTCAATTAGTGAAAATGGGTATATTAGTTTTTATAGAAAAACTGCTTTTGGCTCTAGCTTTGATAAATTAAATTTTATGATTGATAATCAACCAATATGTTCTTGGAAAGATGATTTTCCTTGGAAGGAGGTTAGACTGTATATCGAAGCAGGAAGCCATACTTTCAAATGGGAGTATCAAAAAGATTGGAATTCTGAAAATGAAGACAACTGTGCTTGGATAGATTATATTTTAATTTATAGAAAATCTTTGGACATAGAAGAGAATGAAGCAGTTATTCCAAAAGCAACAACTCTTTATCAGAACTATCCCAATCCATTTAATCCTCAGACTACTATTAAATTTTATAATAGTGAGCTAGGAAAGGTTAATCTTTCCATTTTCAATGTCAAAGGGCAAAAAGTAGCGACTTTAATTGATCGGAAATTAACTAAAGGCATGCATAAGGTTACATTAAACGCAATTTCCTTTAATTCCGGAGTTTATTTTTATAGCTTAAAGACTAAGGATAATGTTTTTACCAAGAAAATGATTTTAGTGAAATAAAAATTACGATTTTTGAGATTGATAAGGGGCTACAAAAGAAAGGAAAAAGCAAGTTAATAGATTTTGAAAAAATCTTTTAACAAATAAACAATGATGCTAGAATATATGAAGATATAGCCCAACCTCCAAAACTTAACACCTAAAAGAAAAATTTATACCTCATTTTTTTATAAAAACTATTTGGTAAAAGCCATAATTATAATTATTTTAGTTGATAAGATTTACTATCTTAAAAAATAGTCAGTCTTATCTTTGATGAAATAATTATAAACCAAATATAAAGGCGATTTAAAATGAATAGACTAAAAGGTAAAAAAGTTTTAATTACCGGTGCCAGTAGTGGAATAGGAAAAGCTTGTGCAACCGAATTTGCTAAACAAGGATGTGATTTAATTTTAACTTGTAGAGAAAGAAGTTTTGAAAATTTACTAGAATTATCCTCAGAATTAGAAGAAAAATATCAAGTAATAGTAAAACCTTATTATTTCGATGTTCGAGATAAAGCTCAAGTAGATTTTGCAATTGACAACCTAGAGCCGGAATTTAAGAAAATCGATATTTTAGTAAATAACGCCGGACTTGCAGCAGGACTTGCCAAACTTCACGAATCTTTAATTGATGATTTTGAAAGAATGATTGATACTAATATCAAAGGACTTCTTTACTTCACTCATAAGATTGTTCCACTAATGCTTAAATATCAAACAGCAGGTCATATTATTAATATTGGATCAATTGCCGGTGAGGCTGCCTATAAAAATGGCTCTGTTTACTGCGGAACAAAAGCGGCAGTTAAATTAATTAGTGATGGTCTTAGAATTGACCTTGTGGATACCCCTATTAGAGTTACTAATATTGAACCGGGACTTGTTGAAACGAATTTTAGCGTTGTTAGATTTCATGGCGATGAAGAAAAAGCTGCGAATGTTTATAAAGGATTAAAGCCGCTCTATGGCGAAGATATTGCAGATTTAGTGGTTTACTGTGCCAACGCTCCGGCTCATGTTCAAATATGTGAAGTAATTGTAACTCCAACAGCTCAAGCTAATGGTAGTACTGTTCATAGATAAATTTAAGATCTTGGAAAGTGGGAGGCTTTTGCTAAAATAGCTTAAAATTTTATGAAAACAGAAACCGGCATAATCCAAAATCTAAAGCAGCAATTAAAAATAGCTAATGAAAAGCTGGCAATTGCTAATAATAAACTCAGACGAGCAGATGAACTTAAAACAGAGTTTTTAAATAATATCACTCATGAGCTGAGAACACCGGTATCCGGGATTTTGGCAGTTTTGAGCATTTTAGATGAAAAATCTACGACTAAGGACTACCAAAGAAATATTCCTTTGATTGCAAAAAATGCCAAGAATTTACTTTCAATTATTAATTCACTTTTAGATATTTCTAAAATTGATGCCAAGAAAATGAAGCTGAGAAAAACAAAGGTTCCATTGGAACTAATTGTGAAAGATTCTAAGATTTTGATTGATAATTTAAATCAGGAGCAAAAAGAGCTTGATTTTAGCTTAAGCTTTACCCCTAAAGATCAATTTATTCAGCTTGATTATGGTAAAACTTTACAAATTGTTAGTCATTTAATTTCAAATGCTATCAAATTTACAGATAGTGGTAAGATTATTATTGATTTTTCAGTTGTAGATGATAATTTACAAATAATGGTAAAAGATACAGGAATAGGAATTGCTAAAGAAGATCTTGCTTGTATTTTTGAGCCTTTTATTCAATTAGACTGCGGTTATACGAGGAAGTATAAAGGAGCCGGACTTGGTTTAACTATTGTAAAAAAAATTGTAGAAATGATGAATGGGGATATTTGGGTAGCGTCCGAAAAAGAAGTCGGGAGTTCTTTTACAATTACCATCCCTTTAACAAATAAGGTAAAATAAATGACAAAACTTAAAATACTGGTTATAGAAGATGATATTGTTCATCGAACTGTCTTAGAAAATATTTTAGAGAGTGAAAATTACGAGGTTCATAGTGCTGCAGATGGAGAAGAAGGCATTAAAATGGCTCTTGAATTAATTCCGGATCTCATCATTACAGATATTAGAATGCCGGGTAAAAACGGTTATGAAGTTTGTGAGATATTATCCAATAATCCCAAAACAAAATATATTCCTATTGTTATTTTAACGGCCCATCACGATGATGAACATATTTTACAAGGTTTTAAACTTGGAGCTTTTGATTATATCCTAAAGCCTTTTGATAGTTCTCAGCTAATGGCAAGAATTAATGCTGCGGCTAAATTTAAAATCTTGAGAGATGAACTTATTGATTTAAAGCAAAAAACTGTCCTTTTTGAAATTTCAGGAGCAGCAGCTCATGAATTAAATCAGCCATTAACAGTTTTGAAATCGTCGATTTACCTCTTAAAAGAAAAAATTAAGAAAGAGGCTCCCACTGAAGAAATGATTGAGAAATATCTAAATAAAATGGATAATTCCATAACTAGAATGTCTGAAATAATTTTACAAATGCAAGAATTACGAGAGTATAAAACCAAAGATTATGCTATGGGTGGTAAAATTATTAACTTTGAAGGTGAGAAGTAGGCTTTATGAATGATTTAAATAAAAAATTACTAGAAAGATTACTGAATGTTTATCATTTCACTCAGTACGGAAAATTGATGCCCGGCTTTATCCATAATATTAATGGCAAAATTACGGGAATTGATTCCCAAATCCAATTGTATCATATCAAAGCAATGCTAAAGCTCAAGAAATTAGAAGAAAGAAAAGAATCTTTATCAAAAGAAACATACGAAGAGCTTAAAAAAGAATATCAAGAAAATTTACAAATTTTTGAAAAAATGAAGGTTTCTAAGAATAAGTTAAATCAGCTAATAGCTGTTCTCAATAATAAAGTAGCCCAAGAAAGCCTTTATAAAGAAGAGTTTATCGATATCAATAGAGTAATTAGAGAATTTCACAAGTTTTTTTGTTTCTATAAGATATATAAGCATGATACAGAGGTGATTTTTGATTTAAAATCAACAAAATTTCCAAAAATGCAATATAAGGATTTTAATTTTATTTTATATGTTGCTACTAGAAATGCCGTTGATTCTACTATTGCAATGAAAAACAAGAAGAATATTTTAATTTATAAGACTTACGATAATGAGGATGAGGTTGTTTTAAATATTGAAATAAATGGTTCTAAACTTCCTGAAAACTATAAACTGGGAGATTTAAATTTTGATAATTCTAAGAAATATTTTGGCGACTTAACTGCTAAACCCGATGAAGCTTTCGGAGCTGGTTTAGATTTGTTTTTTGCAAGCCGGATGATAGCAGATTATGAACATCTAAATATGGAAATTAAAGAAACTGATAATGGAAATCTCTTTATTCTAAGAATGAAAATTTAGGTTTGATAATAAAAAAATAAAAAAAAAAGATTGAATTATTAAATCTTTATAATTATCATATAGCGATCGCTTTTGTTTAGAAGAAAGCGTCAGTTTAAAAATTATTAAAAACAATATGGGAAATTAGAGGTAAATATGGCGAAAAATTACGGAAATAAGGTCGGCGGAAATATGGATATGAGTTCCCTTCTAAAAAAGGCTCAAAAGATTCAAGAAGATATGCAAAAGACTCAAGAGCAATTAGAAAAGCAAGAGGTTGAAGGATCTGCCGGTGGTGGCGTTATCAAGGTTAAAGCTAATGGTAGGAAGAAAATTTTATCTGTACAAATAGATCCAAAAATTTTAGATCCTGAAGATGTTGAAGAAGTGGAAGATTTAATTAAGGCAGCGGTAAACCATGCTCTAGATAATGCAGATAAACTTTCTGAAGATGAAGTATCCAAGGTTATGCCTTCCTTACCTAGTGGCTTTAAAATTCCGGGATTTTAACAGTAATTTTTGTTAATAATTGTTTAATTTTAATCCGGCTTTTTGCCGGATTTTTGATATGAAGGATTTTATGAAGAATAAATATCTTGAAAATTTAGTTGATTCTTTTTCAGCTCTGCCACTGATTGGTAGAAAAACAGCTAGAAAACTTGCTTATCATCTAATAAATCAATCTAAAGAAGAGGCTCTTAAATTTGCAGATGCTATCATTAAGAGTAAAGAAAATATTTTCCTCTGTGAAAAATGCTTCAATATTTCAGAAGAAAAACAATGTTTTATCTGTCAAGATGCCAAGAGAGAGAACTCTATTATGGTTGTTGAAAATTTTTCTGATATTTTTCATTTTGAAGAGATGGGAGAATATCAAGGAAAATATTTTGTCCTTGGAGGACTTTTAAATCCATTAGAGGGAATTTCTCCTTCCAACTTAAGATTTGATTCTTTAATCAAATTAATATCAGAAGAAAAGGTCAAAGAGCTTATCTTAGGATTTAATCAATCTCTTGAAGGAGATACAACAGCTCTCTATATAAAGCAACTCTTGGAGCAGGAAGGGATCTGCATTTACAGGCTCGCTAAGGGAATGCCTCAAGGAAGCGAGATTGAATACACTGATAGGTTTACTTTAAAAGAAGCCCTCAAAAATAAGACCCTTTTTTAGAAATAACAATGAGAAAATAGACTAAAAAATTAAAACTGTTTTATATTCTTGAAGCATCTAACCTTAACAAAAAAGGGTAAAGCCAAAACCTTACCCTTAATATTCAACCTATTTTTGTACTTAGAAAGTGATTAGTTTCTAGGATTACTTAAAATTTGGTAGTTGAGCTTACAAGTAGTAAGTGATTAAGCTAAATTTTAAGCATGACGACGAAAATGGTCATTTTATGAGTGCAAAAATTAGAATTCCCCAAAATCATCAGAACTTGAATCCTCAATTTTATACTCTTGATTTGCAGTAATCATCCTTGGCTGATTCCTTCTATTAGGAATATTTTTTTTATTTTCATTTTTTACAAAAATTGCAGAATTATTGGCTAATTTAAATGATCCAACCATTTCTCTTAAATTTTCAGCTTGAGAACTTAGCTCTACTGAAACAGATGCTGTTTCTTCTGCCACAGCTGCATTTTGTTGAGTAGATTCTGAAATTTGTTTAAGCCCTTGGTTAGACTGCTCAATATCTCTTTTCTGCTCTTCGTTAGAAGCTGTAATTTCTTCTACAATATCAGCCGTTTTAATAGAACCTTCTAAAATTTCATTCAAACTAGCTACAGTTTGTTTAACAGCCTTATTCCCAACTTCCACATTTTTAGTAGATTCTTCGATCAGTTGAGTAGTTTCTTTAGCTGCTTCGGCTGATCTTTGAGCTAAATTTCTAACTTCATCGGCAACAACTCCAAAACCCTTACCGTGAACTCCGGCTCTCGCAGCTTCAACAGCAGCATTTAAAGCTAGCAAATTAGTTTGGAAGGCAATATCATCAATAACTTTAATGATTTTCTTGATTTCTTCAGAAGAATTATTGATAAGTTCCATTGCTCTAGTTGTTTGTTCAGCCTGCTCTGTTCCCTTTTCAGCAGTTTCTTTAGCAGTTCTAGCAAGTTTAGAAGCAAATTCTGCGTTATCACTATTTTGCTTTGTTTTAGTTGCAAGTTCTGTAATAGTAGAGGTTATCTCCTCTACCGATCCGGCCTGCTCTGTTGCAACAGAACTTAGATTTTGACTAGCATCCGAAATTTGAGAAGATCCGGTATTAATTTCTTCAGTAGAAGAAGCCACTTGTGAAAGAGCTTGATTTATGGAATCCGCAAAACCATTGATGCTTTCTTTTAAATTCTTATAAACCCCCTGATAATCACCTTCAACTTTTGCAGAAAGATCTTTGCTTGCCATTTTGAGCATAACCTGCTCTACTTCAGTAAGAGGCTTCTTAATAGCTTCCACAGTTTTAGTTAAATTAGATAGAATATCAGCATAAGCACCTTTGGTTTCAGAAGAATCAAACCTAATATTATCAAAATCACCTTTCATTGAAAAACTTGCAAATTTATTAACTTCGCTAACAATATGCTTAATATTATCCCTCATCAGAACTAACCACTCATGAATTTGATCCTCATCTGATGCTTTTAAAACCTCAACATCAACCTCTCCTTTAGCTATTTTTTTTGAGAAGTCAATTATAAAAAGAAGCCCCATGTGAACGCCATTAACAGCATCTTTGAGTAAATTAAAATCTCCTTTTAAGTCAATATTCATCTTTTCTCTTAAATCACCCCTTTGGATCTTAGTTAAAATTCTAATTCCTTCTCTAACGGGAGCAATCACCAATTCAAAAGAATCAAGAATATTTCCAATTAGTCCTTGCCATTCTCCTTTAAACCCTTTTGTTTCAACTTTAGCCTCTAAATTTCCTTCCACATAATTATCATGGATATTACTGATTAGGCTTGATAAATTAGAGCTTGTTTTTTGAACTTCTCTAAAAGAATTAGCCAAAACTCCAATTTCATCTTTTCTCTCAATCTCAATTGGAAAATCAAGTTCTCCTTCTGAAATTTTAGTAGCATAATTAGAAATTTCAACCAGAGGCTTCGTAACAACCCTGAAAACGGTATAAATTATTATTCCCGCCAAAATTAAAAGAGTTACAATTCCAAAAATAACCGAAAACCATTTTACATTATTTATTTTATCCAAGATTGATAAGGGCATAATAATACCAATAGACCAAGGAGTGGTTGTTGTACCAATCTGGATTGGAGCATAAACCACTTTGATTGGCTCTTGAGTTTTTGGCATAACTCCATCAGCAGCTATTAGCTCCCCTTTTTGAATAGCAACTAGTCTTTTTTGGGTTATTTCTGAATGTCCCAAAACATCAAGATATTTTAAGCCAACAATACTTTTTCCATTTTTAGGAGGATGAGCAACGAAAACACCATTATTAGAAACAAGCACGCCAAAACCATTTCCTCCGGGGTGAATCTTTAGAATTAAATCTTGAAAATCGCCTAAATCCAAAATTGTAGCAACTACCCCAATAAATTTTCCCTGATGCTTAATTGGAACAACATAGGCAGTTAGAAGCTTTTTTTGATCACCTAAATCATATAGAACGGGATCATCAATAAAGTCTTTACCTGTATTCTTGGGAATCATATAAAAATTATTTTTGGCATCATTTTCATGATAATCGCTAGTAAGTTTTAACTTAATTCCATTATCCCTATAATAAAAAGGAACAAATCTTCCTGTTTCATCAGCACCCTTAGAACCGATATAATCTTCATCAGTACCACCAAAAGCGTTTGGCTCAAAAACAGTGAAAATCCCAACAATATTGTTGTTTTGGGAAATAATTGCTTTTAAAATCGCTAGCAAACCTTCTCTATCTACATGCTGTTCTTCTTTAAGTCCTGAAATAACATCCGCTATATTTTTGGCGATCATTGATAATTTGTCAAAATCACCTCTTACTCTATTAGCATGTCGATAAGCGAGCTGTTTAGATTGTGATTCGATTAAGCCAAGAGAAACAGTGGTGTAATTTTTTATATTTACAGCAATTAAGATACTTATTAGCACCAAAGAGACTGATAAAATAATTGTCAGCAGTTTAGTTCCAATTTTCCAATTTCCCATAAAATTACCTTTCCTGATATATTTTTATTATTAATTTTATAAATCTTTTATAGCTTAAATTTTGCTTTATTCTCAGTAAAGCTTGCAAAAATCTTTCTTGCAAATTTTTTCAAAAAATTTATTGTTAATAAAGCATTTGGTTATTAATTATTTTTTCTTTTATAACCCTTATCGCTTTATTTTAAGCTAGTTATACTTATACAACCCTATTAGATCCCCATCAAAAAATCAAGTATTGATCTTTAAAATTAAATCATTTATTCTCTCTAAATCTTTGTTAGAGATTTGACTTTTGAAATAAAACTCAAGCTTGAGATAGCTCTTATAAAAAATTAGAATACTACTGAGGTAGGTCTTAATTATTTTCTTAAATTCTTCCTTTTCTAGAATTTGCTCAATATTTGCCCCCACAAGAGAAAGAGATGAGGAGTCAGCTTTATCTGAGCTCAGAAATACTATATATGTCCCATTATTTTCTTTCTTAAAAGCCTTAATATTTTTAAGCTCTAAAAGCTCTTCTTCTGAGCAATTCTCTTTAATTCTTAGCTTAGGATCATAGTGAAGCAAAAAATTGCAGTCTCCGCTCAGACTTTCTTTGGAAACAATGGTCCCAATATAGCCTGACTGACTATTCCCTAGAGAAATTTTTACTCCAAGCCTTTTGGCATATTCGACTGCCGTTTCTTTTAAGACCTTTGCCCCGCAATTGGTAATTTCAAGGGCAGAATCAAAATCAAGCTCTTTTAAGAGTTGGGTCTGGGAGTAAAGATGAGGATCTGACGAATAAAACCCGTCAACATTACTATATATTTGACAATGATCTGCATTTAAAGCTGCCGCTAAAGCAATCGCTGTAGTATCGCTGCCTCCACGACCTAAGGTGGTAATCTCCTTGGCTGTGCTAACCCCTTGAAAACCTGCAATAATCGGAATCTGATTATTTGCAAGAGCAGATTTGAGGCGATCTCCCTTGATTTCTAAGATTTTAGCATTCCCATGATTGCAATCAGTAATCAAACCTATTTGGGAGCCGGTAAAAGAAATAGCTAGATTTTCTCGAATCTCATTGATTGCTAAGCTCATCAACGCAATTGATTTCCTCTCTCCTATCGAAAGAAGCATATCTAGCTCTCTTTGGTCAGGATGGTCTGAAATCTCTTTAACTTCCCTCAACAAATTATCTGTTGTTTCCCCTAGAGCTGAAACAACAATTACTAATTTATTGCCTTGATCAGCTAAATCTACCACCCTTTGAGCAATATTTTTAATCTTAGCAATACTGTCTAAACTGCTTCCACCATATTTTTGGATAATGAGTGCCATATCCTAAAACTATCCCTGATACTCTTTTACTTCTGCATCATTCCAAAGCTTTTCTAATTGATAAATTTCTCTCGTTGCCGAATCAAAAATATGAACGATAACTTCACCATAATCTAAAATAATCCATTTAGAATTGCTCTGACCTTCATAACCTATCGGCTTTATTTTAAATTTAGAAAGTTCTTTTCTAATAAATTCGGAGATTGCTTTTAGATGCTGATCTACATTTCCGCTAATAATTACAAAATAATCAAAAAGTAAATCTTTTTGGGAAAGATTGACGATTTTAATATCAAAACCTTTTTTCTCTGTTGCTAGTTCTGCTATTTTTTCTACTAATTGTAAAGTTTCCATTTTGTCCTTTCTTTAGGATTTAGCTATAAGTAATATAAATAATGAATAAACCAACCAAAGGTGAGACGAAAAATAAACTATCAAATCTATCTAAAATTCCGCCATGTCCGGGGATCAGATTAGAAGAATCTTTAACTTCGCAATCTCTCTTAATTAGAGATTCTACTAAATCGCCAATTTGACCAAAAAGAGAAATTCCCAAAGAGAGAATAATTATTTCATTGAGCGAAAATCCTGCTAGAGGAAATAATTGCTGAAAAACAATCCCACTTGCAAAACCAAATAGCAGACCACTAATTGCCCCCTCAATAGATTTATTAGGACTTACCCTGGGATAAAGTTTGTGATTTTTGAAGAATTTACTATAAGACATTCCTCCAAAATAAGCAAAAGTATCTGTTACCCAAATAACAGTATAAATTAGGATAATTATTTTAGGATCTTTAACAATCCTCAAGATTTCGATCAGAAAAGAAGGGAAGATACCTGTGTAAATGAGAATCATTGCAGCCGAACCAAGATTCAAAGAATGAGCTTCCTTTTTTTTTCCAAATAGCTCTATTAAAAATAAAATTATTAGAAAAAAAACAAGTCCGTAAAGGGCAGAACTGAGGTAGAAATGATAAGTGATTAAAGGTAGAAAACCAGCAAAATATTTGGCATATGATAACTCAATTTTTTTATTTCTCAACATGTTCTGTAGCTCCGAAGCCCCTAAAAAAGCTATCATAAAAATAAAAAGACTAAAATAGAGAAGTCCCCAAAAAGGGATATACAAAAGCAAGGGAATAGCAACTACAGCAGTTAAAATTCTCTTCAAAAGATTCATATTTTTCCTAAGTTTTAAGCTTATTCATAAAAAAAGCCAGGATACCTACAACACATAAATCGGCCGGTATGGCTGCTACCGCTAGGTCCTGACCCGTTTCCAGAGTCATTATTGTGCAGGTCCTGGCAGAAGAGAAGATAAGAAATTATCAAAAAAAAGTCAAATAAAAAAACGGGATTATTATCCTGATCTTTATAGTGAAACTATAATCTTATTTTACCAATTCTCACCAAACTTTTTTGATTTTAACTATAATATATTTTTTTGAATAAAATATACTTTTGCTTTTAGCTTAAAATATACTATATTACTATATGCCTTAAGGTATCTAGGAGGAAGTTATAGATACAGTGCATGTCTTTAATAAATAAAAATAAAAATCTGGTAACTCGTTTAACTATTTAACAGAAAGTAAGCGACTATGAAACAAACAAAAGAAAAAATCTTAAAGGGAATTGCTGTTTCTCCGGGAATTTCTATGGGATCGCCGTATTACTATGTTCATGAAATTTTAAAAGTTTCTCATAAGAAAATTACCAAGCAAGAAATTGAAGGAGAAGTTGCAAAGTATCAACATGCAAAGAAAAAAACTAAGAAATTTGTCTTAGAGTCACAAAGAAATGCGAGAAGAAAAGCCGGAAATGAAGCCGCTAAAATTTTTGACGCTCACCTTCTAATCCTCAATGATGATATTCTGGCAGAAGAGATTGTTAATTGCATCAAAGAAAAACAAGTTTCAGCTTCTTACGCTACTAGTAAAATCATGAAAGATTATCAAGTTGCTATGGGAAATTTATCTAATGAATATTTTTCCCAAAAAGCTTTTGATATTGAGGATGTTTGCAAAAGAATAGTGAGAAATATCTTATTTGAAGAGCAAGAGCATGAAGAAAAACATCATTCTTTACTTGAGAAAAAGAGTATTATCGTTTCTAACAACATTTTCCCTTCTGATGTCGTTAATCTAGATAAATCAATTGTTTTAGGAATTGCAACCGAGCTTGGAGGAAAAACAAGTCATGCCGCTCTTTTAGCCCGCTCAATGGAGGTGCCGGCAGTAGTTGGAGTTGCTAGAATCCAAAAATATATCAAAGACGCTGTTTTTATAATTGTGGATGGTCATAACGGACAAGTTATTTTAAATCCAACGCCCAAAACAATAGAAAAATATAAAACTTTTCAGCATGAAGAAGAAAAAAAGCTAAAAAAAGATTTAGACTATGCTAAAAGAATTCCTGATACTATTGATGGAGTAATTGTTAATATCGCTAGTAATATTCAAGCAGAGGAAGAAGTTGAAAATGTGCTTAGATGGTCTAGTCAAGGAGTTGGTTTATTTAGAACAGAATTTCTTTTTGAAGAAAAAGTTGGAATTTTAACCGAAGAAGAACAATTTAAAATATATTCTTCCGTGGCTGAAAAAGTTTATCCTGACAATGTTATTATTAGACTTTTAGATATTGGAGGGGATAAACTCAATGCTAAAATAGCCTTTCATGAAGACAATCCTTTTCTAGGGGTTAGAGGATTAAGATTGCTTCTTGAAAATACCAGTCTTTTAAAATCTCATTTAAGAGCAATTCTTAGAGCTTCTTATAAGAAAAATGTTTGGATCATGATTCCATTTTTAACCGATTTATCAGAACTTAGACAAATAAAAAGATATATTACTCTCGCAAAACACAGTTTAGAAGAAGAGAATAAAGCCTTTGATTCAAATATTAAAGTGGGAGCAATGATAGAAATCCCTTCAGCTGCTATTATGAGTGCAGAAATTGCAAAGTATGTTGATTTTATGAGTATTGGAACTAATGATTTAACCCAATATACCTTAGCTGCTGATAGAGGAAATAAAAGAGTTAGCTCTGTTTATGATCCTCTGCACCCTGCTGTAATCAGGCTTATAAAAATGACGATTGATGCTGCTAATAAAGCTAAAATTTATGTTGGACTCTGCGGTGAACTTGGAGGCAATCCAATTGTAACACCGCTCTTGATAGGAATGGGACTAAGAAATTTAAGTGTTACTCCTTTTATGATACCGGAAATTAAAAAGGTTATTAGAAATGTTAAGATTACAGATTGTAATGAACTTGCAGAAAAAGCTTTAACTTATAATACTTCTAGTATGATTAGAAAAGAACTAAATAATTTTTTTGATCAAGAACTAAAAAATGAAATAGAAGACTGGGTTACTTACTTACAAATTTAGAAGAGGAGGTTCCAATGAAAAAGTTATTAATTATTAGTCTAATTTTATCTCTTAGTCTAACCTTATTTGGTTTTGAAACTTATGATCGAAAATCAATTTCTATTTTAAAGGTTAATATAGATAGTAAGCAAAAGAAAACTATGTCTCAAAAAGACGCTGAGATGATCTCAAAAAGACTTTACCAATCTTTAGTAGAAGGTATGAAAAGATTTGACTTTAACCCTATTCCTGCAGGTATTAGAGATAAAAAAGAATTGTTTAAAATTGTTAAAGATTATACAAATACCAAAATAGAAGAAAGAGCAGCAAAGCAATGGGATATTAAAAATGATTATTATGGCACAACTTTCATTGCGGGAGAAAATGTAGATAAAATTGTCAATGGAGCTTATATCTTTTTTCCAACAATCAATACTTTTTCTCTTTCAGAAGAAGAAAATAAGAAAGATAAGAAAAAATATCCAATAGCCAGCCTAACAATTAAATTAGATATTTATTCAGCTGAAAATAAGGGGACAAAGGCTCAGCCTAACTGGGAACCTAAATACGAAGCTACAGTTAGTGCTACAGGGGTTTCAACTTTGAGTATTTATTCTTCTCTAATAATGGAGACAATAGGTCTCCTAAGCACTAGTACTACTGCTAGTAATGCTTCTCCGGAGAAACTAAATGAAATGGCAATTGATGAAGCCATCAGTATCGCTCTTACAGGCTTAGAAAAAGAAGTAAAAAAACTTGATCAATTTAAAATAAAAACCCTAGTATCTAAAGCCAATCCTAGTGAAGATAAAATTACTTTTCAATTTGGAAAAAACATGGGTGTTAAGATTGATGATGCTTATGTAGTTGGTTATCACGCAAAAACTAAATCAGGGAAGAAAAAATTTGTGGAAACCGGTTATCTTAAAGTAAGAAAAGTTCGAGCCGATGCTAGCGAAGCTCAATTATTAATTGTTAACAACCCTAAGAATGAAAAAGAAACCAATCTCTTTAATGAGTATGATAGTGCTATTGAATATCCTTTAATAGGTCTTAATATCATTCCTAATTTTGGAACAACTATGATGACTTATGTTGATGATGAAAAACCAAATAAGAATCCCGACAAGTCTGGTAAAATGATTTTTGCACTAGGACTGAATGGAGAATATGATCTTGGGAAATTTCTTCAAATCCCTGAATTGTATTCAGACCTTAGCGTACAGTATAATTTTGTGCCATCTTTTGAACCGAATTTTGTACCTGTAGAGATTAACTTTTCTTCCTTTTTATTTGAAGGTGGTTTAAAAATGAAATTTTTTAAAAGACGCTTTGGTTTTTACGCCGGCGGAGATTATTTTTACCATTTGTTAAATATGGAAGCCAAAAATACAATTGCCGATGAAGATGATGATGAAGATTACCATAGCATGGGAGCTAAACTTTATGGTGGAATAAATTTTCTAATTAGCAAAAATATTTTTATTGATGCCTCTACTGGTTATAGAATTTCCGGAGCTTTAAGAGATGAAGATGGTGATCTTGTAGAAGAGGGATCTAAATTTGAAAAAGATAAATGGTACACTCCAAAAGGATTTTTTATTAATCTAGGTATAGGTATCACTTTGTAAAAATTTTTAAATATGATTGAATAGAATATTCATCAAAACTTAAGAAAGAATACCGAATTTAAGGGGAAAAATTTTCTAATGAAAAAAATACTAATAATTGGAATATTTTTGTTTTTTGTTGCTAATTCATTAAGCTTTGAAACTTATGATCGAAAATCAATTTCAATTTTAAAAACTGATGTCAAGAAAGCTACTTTTGACTATGCAAAGAAAAAATATATTGATCTGATTGATAAGGAATTATATCGTAGCTTCAGGGGACTCGGAAGATTTGATTACAATCCTATTCCTGCCGGAGTTAAGGATCCTGAAAAACTTTTTGAAATTGTCAAAGAATACGCAGCAACTAAAATAGAAGAAAGAGCTGCCAAGCAGTGGAATATCAAGAATGAGTACTATGGTTCCAATTTTGTTACCGGAGAAAATGTAGATAAAATAATCAATGGGACTTACCTTTTATTTCCTTCGCTTGATAAACTTTCAATCATTGAAACCAAAGATGAAGAAGAAAAAACTTATTATAAAACAAACCTTGAAGTAAGTGTTGCCGTTTATTCAGCAGAAAATAAAGGAACAGAAGCAAATCCAAATTGGGTACCTAAATATCTTAAAACAATTAAATCCAAAGGATCAAGTTATGTAAAATTTGTTAAGAAAAACGCCTCCAAAAAAGAATATAAATCGGTGCAATACGCCATTTCTACGATGCTCATTCTGATGGAAAAAGATCTTAAGAAGCTAGACGCCTTCAAAATTAAAAGCCTAGTTATTAAAGCTAATCCTAAAAAAGATAGAATTGTTTTTCAATTTGGGAAAAATATGGGTGTTAAGATTGATGATGCTTATGTAATTGGTTATCACGCAAAAACTAAATCAGGGAAGAAAAAATTTGTGGAAACCGGCTATCTTAAAGTAAGAAAAGTTCGAGCCGATGCCAGCGAAGCTCAATTATTAATTGTTAACAACCCCAAGCATGAAAAAGAAGCTAATCTCTTTAATGAGTATGATACAACAATTGAATATCCGCTAATAGGAGTCAATTTTATCCCTCATATTGCCCTAAATGGCTTAACTTATGTGGATGATGAAGTTCATTTTACTAGTGATTATCCGGATGAAGATGAAGAAGACGACGATCTAAACGAGAAAAATATTGTTTTAGGTTTAGGTTGTGATATTGAATATGATCTTGCTAAATTATTGCAAATTTCAGAATTATATCTAGACTTCAATATTGGTTATAACCTAATCCCCGGCATTGAATATGAAACTAAACTTGCCAATGATGAAGTCGTTTCTATTGAAGAAAATTTTTACTCCTTATTAATAGAACTAGGACTTAAAAAGAAATTCTTTAAGAGAAAATTTGGCTTTTATGGAGGAACAGATTTATTCTACCACTCCTTAACATTTAAAAAGGAAGTATCATCAGAAAGATTTGCATCTGAATCAGAAATCCGTCTTTATAGTCTTGGAATGAAATTCTATGGAGGTTTTAATTATCTTTTAACTAAGAATGTTTTCTTAGATTTTAATACCGGATTTAGACTCTCCGGAGTCTTAAAAGAGAACATTATAGCATTGGATGATGAAACCAGCGATGAAGATATACCTTATAAACCATTTGAAAAAGGAAAGTATTATACACCTAAAGACTTTTTCTTGAGTCTTGGTGTAGGTATCAGTATATAATAAAAAAGGGAGAAATAATGAATTTTAAACAAATTTTACTAACTATGTTAGTCTTTGCCATAACCCTAACAGGACAAACAAGTAGATATTCTCAAGATAACATGGTTCTTGAAGTAACTGCTCAAGGAGTTGGAGCTACAATTCAAAAGGCAATTACCGATGCTCAAAGAAACGCAATTGAAACCGCTGTTGGAACTTATATTCTTTCAGAAACAGAAGTTCAGAATTTTATGACAGTAAAAGATAAAATTTTATCAAAGAGTGAGGCTTTTATTAAGACTTACAAACTAACAGATAAAGTTCGTGAAGCAGATGGATCTTGGACTGTTCAAATTGAGGCTGCCGTTGCCAAAGATATTGTGATGAATGATTTAGAGGCTCTGGGAGTTTTAATGAGCCAACTTGATAACCCGAGTATTGTAGTTTTCTATGCCCCTAAAGGTACTCCTTATGATAAAAGATATACCGAGCAGGGGATTAATCAAATTAATCAATATTTAACAACCCACCGCTACGATGTTTACGATTTAGACCAATTAAATTCAATGATTGAAGACGATATGTCTATGAAAGGCTATCTTGAGGAAGATGTTGATCTTGCCGAAATTTTGGCAAAAAAATTAAAAGCAGATCTATATATCACAGTTGCACTTATTTTGGAAGATGCAAGTTATGGTAAAAAGAAGGCTAAGGCTACTGCTAAAATTTTCAATGCCTCTACTGCGAAGCTCTTAGGAACCCAAAACGGCTATTCTGATGAAGTTAGAGGTAATGCGACTGCTCATGATAGAAATATTGATCAAGCTGTTAAGAAATTAATGCCATTAATGATGAAGCAAGTAAAGGGCTACTGGAAATTACAAGTTGATAAAGGAAGACAGTTTACTGTTTTATTTTCCGGACTTCCAAAGGGATTTAAAACTAAAATCAAAGTTAAAAATGCAATTGCTTCAGTTGCCAATGAGTATAAAAAAATTAGTAATAACGAGTATAAAGTTTGGTATAAGGGATCGCTTGATGATTTCCAAGAAGCTATTTATGAACCATTATTAAATGTGTATGGGAAAGAGATAGACATGAACAATAGAGGGGATAGAATCGATATTTTCCCTGCTAAATAATTTTGAACAGAGCCTTATTTAAGATTTGGCACAATCATTTCTTATTGCTAAACACATAGCTTATTTTTGTAGAGACAGGAATCGCCCTGTCTCTACTTGTTTTGTACCATTTTTACAAGTTTCAACTAGATCAGCAATCAAGCTGTTAATCGTTAAAATTCAAAAAGATCAATACTATTTTGATAGAAAGCTTCTAGAGCTTCTTTTTTAGGGATATCTTTAATTTCGATGATTTTTTCTGCAATGTGAATTAACTTGGTGGGATCATTTCTTTTTCCTCGAAATGGCACAGGAGTTAAATAAGGGGAATCTGTTTCTAATAAAATTCTATTAAGAGGAATTTCTTTAATGACCTCTGCCCTATCACTATTTTTAAAAGTAATTACACCTGTGAAAGAAATATAAAAACCTCTTTTCAACAACTCTTCTGCCATCTTAAGATCGCCGGCGTAACAGTGAAAAACACCTTTATACTGAGGGTTTACAGACTTGATAATTTCCAGCATATCATCATCGGCATTACGGCAATGAATAACTACAGGATAATCTTCTTCTAAACTAATTTCAAGCTGCTTAATAAAAATTTTTTTCTGCTTATCCCTAGCAATATTATCCCAATAATAATCAAGCCCTACTTCCCCAACAGCCAGAATTTTGGGATGATTTAAAAGCTCTCTCACCATAGCTAGATCAGCTAAGTCAATTCCGGCAAGTTCAGTAGGATGAAACCCAGCTCCACCATAAACTTTGGGATATTTATCAATCATTTCAACAACTTTTTTACAAGACTCTATATCAATCCCCACATTGAGGACTTTATCGATATTATAAGTATCGAACTGCTCAATTATTCTGCCAATTTCATCCTTATACTGCTCAGCATATAAATGAGCATGAGTATCTATTAGTTTCAAATTAAAATCCTTTTTTCTAAGCAATAAAAGTAATCCTTAGCATAAATTGTAAAACAGGACTAACTAGAGCTCCAATCAAAGAAAATCCAACAACATCGCCAAGTAAAATAATCCCAATAATGATAAAAAAGCCATATTTTTCAACTTGTTGATACTTAATAGCTAAATCATCAGGGAGAACTCCCACTAAAACTCTAGACCCATCAAGAGGAGGAATTGGGATTAAATTAAAAACCATCAGTACAGAATTTACAATAATGGAATAAAAAACTAGATATTCTAGAAAATTAAGGTCTCCGCTATTGATTCTGCCAAAATGATAAAGAGGTTCTAAAACTCCTGCCAGTACCAATAATTTATAAATGAGAATAGTAACAATAATTAGCAATAAATTTGATAAAGGTCCTGCGGCTGCCGTAATTGCCATTCCTTTCTTCGGATTTCTGAAATTATAGGGATTAACAGGAACAGGCTTAGCTCCTCCAAAGGCAAACCCAAAAGATAAATAGCAAATAATCGGCACAATAAAAGTCATCATTGGGTCAACATGCATCAGAGGATTCAAAGTAAGTCTGCCCTCCATCTTAGCAGTAGGATCTCCCAGCCGATAAGCAGTCAATCCATGGGCAACCTCATGAAAAACCATCGAAAAAAGAAGTACTATAATCATTATTACTATTGAAGAGTTCATTTTTACCTCAATTACCTACTTTTACAAATCTACTGAAATCTTAAGCTCTTTTTTACGAGCTGTTAAATTGGCTTTCATTTTCAAATTCGAAGCTAAATAGGAAGAATTAATGGCACTTATAACATGATTTAGAATCACAGCTCCTACAGCATAATAACTATAAGTATTCATATTTTCAGCATTAATTCTGAGTTTATCATATTTTTTCCTGTTAGAACTATTATCCCAGTACCAAAAATAAGCAGGATTTTCATAACGACTAGAGAACTGGTGCTTGATATTTTTCTGCCTATTATAAGCATCAACATCATCATAATTCCCAATATTAACCCAGTATCTTTCATTCCTTGATTTACTAGCAACTCCGGCATGCCTCATGGCAAATTCTTGGTAATCATCTGTTAATAAATCGCTATATTTATTTAATGCAAGAGCAGATCCTATTAGGAAGGCTTCAGCACTAAAGAAAATATAAGCTTGAGTTTTTTCTCCAAGCTGATACTCTCCAAGCCCCGGAAGTAATAAGGATTGTAAAAAGTATTTTTTCTTATCAATTTTTTTTTGATAAAGTAAGGGCTGAGAATTTTTACTTTTATCAACTTGACCCAATTTCAGGCTATCAAGATTATTTTTTAATCCTTCACTCATAGCATTGGTGCAAAAAGCAATTAAAATAGCTAAAGCTACTATCCTAAAAATATTCACAAACTCCTCCTTCTCTAAGTAATAGCTCTACCAAGATAAACTATAAGTCAATTTAAAATTATCCATGCTAAACTTCTCAGCTTCATCTCTTCTATCTATTCTAATCTTAGAACCTAAAGATTTTTCCAGACCATATTTTGATTTGATTACAAAAGAAGCATCAAAAGATGATACCACATGATTTAACAAAGTTAGCATAATGAAAGTCTGACCTGTTTCATAAGCATTATTAGCCTCATCCCTTAAATTTTCATAAGCATTTCTTCTCTTCTTAGAATCATACCTATAACTACCACTATTACGAGCTTCATAAGTAGTTAAAAAAGCTTTATCTTCAGCATCGGTATCAGGATTAACAGGGATAGGATTCCAATTATCAGAATTAACATCAACCTCAACCCCATTCAAAAGATACTTCCCTGCTTCATTAGGCTCAACAATATTACCGTTTTCGTCTCTATAAATGAGTCCATGATCATTATGCTTCCAAGCGTTAAAATCGTCCCAACCCATTGCAAATTGATGATACTTACCAATCATCTCATAGTATTGCTGAGTCTTCTTAGCAACCCATTTACCATCACGATACTTACCCGGTAAATTATGAGTAAAACCGGAATATTTAAAAGCACTATCCAAGGCTATTGAAACATAGAAAGTTTCATCTCCGGGCTGAATCTTATCTACGCCCCAATAATTCCTATTTCTAATATAATCAAGATCTACAGAATCAGGAAGGGTTATGGAATGATTACTCTTATCACTGAGCATCATATAAATCCCTTTATAATAAGCAGACTCATTAAAATGTTTATTGGCAAAACTATGAAATTCATCCGTTTTATCGTCTCCATCTCCGCTATAAACAAAATAAAGAGATAAAGTTGTAGCTTCAATTCCCAAAAAGATTCCGGAACGAATATAACTTTCTCCGTAAAATTCTCCGGCTCCCGGAAGTAATAGTGAAAGTCCGGAAGCTATTAACGGATCTTTACCTTCTGCGTATTTCTCAATAAATTTTGTTTTAACCCTTTTTCTACCACTGACAATTTTATAATCATCTTTCGTAGCATCAGCATATATACTATTGTTTATCCGGTCAATATTATTATCAATTTCACCGGCTTTAAGCATGATCGGTAAGATTAATAATGCTACCAAAATAGACATCGTTTTTTTCATTTTTTTCTCCATTTATTTTATTTCTATTTACTTTTATAAATCTAAAAAATTAAACAAAACTGTTAAATAAGATCGAAATTCCTTTCCGTAAGTCGCCCCTCCATCTTTAA